>Ga0265780_10005637_pt1 | contig 15797 bp, 16 predicted proteins | sample P1T30metagenome_FD_192432 | JGI IMG/M metagenome (GOLD analysis project Ga0265780, IMG submission 192432) | Plant litter microbial communities from East Loma Ridge, Irvine, California - P1 T30 | ecosystem: Environmental > Terrestrial > Plant litter > Unclassified | place: USA: California... | reverse complement strand
CTCCTGCGAACTTTGACAGGCATATGCGCCAGAAGCGAATCAAACGTGTGATGACGTTGGTTTCTCGACAACCTACCCTTGCAGCGGTTCATTCCTCGGCGCTGAAAAGCACTCATTACATAGGGGTCTCTTGTTTCTTCACTGTTTAGGCCCATGCATGTTAAGATAGCAGCTAAAGATCATGGTTGTCTTATTAAGAGTTACACACTACCAAATGGGGGGAGTGCAACATACTTTCGTTCCTACTCTACAGCGACAGACAACATGAGGACAAAGGAAACCAAAACAATATAAACTCCATCCAGCGCCGAGCTCGTTGGGTATCGCGTAATGATAGGTAAGAAACGTATAGTCGTGTAACGAGTGTGCAGTCATGTGAAGGCTGAGGGTTACCACATCCATCGCTCAGCCGCCTTTTCCAATGGCATCCACCTCAGTCCTGCGACGCACTTATGCGTCTTCTTCCCTGTGCAACGCTTCGTTGGGAAACGAGTTGACGTGCTGGGACGACTCTGGGCTGTTGTTCTTGCTCGCCTCAGGCGACAAGGTATGCGAGCGCGAGACGATATAGAGATCGTCGTAGCTGCCCAATATCATGTGTTTCCACTTGGCGAGCGTGGGCAGTCCCACATTTGCGACGGAAGCCTTGAGCGTAGGCTTCTCTGCGTACTTTTCGCGTTCCGAGGGGGCGAGTAGGTCCTCGTTGAGTATGTCAAGCCGACTGTTGCCGCGCGGTATTGGCTTCTTTGTGACGCGTATGAAGGGTAATGACGGATCTGGGTGCTGCCTTTAGTTGGAGTCACACCACCAGACTACAGAGGACTTACCTTGGTCGAGTTCAGTGCAAAGATCACGCTCAGTCCTGACCTCTAGGCCCTTTGCGCCTGAGCGATACTTGTACACGAGGATAGATTTGTCGCCGTTCTGGTCCAGGTCGAAGAGGCTACTCGCCTTACTGGACGTGGTGCCAGACGTCGACTCCGACTTGAACGTCATGCTTTCCTGTAACATTCCTTCGGTTCGGTTCCGGATAGGGTGAGGCTGAGACGTCTCTATAGGCGAGGATAGGGCTGCCGTGGGCGGTGATGGTGGAGGACGGTGAAGGTTGGGTGTCGAGAGTGGGTGCTTGTCTCGCTTGAGAAATGTTTGCGGTCCTACAAGCTGGTGGAAGGTGCTTGTATAGGCGAAGGCAGTGGTCAGTCGTGTGAGTGGAAATACAGAGCAAGAGCCGGTGGGGTGATGGCCTGGGTCGCAAGAGAGCGTTGGGCGGGCGTAGCACACGGACCTGCCGCGCCCCGTGGCTGTGCTAAGATGATGTCGGGTTCGGCCGAATCACTCGCTGATTGGTTCACGATGCGGCTGTGCTGTGGACTGCCGTGATTGGCCTGATGCGAAGCAGTGAATCGTTCCTGAGGCAAGAGCTATACACAAGCAAAGTACGGGCGTTCTAACTCCTCGGTCATGTGGCGTTTCTTTCGTCTCGCACAACATGAGACGAAAACCGTTGTCTCGTGAGGAGAAACTCGGTCGGCCAACGGCAGAGCCTGCTACGAACCAAAAAATGAACCCTTCCAGCATGCCGAGACCAGGTATCCCCAACCAAATACCTACTCAAGTCCAAATCGACCATTTGACTCATTCTACTGTTCTACATATGACATATTGCCTTTGGAATTCTTCTCAACGGCGAACCTTGCGTGCACTAGCAAGCATACAACATGTGCATCACCTGCAACTCTGCGACGCCAGAACGCCATTCAGGTGACTCTTTCGGACGTTCTTCGCTCTTACTACACCGTCCGACAAAGTCGTTCGCCCATCACCAGTATCACAAGGGAGCATCACTCTGGACTCCGTTTCATACCCCTGGAGGTTCTGGTTTGCTCGAGGAGGACTGCAGCTTGGAGCAATGCCTTTCCGCCTGCTCGTACACCGCCCTAGATTCCAGCTCGGCATAGGCAACAACGCGAAACTGCATGCCTGCATGGCAAACTGTTCGGATACCAGCAAAGTCACACTCTAGTTGTCGTCGCGATCCCAAACTCTGGGTAGGATTGCGGGGGGACCGGCGGATCTCATCGCTCTATTTACCGTCACACAAACTTATCATTCCCCTGATCACTCCGTCATAACAAACCTCAAGGGTTACAACGCCATCAGAAACAAGCCCCAGCGCTCTATTGGACCCCAAAGGCTTAGCAGTGGCTCGGTCGCGAATCCGGTCTCCTAATTCGTCTAGGTGCAGAGTCAGCCACTCCCGCGACCTCGGGACCCACCCATCCACCAGCCTGCAGCAGACCGTCGCGCCCTTTGCGGCAGGCAGGAACGCGCCAGAGCTGTCAGGAGGCTCTCCGCAGTCTTATGTATATCCACTCTATCCTGCGTCGATCCGTTACATCCTTACGTCCACAGCCTGATCATCAGTGCGCGATTTGTGCAAGGCTCCATACCCTACCACGCCTACCTAGGTAGGTCCCAAACCGCCATCGCACCTCATACAAAAAAAAGGCTAAACAGGTCTGCAGACTACATCAAGCTGAAAACTTGCAAAGTAGGTGACCCAACGTCGACGTAGACTCCAGGGTGTTTAGGTTTTCCTTGGGTTGGCGTCATCGTGAACACAGCAAGCGCGCCGTCCCGAGGTCATGTTGCAACCCCCCGAGCCGGCCTCGAGGCCGCTCAGTATAAGGACGACGGGTACCAGTGCGACCCAGCAGGACAAGACTGGAGAAACCTGGAAGATGAACGTTACCAAAGAGAATTGCTGGGAGGATTTAATACTCACGCTAGGTACGTCAAGTTGGTTCGCTATGTGGGGAAGGGTCCAGGAGGTGTAGCGCGACGAATGCGCGCAACGCTATGAGTGCTTGAAGATGTATAGTCGAATGTGGGGGGCAGCTGTGGCATCTATTGGAACTCTGAGCAGATACTAACATGGTCGATAGATGGGGGTGGCATTCGCGGCTATTCGAGCCTCCTGATCATACAACGTCTCATGCACGAAATCGCCGTATGCGAACGCCGGATACAAGAAGACGAAGGCCCCGTAGAAGGCTGCCAACGACGCGAATTCGACGAAAACGAGCTACTGCCATGTCATTACTTCGACTACATGTACGGGACGAGTACGGGCGGCCTCATAGCGGTTATGCTGGCTAGGTTACGAATGAGCGTACCACAGTGTCTGGAACTATACCGTAGAGTAGGGCATGAGCTTTTTGGGCATAAAAGGAGCGTGCTGCCACTTGCTACCAAATACCACCACGAGCCGTTGGAGAAGGCCGTGCGAGATATTGTGAAGCAGTACTGTAAGGAGCACAACAAATGCACAGGAGACGACTGGCATCCATGGGTTCTGGAGGAAGAGGATACACCAGCAAGAGTGCCATTGAATGAGTCAGGGGTAGGCTCCTTGCAGAGCTCGACTACGTGGTCAAGTGGTGGTGCGCCTTCATTCAGAGGCAAGCCAACAGAGCGGATATGTCAATCAATCTGCCTCACTGCCACCCACTCCGGCCAAATCGACGAAGCCTACCTCCTCCGTTCATACAACCACCAATACGACCCCGATATCGCTCCGCCTTGGGTCACGTCTTACAACGCCGGTGCCGACAAGTTGAAGATATGGCAGGTAACGCGGGCCACTTCAGCAGCCCCTTTCTACTTCGAGATGCTCACGGCCGACATTGGCAGCGGCAAGAATAAAAAGCGAATGAGCTTCAAAGATGGAGGAATTCGCGAGAACAACCCCTCCTACGCTGCCTATAGTGAACACGCCTCGCTGAAGGGCGACGACACAGAGCCAGGACTGTTGCTTTCTATCGGAACAGGACGACCAGATACCTCGAACGACGGATTCGCGGCAGTTTGGCCTGGTCCTTTGGGCAAAGTCAAGGCGCTGCAGAAGTGGAGCGAGAAGTTGGCTGTCTTCAAGAACGTCTTGATCAAATACACCGAGGGCGAGGACCGTCATAAAATGATGCGAACAATAGCTAAAGGAGAGCATCGCTGGTATAAGCGCCTGAATGTTGACAAAGGACTTGAAGGCCTGCCACTCGACAACTGGGTGAAGGGACCTTGGACGAACCCCCAAACAAACGAAAGAAAAGAAGTTCCTGGTGGCAAAACACTTTCAATCATGGAAGAAGCGACAACGGCATATCTTGAGAGAGACAATATCGCCAGTCCAGGAGGCCTGACCGAATATCGGCCTCCTAAAATTGTTCTTCAACAGGTCGCGGAGAGACTGGTACGGCATAGAAGGCTAAGAGAAGCGACGAAAGAGGAGGATCTCAGGAGATGGCAAACTCACATGGGTCAGTGGCTTACTGGAGAACTTAAACCAGAGGATGCCATGCGCGTGCCGGTCCAGTCAGCGCCTAGAAAAGGATCACGGGGCTTCGTGTCAGGGTCGCGGCCCATTACGCCCAGCGGCAAAGCACCCGACATCGCTTCGTGACGCCCCGAGCTTTCCGGATAATTCCGATATCCGGCTTTCGTCTCCCACACAGGTGGTCGCCAAAGGCTCTCCCATACGAAGAAGCTCGTCTTTATGATTTGTACCCTCGCACCTTGGAGATGTACACCTTGCTGTGTTCCATGATGTGTGGATGTCGAACACAGCAGCGTGTACATTCTCGGTGTAGACTCCGAGTGTTAGGTGCAACTCATAAGAAACGAGTTTCTTCGTAAGTCAGCATGACTCCCATGCGCACAGCCACGATTCATACCCACCGCCGGTGTTGATCAACAGCCCGTAGCTTTCTGCAAAGCTTTTCTCTGCAGCATAGCGCGTCGCACCGGCGCACAGCATCAGGACTTGCTCGGAGTTGTCCCTTCAAGGCAATTATCATGGGAGTTTGGCGTTGTACTGACCTTCTGAAATGAAGTTTGACACTTCTGTCCATTCCACGTAGCATGTAGCATAGCGGCGCATCAAGATACCATCTATATTGTCATATTTCGGTAATAACATACAGTCTTCTCGCTATTCCCTGGCCACTGTATTCCCATGCGACATCTCTGCAAGCTTCCACAAAGATAGAAACCAGGTCATACCGCTTTCTCAGCCTCACACGACGTGCGACTGCCCACCACGTAATCGATGGCGGTGCGGGCATGGAACATGTGCATTATTCACTTGGCTCTCACTTGGCAGGAACATCCGCAGAGCTTGGTAAAAGCCTGATCAAATCAGGATCCCAACGCTTCGGCAGGCAGGTGAAGCGGGGAGGATTTCCTCAGTCGACGAGAGGGCCTGACTCGATCCACATCACCGTGACCTCATGCAATAGTATTGCATTGATCACTCAACCGCAACCCACAAGTTCTCCGCATTCTCACGTTGATGGCTGCCAAGACCCACTATTACCGAAGCCATGTGGTGTATCCTGCTTTTTTTAGACGTTTCTTGTAACTTTTTCTTGAAGACTTGGCTACGCGTAGGCGTGTGTGCTGTTCGCAGAGCTGTCGCGTCGCGGCAGGCAGTGCTGAGTGCGACACAAGACGATCGTCCTGGACAAGCAGCCCAATAACCTCACTCGCCAAGCTTCTAGGAAGTGACGGAGGCTTGGCACGCCATCTAACTCCATGCTTGGACGTCTGGCGACAAGGCCTTGATCCCCATCTACCCCATGGCAAACCTCCACCCGTGATAACCGACAACGGCCCGATGTTGGCTGGGGCGCAGGGCGGAGTCTGCTGTCAGACGTAATCCCCCCGGTGTGATGTCAAGCCTGCGTCTGTGCTAGGAACAGCAACGTTTGATTGGATGCGCAAGCAAGGCTGTCTGAGAAGGGAAAGTAGGCACGCGAGCAGTTTCCGCTGGTATATAGTTCCCTCAGACTTCCCACGATGAAGGGCATCACCAACGCAAACCACCGTCTTCACTACTCAACAACAATACAACACTCTACGACTCTCGCTTGAGATTACTACTACCAACGCCTTCCACAACAATGCATTTCCAGAAGCTCGCTATTGTCTTTGCCCTTTCTGCCATCGGTCTTGCTCAGGACGTTGACCGCGACGATGTCCCCCAACAGTGCCGCCAAGTTTGCGATTCAGTCACCAGGCTGACACGCGACTGTGACAACAGCACCAGTAAGTTTTCCTTCATAAATGAGTCTAGTTCGAGCCAGTGAACACCCATATACTAACTTCACATTGCAGACGACGACATGGCCGAGCGCCAATGCATCTGCAACGGCCAAAACGCAAACACTGCCGTTCCCCTCTGCGCAGCATGCATCATGCAGAATGGAGGAGAGATGGACAATGGTACGCCTTGATTTCCTCTCCTTACCTACTCCTCCCATCTCAATCTCCATACTAACACTTACACAGACGTAAACGACATCGTCCGTGAATGCGCCTTCACCACAACGTCCTACAACCCATCCGCCGCTTCTACAGCACCCCCGGCTTCTGCTTCCGGTACGTCTGCCGCTCCGAACGCTTCGAACGCTTCTTCCAGCGGTCCCGGTCCCATGACAAGCATGTCAGGGACTGCTTCGCGTCCTTCTGGTATGCCGTCTAACACCGCTTCAGCGACGGGTGCTTCCGGTTCTGGTGGTTCTGGCACTGGTAACAGTCCTTCGGGTACGGGTGCTGCTGGTTCCGGCGATGGCCCTGGCAATGCTGCACCCGCCAACATGGCTTCTGCGGCTTTGGGACTTGGTGGTTTGCTCGCGGCTCTTGGACTTGCCTTGTAGATATGGTCGTTGCAAAGCTTGTTAGTAGAGATTATGGGTGGTGTGGAGGTAATTTATCAGGTGGATGTTGCTGCTGCTCTGGGCTAGTTGGTTGACGAATTCAATGAAATCTAATATCAGACATAATGTCCAGCCTATGTGACTGATTCCGGAGTTGCATCCATTGCTTTTGCTAATCTACTGACCAGGCTCAAAGAAATCGCTATTCGCTAAATCGCATTCGCTCACTGAGAAAACATGCTTCTGATCTCCGCATCCTCCTCCTCCATCTCCGCCAACTTCTTCCCTGGCAATCTGACAGCGCGATCAAGCGCAACAGGCAAACCCCTGTGCCTACCCCTCAACATAACCAAGATCATAACAATCTTGCTTCCTGTGTACATGCCACCACTGAAACTATACGATTGATCCGGCAACCCGATACTGATTCCAATAGTTGTGTATCCGCTCACAATCTCGAATAACATGGTAAACACGCTGTATGTACGCGGGTCTTCGATAGAGTGGTGTGTTTCGATGATCGCGATGAGGAAGAGCGCAAAGGCTATCCACCATACATCGTGCGACAGTTGGCCGCGAACTTGCTGGCTGATGAGGGAAGGAGGTCGAGTTGGCGGGTGCGAGTTGAGGGAATGAATCGACATTCGGTTAAAGTCCATAGTCACTGCTCGCTTTAAGGGTGCAGGGGCTGCGGGCACGTTGGCGACACCGACACCCTGAAAGGCTGTCATGCGGTGCTGAAGTTGACGGCCTACGAATGCAGTGCCGCGACGGCCGACTTTACCCAGAGACTTGATAGGCGCAAGAGACGTCTTCTCGTTCTGTGATACAGCGGTGGTCAAAGAAGGCATCGCGGCGTCGACATCGAAGAGTGAGCTGGACGCCGAGTGGAGTTGTTCTGGCTCAGCCTCATCGCCCTCGTATATGCCCAATGAGCGTTCTTCGTACACATTGGTTTTGCGCATAGTGATGATATGAGGGTACGCCGCGGTGTAGAAGACAACGAGCCACAGGACCTGTACGTCAAAGTACATTCCCGAGGGCGAGACGATAGCGTAGCCTCCAGTTGGAATCGAGAAACCTTCGAAGAGTGAGATGAAGATGCGCTGCCCAAGTGGTATGACTTCCAGCGTCGGGTTCCCAATACTGAGAATCAGAATCAAGATCCAGTCTACTGTCACAAAAGAGCCGAAGGTTGCGATAAACAACCAGGTGTCTCGCGCAGGAAACATACTGGTATACACACGTCGTGGAAACTTGAGGATGAAATCGAAGCCTTCTTTCCATACGCCATACTCTTTGTCTTTGGAGAAGAGATCGAGAAGTGTAGACATGCTCCAGATGAGGAAGCGTACAAAGACAGGAAAGGCTGCTGGTCCGGCGAGCGACAAGATCGTTACGATGACGAGGACGTAGTATGACGACTGAAAGGGTACAAAGCCTGCGTCCAGTAGCGTAAAGCCGGCGTTACTGTACGCAGAAATAGCGAGAAAGATACCAGCCCACCAAGGATTCTGCGCATTCACAGCGCACGCTTCTCTTTCGTAGACAGACATGTAGGCCCCTAGTGCGATTCCGCCGAAGAACTGCCAGAGTATGAAGTATGCCGGCACGAACATGGAAAGGAACTTCAGGGCGCGGTACTCGACACCACCCAGGTACTCTCGCTGATCTGACGATAGGTTGAAGAACTGCCCGTTGCGGCCAATGTTGCGCTTTTGCTCGTTCACGAAGGTCTTCACGTTGAAGCTATCGCCTACTCCAGACTCTTCGGCCAGCGAACGACGACGTTTTGACATGCTCTGATGACTCTGCACGTTGTAGATTGAATGTCCTGTTGTCGTTGCTGACATGGGTCTTTCGTGGGAGACGCGTTCTCGTATGGGATCCAGAAAACCGACATGCTGGGCCAAGGTCCTTTCTCTTGCACCAGGTGATATGGGCGATAATCCGGTTTGCGCTTGGTCATCCTGGATTGGCGTACTGGGTGGCATATCCTCAACGCATGTTTCCAGCGGCGTGGCCAACTTGGATTCTGCTTTCGGCTTACTTCCCTTCTTGTTCTCTCCAAATGACCCCATAATCGGCAGCCCAAACATAGCTCCCGTCATTCCTACCACAGCCCCAACCTCGCCCTTCCGCGCATTCCGCCTCTCTTTCTCTGCCTCCACAATATCCTCGAACCTCTTCTCGAAGATGTGTTTCCTGAAAGCAACGGTGAAGTAGCTAACCAGTACCTGGCTTCCCATCATCATCAAAACGGCCAATTCCACTTGCTGGAAAGTGGTGAGCTGACTAACGTTCACGGAATTGAGTCCAGCCGCGGTCATGGCCTAAAGACGGGTGTACGAAGTCAGTGTTTGTCTCACATGCAGTTCGTACATAGGCAATTACTTACGCTCATGCACATGAACATGCTGTCCCACCACCCAATGCTTTTGGATGGGTTTGACGCGCCCCAGAAGATGAGTGTACCCAACAGGGTAACACTGATGAAGTAGGCATAGTGAAGCGTAATGAAGTTGACCGGCGGAATGTATGGCTTCACTGTCTCAACAAGCGTGCGTATCTTAGGATGGTTCTCCTCGAAAGCCTTCCATCTTTCTTCGATCCGATCCATCATGGTTCAGTCGCAGTTGCAGCAAACAGTTCCAGATGGGGCGACTGTAGATCGTATCGGTTTCGGGTTATCGGAGTAGCATGTCGCGTAAGTTGTTGAGAAACCGAGATTAATTGTTCGGGAGAGTCGCACAAGAGTCGCGGTGTGTAGATCAAGATTTCGAACAGAAAGGATCGTTTGATCAACGCGCAATAGATGCTGAAAGAGGGGATAGAAGTTTGTTAAAATGGGATTGAGAGTCGAAGAAAGAAATGTGAAGTGACGTTCTGGCTGATTGCGCGTGTGCTGGCGAGTACGCACGCCCAAATATAGCGATAGGGGATAAAACAGGGTCTAGGGTGGCGCGGACACGCCGGGAGAGGAAGGGCCGACCCTGCAGACCAACGAAACACCACGATAACGTTCATCCACATCGTCTTTATGCACTTCACCGCCTCTCATGACTTCTTCCGGGTTTCTATCTCTTGTATTCGCATGGCATGCGTAGATCTGCCCATGATAAAACTGCCTTTGTCCTACCTTCTATTGGATGTCTCCGGCAACAATGTTCGTGGCCGTGCTTCTGAGCTTTGCGATGGCTGTTGCAATGTAGTGGGCTACTTAGTGTGTCACAGGCATACAGGCTTACGTATCCACATCCACGTGCTCAACAGGTAAGGCTGAAGAACCTTGGAACGCATTAAGGCTGTAGTCGGGTTTACGAGGCAGATGCGGAGCGTGAATATCGTGATCTTTAGTCGGTAGCCTCACTACGACCGCTACGGTAGAGCGCACGTATGATGAATCGCAGCTTGGTCATCAATGATTTTGGTATACCAGGAGTTGGGTAAGCCTTCTTACCAACAATATCAGCTCCATTGGCCCAATGTGCATCTGTACCATGTGAACCTCTCTGGACAACCAAATCATGGTTCTGATTTCTTTCAGCTCAAGGCACATTGGTCAAAAAGGGAACAAAAATTTAGAATGTGTGCATGGTTACATGGTCGCTTCAACTTGGTAGCGAAGTTGAATATTCTTGCAATTTCTTGCTATACAAAAGTTTTGAGGTCTTCTCTTGCTTCACCAAAATTTCCACCGACACACCAATTCCAAGATACGGAGTCTCTATAATTGAATACGAAGAGAGCTCAATTGTGGCCACGCTCGTCAACACACACAAAACACATACTTTGTCACCATATACCGCGTTCCCAACCATCCAGTCTCACCAACCATCGAAACAGAATGGGAGAGATACAACAACACCCTCCTCAGCCACTGCACACCCGCACGCTACAACATTTCAAGATGATCGAAGATCTAACCACAACCCTGCACGAAGACATACAACGACAATACCAGTACCACAAAGTTATGTACGGAGATCTAGAACACGAGTATTTATTCCAAGCGATGTTGGCATGCGATCAAGAGATGGACAGTCTCGTCATCGAGTACGAGAGAAAAGTACCACATCACACGTGTGGAGAGGGAGCAATTAGGCTATGGGCCGGTACCGGCGAAAGAATCAAGCAAGCTGCGCTTTGGAAGGAATTCGAGAAAACGGAGTGTCAGTTGAGAAGTCCTCGTGCACAATACAAGCGGGTGACAACTCAATTTCAAGAAGAAATTGGTCGGTGGGAGGAATGCTCGACCGAAGTCTTGACACCGTCAGTCGTTTGTTTCAGTTTGATGCCGTCGCCGCGGTCCTTGGCTGAGGAGCTTGATGCTACGGATCTTGATGAGAGGGATAGAGAGCTGGCTGAGATTTGGCGGGGAGGAATGGGTATCGCAGGTGAAGATGAGGCGGAAGTTGATTGCACCGCCGCTTCGGAAGTGGATACTTGTGGAAGCGGCATAGGGACAACCGAGAGCGATGACGGCTCTTCATGAAGCCTGGAACTGGTCCGTCAACGCGATGACGGTAAAGATGAAGAAATCACAGTGCTGCTTCCTAACGATCCTAGCGCTGATACACTATTCATTGGTGCGACGCGTGAATGCATGACTGGGGACGGTGGTTACTCTGGTGTGATTTTCGAATGAATTTATTCATACCAGCTTTGTTGGTGGCCTACGTTTCTGGATGGATTTATAAGCGCGGAGTACTTGAGCTTGGGTATTAGAAAGGTTTCGGACCGTCAGCGTTCAACGTACTTTATTCATGTCCTACAATATATCTATTACACTCACGTGAGCGCTCTCCCGTTATGTGAGCTTGAACAGCTTCCCGCCTACACCATCCCACTCTTCATCCCAACGATGTTCGCTCTCCTTCAGTGCGCCCTCCTTCAACGTCTCTCTCAGCCTTGTATCGTTGCCGAAGAAAGTAGCCAGATGTAAGGCGAGCTCTTCAGAGCTTTGGAAGCCAAGTCCATTTACACCTTGCTTGACAAGCTCAGGCCAGGCTTCGAACTTTCCCCAACCCACGACTGGTAGGCCTGCACCGAACATATCGACCACTTTCATCGGCAGGTCGACACCTGAAGACGATGTGTGTAGAGAGACTCCCAGATCAGCGGACGCGAGTAGAAGCGCGTAGTCGGAATGTGTGAGCCATGCTGTTTTGATAACAACATTCAACAGCTTCTTCTGTTGATTGAGCTCCCGGATCTTCGCAAGGTAATACTCCTTCTGAGGGCCTTTTCCAGTGATAATGGCAAGAATCTTTGGCAGATAGGTCTTAGATGTACACTCTGCAGAATAAGCTACGAGAGCGTCAAGGAGAAGTGAGAAGTCCTCGTCGGCTGTCCAGGACGTGGCGCTGACGATAAGTTTCCATGGCGTCTTCGAAGTCGCAGAAAGATCCGAGGCGTACTCTGCTGTTTCTGGTAGTCGTGCGAGAAACTTCTCCCGATCTCGTTGTTCGATCGGCTGGAAGATAGAGGCTGGGCGATCGTGCAGTGCTTCTGCTGTCACGCCGTAGTCGTTTTTGAGCACGCGGGCCATGGCGTTAGTCACCGTGAAATGATGCGATGCAGCCTTTGCAAATATCTTCTCGTACTTCTCAGAGATCTTCACAAGAGGGTGTTTGTCGCCAAGTTTCATAGCCAGAATGGTGTAACCGAAGTTGTGCCAGTCGATGACTAGATCAGTACGTCGCAAGAAGCATACCAGGCTTGCTACAGCGAGAGTTGGTATCGAAGGTGGGTTTTGCACGAGCGTCCATCTTGCGGGCTTAGAGCGGTAACCGAGTGCGCGATGCAACGACCATATCTGCCAAAGGACTTTGAGAGGTGCTAGAACTGGAAAGAGAAGTTTGCTGCTCGAACGCAGAAAGCTTGGCGCTGGTGACAGTGGAATGATCTCGATCAGAGGATTTGATACGATCTCAGGAAGGATGTCCGACTCTTTGTGGGTTTAGCCGCTAGCAATGTCTTCAGGACAAACACCACTAACCTTGATAGCCGATGAGAAACACTTTCCCACCATGTTTGGCTATGCTGAGAGCATGGTATTGCATGCGCGGCGACCGTCCGATGTCCCCCAATACCACCACCTGTACCGAGCGGCCCTGCTTCCATAGCATCGGCTCTTTCCCATCTTTCATCTTCATTTTGATATCCTTTCCATCCTCGCCCACAAACCGAAGCGGCTTATCCTTGTAGGGATCATACTGACTGGGCAACGTCAATAGCAGCGCAGTGAACAGCGTCGACAACGTCACAACGACGCCTAGTATGACAGAAAATAGGCTGCCGTCCTTGTCGGGCGAGGTGTATTCGTCGAACATTTTGGTGTTGTGTTAGTGCTGTCCAATTGCAAGGCGGCTCGGGCAACCGTGGCAGCCGCCGCGTGCGTCAACGCCAAGGGCTAGCCACGAGATGCGGAGATCTGAGCCGGGGTAGGACCGAAAGGGGAAGGCGCTCAATGACAGTCATGTCAATCTGTAAGACCCCTGAAACTTATTGATAGTGCAGCAACGCGCGCCGCTATCGAAACACCAAGACGCCAAAGCGCTGCGTAGCCTCATTGCAGCACACTCACGCTTGCTGGCTGCGATCCACGTTGCTTTTTCCCCTCCAACACCGCCATCTTAAGGCAATTGAGCAACGTTCCATCGCGCATCGCGAGCCCCACTCGGCCAATTACCTTCACCGAGTCAAGACGACCCCATAGCGGGCGGACGAACGTGGCGTTGCGAATGGCGTCGACGTATGCGCTGCCTATCGCGCCCACCTCGCACACACACAGCCATGGCCGCTCGTCGTCACAATACACACCGGATCCCTCGTCGTACGCGAATGGCACCGTGAACGCTTCATCGCCCGCCAAAGACCACGGCCATCGACACACGCGCTCTGATATGAACGGCAACGGGCATCTGCACGGCGCTGTGCGCTCGCCGTATGCCGAGTACAACAGCCCTGCGCATGAGCATGAGCACGGGCATGAGAGGTCGGGCTCCAACGATTCCACCTACACGCTGAAGCCGTTCTCGAATGGGAGACCGAAAGGACGGGCGCGGGGTGAATCGGATCTGGGTCGCTCACCGGCCAGGAAGACACCTGCCGTTGAGAAGTATGGCTTCTCGCCGGTATCACCTATACAGGAGTCTCCAGCGCATGTGCCGCCTCCTCCTGTTTCTTCGTAAGAACCGCCTGCGACGATCAAGAGAACCACAACTAACACACTGTCTAGATCCTGGCTAGAACTGCCCGAAGCCCTTACCGCGCTCTTAATACCTCTCCCGTACCTTTTCGCCGCATTAGCATACCCCAGCGGCGTCAGACCGCCTTCCGAGCTACCGTCGAGTCTATCAGAAGCCGTGTCAGAGAAATCACCCGAACTCGAATACGCGACCGCAACAAGTGGCTTCCCATTACTACATGCGCTCGCTCTCTCGTCTGGCACGCTGCTGCTGGTCGGTGTAATAGCCAAAGTTAACTCCAGTCTACAGCCACTCGACAGGCGGAAGGAGGAGAAGGGCACATTCAATATCAGCAATGCGCCGAAACGTGTGACAAGCAACATACTCGGTGTCCTGCTGCCCTTCTACGCATCTCTACACATAGGAGGAGCGAAGACAGCCTTAGCCATGTTAGTAGCAGTCGCTGCAGGCATTGGTGCCCTGGACCAGAAACCAGGGAAACACACACCTTGGGACGATATTCGACGAACATTAAGGACCAGAAAGGTGACCTGCGGGGCCCTTCTCCTGGGCATGACGGCTGACATATTTACCTCTGGCAACGTCACAGGCAGCCTGATCGGCTATTTAACCCTTCTAGTATCGCTACTCCTGGTCCCTCCACCTCTTCCCACAGCAGGCTGGTCATTGATGACCGGACCAAAGAGTCAGGACTCATACATGACTCAAAAGTCATCTCGCGCATCGCTGCCAAAACCCTCTTCGCCTTTAGTGAACAGTACCGAGAACCAGCTACTCACTATTGCCTCAGGCCTTGTCCTTACTGTCACAACTATTTTGTATTCACTTGTTTCTTCTGCTACGCCCTATTTGTCGAATCACACCCTGGGCTTCTCAACTTTATCGGTTGCATCCACTACGGCGCTCGTTTTCCTGTCACTTCCCGCATCATTACGGAGTCAAAAGCAGGTTGGATTGAGACTGAGCGGCATTCTCATCTTTGCCCTGAGCTTCTTGGAACACCAGGCTCTTAATCATCTCAACATCGCGTTCCCTTGGGTTTGCGCTATGCTTATCGCGGCGGTCGCCATTGACACCCGTTCGTCTGTACCCCACTCGCACGATCATGGGCATGCAGGACACAAGCATTCGCATGGTCATGACCACGGCCATAATCACGATCATCATCTTCATGGAAATCATTCTAGGATCTCGGCATTCCTTATCGCGCGCGCAACTCCAGGCTCGATTGTGCATAGTGTGCTGATCGAGCGGGATTCGCGACGCATTGCGTACTTCGGCGTGTAGGTCCACTTCCTCCTGCTCAGCATGTTTTGAATTCCGAGCTAGCTTGACTAACTTTGATAGGCTTAACCTTTCCTTCATGATGGTTCAGTTCTTCTACGGTTTCGTTAGTGGATCCTTGGGGCTGCTCACGGATAGTATCCACATGCTCTTCGACTGTGCTGGTCTCGCCGTGGGACTTGCAGCAGCAGTGATGAGCAAGTGGCGCCCCAACGCCCGCTTCCCATACGGCTATGGTAAGGTCGATACGCTGTCTGGCTTTGCAAACGGCGTGTTCCTTTTGTAAGTTATCATGACGGATACTTCTCTGCGTATATACTAATCAGAACCAGGCTGGTCAGTCTAGAGATTATCTTCGACGCCTTTGAGCGCCTTTGGGAAGGTCACGAACTCCAGCGTCTTAATGAGCTTTTGATTGTCAGCATCCTTGGTTTCATCGTTAATATCGTGGGCCTAGTAGCCTTTGGCCATGCCCACCACGGCCATGGACACGATCATGATCACGGACATGAGGGACATGATCATGGACATGGACATTCCCACGACAACGAAAATATGCAGGGAATCTTTCTGCATATTCTTGCTG
>Ga0265780_10005636_pt1 | contig 15801 bp, 12 predicted proteins | sample P1T30metagenome_FD_192432 | JGI IMG/M metagenome (GOLD analysis project Ga0265780, IMG submission 192432) | Plant litter microbial communities from East Loma Ridge, Irvine, California - P1 T30 | ecosystem: Environmental > Terrestrial > Plant litter > Unclassified | place: USA: California... | reverse complement strand
TGAAAGATCGATTGATGCGTCATGTGCATCCCAGCTGGTCATGGCACCGGCAAACCAGGTAGTGCCTTTGCGGCGGGCAATGGCTACGTAATTACCAACGCTGCCATCAATAGCATAAGTTTCGTCAAATATTGTAGGTACAGCCGCTATAAAGTCGGTACACTCTTGTTCTTTCTGGTAAATGGTTGGGTTGTCGGCCAACATTTGCAGCGGAGCTTCAAAAATGGTGTACATGGCCAGCTGGTGGCAACGTGTGCCCTGGCTCATGGGGTTATCATTCACAGCCCGCCAGTTTGCCTGGTTGGCATTGCGCATAGCACCAGGGGTGTAATCCATTGGCCCTGCCAGCATGCGGATAAACGGAATGCTTACATCATAACCCGGATGGTCTTTAACACCCCACTTCACATTTTCCATCCCTTTCACCCCTTCAAAATTTATGACATTAGGATAAGTATGCTGCAAGCCCGATGGCTTATACATGCCATGGTAATCAACCATCAGATGGTGTTTAGCAGCAGCATCGGCAATGGCATACAGCGATTTGGTCATCTTCTGATCGTCGCGATCAATGAAATCAATCTTAAAGCCTTTAATGCCCATTTGCTCATACTTACTTAATATACCTTCTAAATCGCGTGTTATAGCAAACCAACTTGCCCATAGTATAATCCCTACATTTTTTTGCTTACTATATTCTACCAACTCTTTCAGGTTAATAGCCGGCGTTATTTTGGTCAGGTCTACATCATCGCTCCAACCTTCGTCAATAACAATATATTCAAGTTTATTGGCGGCGGCAAAGTCAATGTAGTATTTATAAGTTTCGTTATTAATGCCGGCTTTAAAGTCAACATGGCTGATGTTCCAGTTATTCCACCAGTCCCAGGCCACTTTGCCCGGCTTAACCCAGCTTACATCGGCAACACGCGATGGAGCTGCAATTTTTTGCATCATATCGTTATTCAGCAACTCCTTATCGCTGTTGCTTATAATTACAACACGCCATGGAAACTCTTTTGGCCCGGTAATTTTAGCAATATAATCTGCACGGCCATTAACTACATAATTAATGTTGTGGTGGCCACCATTACCTTCCTGCGTAGGGTATTGCGCAAACACGCCGGTTAAGCCGTTGCTTCCTTTATCCCCGGCAGACAAGTACATGCCCGGATAGTCTTCAATATCTGCTTCTAGTATAGCGGCCTTTTGCTGGTTACCCAAATCAACCAAAATAGGTAAAAATGCCAGGCTGTCTTTAGTCACTTTAGAGATTGGTATTTTACTGTACAAGGCTTCGAACGAGGTAGTGAATTTGTCTTTATTGCGATAGTCATTCACAAAAGGCAGGTAAGCAACATCGTCATTTTTGAAGTTAAACTGGGCCTGTTCGTTTTTGATGGTTAGTTCGCCTTTGCGCTCGCTCACAAAACGGTAAGCAACGCCATCATCATAAGCGCGGAATATTACGGCATAATCGCCCCTGAGTGAAAGTTTAAGCTGGTTATAGTGATTACTCACACGTGCTTTTTTATAAAAGGGGGTTTTAATCAACTCATCGGCTTGCGAAGTCTCCGCTTTCTTTACCGAAGCGTTTTGGCCTAATACCTCACCTCCGGCCAGTTCAAGGCCTATTGTTGAAGGTGTGATTACATCGGTATAACCATCTTTAACAGACCACGTAATTGTTTTGCCAACGCTAATAGAGGCTGTGAGCCTGCCATCGGGCGATTGTAACTGATAGTTCTTTTGAGCTAATGAACCGGTACATACAAATAATAAAACAGCAAATAAGGGTTTCGCTTTCATTTGGTTATAAGTAAAGGATATAATTTGGTATGCGTACGCCAACAGACGCGTGCCCTAAACTAATTAAAAAATCAGATTAACTGTCAACATGATTATTATTAGCTGTTAATGGATAAAATAATATCATTGTGGGAAGTAACACAAAAACATAATTCGGCTTATTCTTAAATTCTGTAAATTCGGATTCAGACAAATACTATGTATCAGGTTAGCCAGTTATTCATTTATCCTATTAAATCCCTTGGAGGCATTGCCCTTAATATTGCCGAGGTAACCGACCGTGGTTTAAAATACGATCGCCGGTGGATGTTGATTGATGACAACAACCGCTTTATCTCACAGCGCGAATTTGCTAACATGGCCCTGCTGCAGGTTGATATGGAGGTTGATGGTTTGCGTGTTACTTACAAGCCCTCTCAATCTTATATCCTTATTCCTTTTCAACCTCAAACAAATGCTATTGTACAGGCAACTGTTTGGGACGATGCCTGCGAAGGTACGCTCGTAAGCCCGGAAGCTGACCAATGGTTTACGCAGGTATTAGGTATAAACGCCCGGCTTATTTATATGGCTGATTTTTCGCTGCGTGCTGTTGACCCAAGATATGCCAAGCAACAGGAAGTTACTTCGTTTGCAGATGGCTATCCTTTTTTGCTGATCGGGCAGGCTTCGTTAGACGAACTGAATACAAAGCTTCAGAATCAGATTAATATGGATCGTTTCAGGCCTAATATTGTTTTTACCGGCGGCGAACCTTATGCCGAAGATGTGATGCCACACATTAAAATTAATAATATTGATTTTTATGGTGTTAAACGTTGTGCCCGTTGTGTAATGATCACTATCGATCAGCAAAACGCGACTAAAAATACAGAGCCCATGAAAGTACTGGCAGGTTACCGGGCACAGAATAACAAGATCTATTTCGGGCAAAATTTGCTGCATCAAGGTTCGGGAAACATTAGTGTTGGCGATAGGTTAGAAGTAGTTATATAATCTATTTTGCTCTGCGATGGCATTTTAAAACAAAAGCCACATAATGTATCTTTAACAAAAAAGTTTGCCAATTTCCACCATGAATATTGCCCGCGACATCAATCAGGACGAGATCGAGATATTAAGAACGCTGATTCAGGAAATCCCTGACCCGATTGGTTTGTACGTAGGTCGCGAAATGCGTATTCGCGTAGCCAACAAGGCCATACATAAAACCTGGGGCAAAACAGAAACTGTTATCGGCAAAACATTTCGCGAAGCGCTACCCGAACTTGACGATCAAAGTTTTTACAAGCTTTTAGATGATGTTTACACAACAGGCATTGCGTATGAAGCCAAACAACAACGGGTAGATTTATTGATTGACGGTAAATTTAAGCTCCATTATTTCGATTTTACATATAAACCCTTAAAACATGCCGATGGTACAGTTTGGGGTATATTAAATACAGCTAAAGACCTTACTGATGTTGTTTTGGCACAACGGCGGGCCGATGAAGCAGATGCACGCCGGCAATTTACTTTAGAAGCCGCCGGTATAGGCAATTGGGATCTTAATATTATCACAAATGAGATTTGGTGGGATGAGCGGTGCAAGGAACTTTACGGATTTAATAAAGATTATAATATAACGTATGATGAGGTGCTGAAATATATGCACCCGCTCGATAGATCAAAAGTTTCTGAAGCAGTTGCTGCAGCCCTGGACCCAGCTTCCGGAGGGGTTTACGACGTACGTTTTAGAACGATTGGGGCCGAAAATCAAAGATTGCGTTGGCTGCATTGCAAAGGCCGGGCTTACTTTGATTCAGAAAATAAACCATTTCGTTTCTCGGGCATTGCACAGGATATTACCGAGCAGGTGCTTGCCGATGAAAAAGCCAGATCAGCAGAACAATTAACTCAGCTTGCAGCAGAAGCAGCGGGTGCCGGTACTTATTTCATTGATCTTATTAATAATGAAACGATCTATTCGCCAACCTTGAGCAAAATTTTAAGCGGGGTAGAAAAGTCGGGAAATAAACATGGCGACTTTATTAAATTTGTTCATCCGGATGACCTTGATAAACGGAAGGCCGCTTTTGATGAGGCCTTAATTACAGGTAAGCTAAAGTACGAAGTGCGTTTTAAATGGGCAGATGGATCTATACACTGGATAAAAACGCTGGGTTCATATGTGTTTGATCCGGACGGTAAACCTGTTGTATTAATGGGTACGTGCCAGGATATTACGGCAGATGTAGAAACCCGTGAAGAGCAGAAGCGGTTGCTTTGGCTGATGGAAAACAGCACCGACTTTATTAGCCTCTCTAATCATGATGGACAAGTTACTTATGTAAACAAAACTGGTTTAGAATTGATGGGCTTTAGCAGCCGCGAGCAAGCACAGCGGCATAATTCGGAGTATTTATTGCCCGATGAAGTTGAGAAACTACACAACCAAATAAATCCGATACTATTAAGTGATGGCAGGTGGGAAGGCAACATTACCTATAAGCATTTTGTTACCGGCGAACCTATACCGGGGCATAGCATATCATTACTATTACGCGAGCCCCTAAGTGGTGAACTGTTAGGCCAGGCCTCTCTTTTCCGCGATCTGCGCCCTGATATTGCGGCGCGGAAAGCGCTTTCTGACAGTGAGCAATTATTCAGAGGGATTACCCAGGCTTCGCCTACTGCCTTATGGATGTCTGACGAGAATGCTATGATTACCTATGTAAACCAGATTTGGGTGGATTGGACCGGCTATCCGTTTGAAAGCCATATGGGCGAAGGTTGGTTAAATGCTGTATTGAAAGAAGATATTGAACAAGCCGCCACTAAATTTCTGGCAGATTATAAAGATCGCAAATATCACGAAAGCCAGTTCCGTATCAAACACACTAATGGTACTATACGCTGGATAGTATGCACGGGTAACCCGCAATTTAATGAGCTAGGTAACTTCTTTGGCTACATTGGGGCTTGTGTTGATATTACATAGCAAAAGCAGCTTCAAAATCAAAAAGACGAATTTATTGGAATTGCAAGCCACGAACTTAAAACGCCGGTAACCAGTATTAAGGCCTATGCACAGGTATTGGAGGCTATGTTTAGAAAGAGTGGCGACGAGCGCAAAGCCAACATGGTGGTTAAAATGAATAACCAGATTAATCGCCTTACCAGTTTAATAGGCGATTTGCTTGATGTAACCAAAATACAATCGGGCCGGTTACAATTTAACGATACCCTGTTTGATTTTAACCAGCTTATACTGGATCTGGTGGAAGACCTGCAACGAACTACCGATAAACATCAAATTATTACTGAATTAAAACCCGTTGGCGATGTTTACGCCGATAAAGACCGCATTGGCCAGGTACTCACCAACCTGGTTACAAATGCCATAAAATACTCGCCCGATGCTGATAAAATTATTGTGCAGGCCGAAGTGGTTGATAATGAAGTAATGGTATGCGTTGAGGATTTTGGTATTGGCATTAGCCATGATAAAAAGGATAAAGTGTTTGAGCAGTTTTACAGGGTAAGCGGCGATAAGCAGCACACCTTCCCGGGGCTTGGGTTAGGCTTATATATTTCGTCGGAGATTATTAAGCGCGAAGGGGGCCGTATTTGGGTGAATTCAATACAAGGCAAGGGTTCAACCTTCTGCTTTTCTTTGCCAATAAAGAAATAAATAAACCTCAATGTGTCTTTTTTACATTATAAAAGGCAATTATGTATCTTGCTTATTTCCTATCAGTTAAGTTGAAAAATTCTGTTCTTTAACTTAATATTTTTATATGTTTGTTTCCTGTAATGACGATCCCGGCATAGTAGATGCCGTTGAAATGATACTGAGTTTTTCGGGCTACGATGTAAGCTCCACCTACGATGGCAGGGATGCCCTAACACTTTCGGACGAGCAGTTGCCGGATCTTTTTTTGTTAGACATTTGGATGTCTGGCGTAGACGGCCGCGACATTTGCCGTGAGCTAAAAGAAAACATACAAACCCGTCATATTCCCGTATTAATGATCTCGGCAAGTAATGATATTCACCACTCAGCTATTGATGCCGGTGCCGATGATTTTATGACCAAGCCTTTTGATATGCAGCAGTTGATTGATAAGATTGATAGTTTGCTAAACAAAGAGGGCACTATTGTAGCGGTTGATTAATTGCCCTTAATTGCAATTCAAAATTATGGCTTTAGTTTCTTGTCTTTCGCCTATAACTATTTCTCTGCCAGTAAATCCTGCGTTAATTTCTCAAACTGGCTGATAAACTCGGTATAGTATTCACCGGTACCCGGGCCGCTAAAGCCGGTATATATTTTACGCACATCACCCTTTTTATCGATAATTAACGTGGTTGGGAACGAAAAGAAGTTGGCCAGTGCAGGGAGGCTTTCACCAGTCTCTTTTTTATTGCTGGTGTGCCCGGTAATTAATATGGGGTATGGTATGTTAAAGTGATTTTTTTCGCGCAGTAATGATGCTTTAGATTTATTGAAATCTGTTGTGCGCTCATAAGCCAGGTCAACCACCTCTACGCCTTTATTGTGGTATTTTTTATAATAGTTTACCAGGTAGGCGGTTTGGTCCATACAGTTAGGGCACCACGATCCCATAATTTCTACAATTACCACCTTGTTTTTAAAGCGCGCATCGCTCAATGATACCTTTTTACCCTCCAGATCCGGGAACGAGAAATCGAGTTTTTTATATCCGGGTTTCAAAAAGGTAAGCGAATAGGCATCCGGCAGTTTAGCATTCTCATTACGTACGGCATGCCAAGGCGTTTTACCGAAAAAGCCATCAACCAGCGTATTTTCGTCTTTTAAAGTAGCGGTAAATAAAAACGCATGGCCGCCATCAAAGCACGATAGGTACAGTTTATCGCCAGCAACCTTACCTTCTAAATAGCGATAATCGCCGGTAGTGGTTAAAAAGGTACCGGTAACTTTGCTGCCGGTTTGTTTAAATACGGCCACGGTAGTATCAGGTTCATCCACCCCAATAATGGCCGACCATCTACCCGCCACTGTGTACTTAGTGGGCTCATTTGCTTTAAAGCGGTAAGACACACCCGGCTCTGCCGCGAAAGGGATAAATACGTCGCGCTCGCCCAGGTGACGGATCCAGTTACCTTTAAGATTGGCTCCTTCAAATTTCAGCTTAAACTCAGAATCAAACAACGGCATCTGGATCAATACCGAATCGTCCTTTATTTTAATATCGTTAACCCTAAAACGCTCGCTGCCATTAATAATAGCTATTTGCTGATGCCCGGCGGTATCTTTAACCTCAAAGTTAAAAGGCAGTTCGCCGGCAGGTATTTGTAAGGTACCACGCCAAATACCTTTGGTTAATTTTTGTTGCGCAAAGCTGGTGGCGCTTATTAACAGGAGAGCTAAGAGTACGATGCGGGTTTTCATTGCAATAGTTTATTTTTTAAATATAGCGATATGCCGAGGCAATTTCTTTAAAGCCAAAGGCAATCAAATACTCTACTAAAATAGTAGTCTTAGCAAAGATAGCAACAGCAGCGTATTATTTTAATAATTCGCGCGATATTACAATTTTCTGAATCTCAGACGTACCTTCATAAATCTGGGTAATCTTGGCATCGCGCATTAACCGCTCTACATGGTATGCTTTTACAAAGCCATAACCGCCGTGTATCTGCACAGCTTCTACCGCAACTTTCATAGCCGCTTCAGATGCAAATAGCTTGGCCATAGCGCTTGCCGAGCCATAAGGCTGGCCATGATCTTTTAACCAGGCGGCACGCAGGCAAAGCAAGCGGGCAGCATCAATCTCGGTAGCCATATCGGCCAGTTTAAACTGAATAGACTGATGGTCTGATAAGGGCTTGCCAAAAGTTTTACGCTCTTTCGAATAATTTAAAGCTAACTCATACGCGCCGGCGGCAATACCCAATGCCTGGGCAGCAATACCGATACGTCCGCCTTCGAGCACCTTCATAGCAAAAGAAAACCCCGAACCATCTTCGCCAATACGGTTTGCTTTGGGCACCTTAACATCTGTAAACATGATGGAGTGCGTATCGGAGCCACGAATGCCCATTTTATTTTCTTTGGGGCCGATGGTAAATCCCTCCATACCGCGTTCAACAATCAGCGCGTTAATACCTTTTGCATGCATTTCGGGGTGCGTTTGTGCAATCACAATATAGGTAGAAGCGGAACTGCCGTTAGTAATCCAGTTTTTTGTTCCGTTAAGCAGGTAGTAATCGCCCATGTCAACAGCGGTGGTATGCTGCGATGTAGCATCAGACCCAGCTTCAGGCTCCGAAAGGCAGAAAGCACCGATCACTTCACCCTTAGCCAATGGCACCAGGTATTTTTGTTTTTGCTCTTCGCTGCCATATTTCTCCAAGCCGTAGCATACAAGCGAGTTATTAACCGATACCACCACAGAGGCTGATGCATCTATCTTAGAAAGTTCTTCCATAGCCAGCACATACGATATCGTATCCAGCCCACCGCCGCCATATTGGGGCGATACCATCATGCCCAAAAAACCGAGTTCGCCCAGCTTTTTCATTTGTTCGGCAGGAAACTGTTGATTTTCGTCGCGGTCTATCACACCGGGTTTTAACTCATTTTGGGCAAAATCACGCGCAGCCTGACGGATCATCAGTTGCTCTTCGGTAAATTCGAAATTCATATATGTGGTATATATTGGTATTCAAATATATAAAATACTATGCATGCATAGTAAAATTTAGGCATAAAAAAAGAGAGCTCTTGCGAAGCTCCCTTTCCCCTAATTAATTTAAACTATTGATTAAACCCAAAACAAAGAACAAAAAACCTCAGCTTGGGCGTCTGAGAATTCAAAACAAATTTTTAATAGGTAGATGTTTTAATACTTTTCATAGATGTACGTAGAGTCATTAACAACGTTACAAAAGTAAAGCCACAATTTTAATAACATCCTTACTAATACGTCAGAATTTACTATTTTCACATTTATATTCTATAGCATTTAGCTAAACAGTATTACCGGTAATATATCGGTGATAATTAAAGTGATTATTCCCTAAAATAAAGATAAAACATGTTACTAACTGATTTTGAATACCTTAATAATTCCGAGGAAGCTTTTAAAAAGAAGGTTGCGCTGCAAATAAAGCGTCTTCGCCGCCAAAACCAGGTAACGCAGGAGCGTTTTTACAGCGAAACCAGCATTAACATTGCAAGGCTGGAATCGGGCAAAATTGATGTACGGTTAGACACGCTTCGTAAAATCTGTTACTATTTTGATGTTTCTTTGTCGGGTTTTTTCCAGGGTATTTATTAAAATACTACTTTGTTAGTGTATCAAATTTAAAACAATTCCATTTTTCTATACAGCAATTCCTAAATTGTGTACAGGATTAAACGCAATCTATCAATGAAAAAAAAGATACTTTCTGGCCCGCTATTTACAGTCGCAGCCTTGATGCTATTAAGCGCATGCCATAACAATGCAACACCGGATTACGCCACAAACGATGCGGTATATAAAAATCTGGACACTACCGTTAAACCAGGCGACGATTTTTTTAAGTATGCCAACGGTGGCTGGATAAAAAAGAACCCGATCCCTTCTGCCTACTCGCGCTGGGGTATTGGCAACCTGGTTAGCGATGAATTGCGCGACCGTTTAAAGAAAATTAACGAAGACGCGTTAAAAGAGAACGCTGCCAAAGGCACCAACTCACAAAAAATTGGCGATTTTTACTATAGCGGCATGGATACCGTGGGTATAGAAAAACAGGGTCTATCACCTTTAAAAGCTGAACTGGATAAAATAGACGCCGTTAAAGACATCAAATCTTTACTGGATGAGTTTGCGCATTTATCAAATATTGGCGTAACTACACCTATTGGTGCCTACGTTGGCCAGGATGCCAAAAACAGCGATAAAATGATGCTTCAGTTATACCAATCGGGTATTGGCCTGCCAAACCGCGATTATTATTTTAATAAAGACGAGCAAAGCACTAAGATCCGTACCGACTACCAGCAAACGCATTTACCTGCTGTTTTAAAATTATCGGGACTGGATGACGCCGCCGCTACTGCCGGAACACAGAAAGTATATGACCTGGAGAAATTTTTGGCTGATAGCTCCCGCAAGCTGGAAGATTTACGCGATCCTTACAAAAACTATAATAAAATAACACTGGCCGGCTTAAGCAAACTAACCCCACAAATAGACTGGAAAGATCTGTTTGAAAAAATGGACTATAAAAAAGTTGACACGGTAATTGTTGGCCAGCCAGAGTACTACCGTGCCCTAAGCAAAGCCCTTACTACTTATAGTATTGCCGATTGGAAAGTTTACCTGCGTAAAAACCTGGTAAGTGAGTTTAGCTCAGAACTAAGTAAATCATTCCGTGATGAGAACTTCCGTTTTTATGGACAAGTGATTTCTGGTAAGAAAACCCAGTTGCCACGTTGGAAACAAGTGATTGACGCCGAGAACAGCCTGATGGGCGAAGTATTAGGACAGTTGTTTGTGAAAGAATATTTCCCTGAGAAAAGCAAAGAACGCTATGTAAAATTGGTTGAGGCTATTCGCAGCAGCTTTAAAGAGCACATTGAGAAACTGGATTGGATGAGCAGCGCAACCAAAGTTAAGGCCTTGGATAAACTATCAAAAGTAAACCCTAAAGTTGGCTACCCCGATAAATGGAAAGATTTCTCTGATCTAACTATCGTTAAAAGCCCTTACGCGCAAAACGTAATTAATGCCAATCTTTTCTGGCATAAACGCGAAGCCGGCAAATTAGGTAAACCGGTTGACCGTGCCGAATGGGACATGACCCCGCAAACTTACAATGCGTACTATAACCCATCTAACAACGAAATTGTATTACCTGCGGCACAGTTCATGATTCCTGGTGCTAAAGACGCAGATGTGGATGATGCCGTAGTTTATGGCTACGCAGCAGCATCAACCATCGGCCACGAAATTACCCACGGTTTTGATGATGAAGGCCGCCAGTTTGATGCCAAAGGCAACCTGAAAGCGTGGTGGACTTTGCAAGACTCTGCCAAGTTTACACAACGTGCCCAAGTAATTATTAATCAGTTTAACAACTTTACCGTATACGGGCTGCATGTTAACGGCAAAGCCTCGCAAGGCGAAAACATTGCCGATTTAGGCGGTATTGTAATTGGTGTTGATGCATTCAAAAAAACTGAGCAATATAAAGAAGGTAAAAAAATCAATGGCTTAACGCCGATGCAACGTTTCTTTCTGGGTTATGCTCTTGGCTGGTTAGGTGAAGAGCGCGAAGAAGCCTTAAAAAACCAGATTGTTACCGATGTACATGCACCAGGATTTCTACGTGTAAACGGTCCGTTTAGCAATGTGCCCGAGTTTTACGAAGCCTTCGGCATTAAGAAAGGCGACAAAATGTGGGTTGATCCTGATAAACGGGTGAAAATTTGGTAGTTTAATGTGAAAATGTGCGGATATACAGATATATATAATTGATGTGCAAATGTGTGGATATGCAGATGTGCAAATGGACAAATCTGTTTATTTGCACATTAACTAATCATCTGCACATTCGCAAATCTGCATATTACTAATCATCCAAATAAATGCACTTCATCCACGCCCTTGCAGACTGGTGGCACCAGCAGAGTTATATCGAGCTGATTGGCGTTGTTACGGGTTTGCTTTGCGTTTACCTGGCTGCCATTAATAACATTTGGAACTGGCCATTTGCCATTATCAGCGTAACGCTCTATATATTCATTTTTTATGAAGCAAGGCTATATGCCGATATGGGTTTGCAGTTCTACTTTTTAGGCGCTAATATTTACGGCTGGTATTTCTGGAGCCACAAAAAGGAGCCAGAGGTTAAGGTGCCGGTAGTATCCATCACTATTAAGCAAATCATTTGGACGGTGATAGCCATTGCCTTAATTACACCTGCTTTAGGTTATACGCTAATTAAACTTTCACCTATCCTACATTATAAACCTGCGGCTTATCCATATCTCGATAGCTTTTGCACCGCAGTTAGCCTGATAGCCCAACTGTTTATGGCGCGTAAAATTTATCAGAACTGGTTGATGTGGGTATTTGTTGACCTGATTTATATCGGCGTTTACTTCATTAAACACTTACATCCTACCGCATTTATGTATGCCATTTATGCAGTTATTGCTCTAATGGGCTACCTCGACTGGCGTAAGGAATTCAAAAAACAACAAGTAAAGCTTAGCCAAATTTAATCACCACATCATCGCTAAGCGGGTGGCCCGTGCAGGTTAGGATGTAACCGTTCTTCATGTCTTCGGGGGTAAGCACTTCGTTGCTGGTTACCTCAACTTTGCCGCTGGTGCATTTGGCAAAGCAAGCCGAGCATGCACCACTTCGGCAGCTGTAGGGTAACTGGATATTGTTTTGCAGCGCCGCTTGCAGGATAGACTGGTTTTCGCCAACCATTAAATCGTACCATTCGTTTTTTAAATGGATCCTAATTTTGTGGGGAGGGAAATTGGTAATAGTGCTGGTTATCGGGATGGTTTCGAGCACAAAATTCTCTTTATGGATATTTCCCGAATGCACGCCCATATAATGCAGCGCAAACTGGATCATCCGCATGTAGGCATACGGCCCGCAGATGTAGTATAGCGTATCATCGTAATGCCCGTTGGTGAGTTGCTTCACCAGTTTTTCTACCATCAGGTTATTGAGGCGATTGGCTTCATCGCTGATGAGATATTTGATGGATAAACGACTGGCGTGGGCTAGCGCCAGTTCATCCAATTGCGATTTGAAAATAATATCAGTATTGGACTGACTGCTGTAAACTAACGTAAACTGCAAATCAATCCCTTTCGCCAAAGCATATTTCAATTGTGAAAACACAGGTACAATGCCGCTGCCTGCCGCAAAGTAAATCAGCTGCCGATGAATTACGTTCTCGGGCAATACAAACCGCCCCGCCGATTGAATGGCCGTCAGCACATCACCCGGCTTTACATGCGACAGCATAAAGCGGGAAATCTCCCCGTTAGAAATTCGCTTTACCGTTATGGACAGCAACTCCTCATGAGGTGATGAACTTAGCGAATATGATCGGGTGATTTCTTCCTCATGATGTGCGAAAACCAGCGTGATAAACTGCCCGGCCTGGTAAGCTACCCGCTCACCATTTGCAGGGCGAAGATAAAAGGTAGCCGTATCGCGCGTTTCCTGTTTTATGCTGTCGACAATAAGCTGGATGGTATTCATTTAGTTGGTGAGTACAAGCTTACCAAACTGAGATGAATTTTCCATTTTAGCAAAAGCTTTTTCGGCGTCGGCCATCGTAAATACTTCGTCTATTACCGGGATAATCTTTTCATCGTTCACCAGTTTAAGCATAGCTTCAAACTCCTGGGGCGTACCCATGGTGGTGCCTAACAACTGTAGTTGCTTCCAGAATAACGGCCTTGCATTAAATGCGGGGATATTACCAGCCGTGCCGCCGAAGGTAACAATGCGTGCTCCCGGGTTGCATAGATCAATCACTTTAGTAAAATCATTTCCCAGCGCGCTATCAATCACCACATCAAAACCGCCAGCCATGTGCTTTAGTTCTTCAGCCCAATCCTGTGCTTTATAATTTACGCCAGCTGCTGCGCCCAGGTGTCTTGCGCGATCGATTTTTTCTCCACTGCCCGATGTTACAAATACCTGGCAGCCCGTAGCCACAGCCCACTGCAATGCAAATGTTCCTGTGCCCGAGCCTACACCCACTATTAACACCTTATCACCTTTTTTAGCCTGTCCTTTAGTAAACAATGCCCTATAAGTTGTTAAACCAGCCAAAGGTATTGCAGCAGCCTGTTCCCAGCTTAAATGAGCAGGCTTATGGTGCAGGTATTTGGCTTCTACTTTTACATACTCGGCCAGCGTACCATAATCAGGCAGGCCCAAGATTTTAAAGTCATCCGATTTATGACTGGCACTATCGCCCCAATTATTACTTGGGTTGATGATCACCTCCTGATTCAGCCAGTGTTTGTCGGCCTCATCAAAAACTTCGGTAACAATACCCGAACCATCAGACCCTAAAACTGATGGGTACTGAATCCCGGCATACTTACCAATGGTGATCCAATAATCGCGGCGGTTAAGCGCGGCAGCTTTAATTTGCACCAGGGCTTCGCCCGGGCCTAATACCGGTTTATCGATTTCTTTATATACAATTGGCCTCTCGGCGCTTTCTAATACTACTGCTTTCATAGAGCCCCCCGACCCCCTAAAGGGGGAGAATGGTTAATTTATAAATTAATTACTATTTACTTTAAACAAGAACACCATTGCAATTGTGTGCAATGGTGTTCAAATATCCTACACCCCCTTTAGGGGCTGGGGGACTTATACTGTAGCTTTTTTGTATAACTCAGCAACGTGGTTCCAGTTAACTACATTCCAGATAGCTGCAAGATAGTCTGGGCGACGGTTCTGATATTTCAGGTAATAGGCGTGCTCCCAAACGTCGATACCGAAAATTGGGGTACCTTTTACTTCAGCAATGTCCATTAAAGGGCTATCCTGGTTAGGGGTTGAAGTTACAGCCAGTTTTTTATCAGGCGTAACAATTAACCAGGCCCAGCCAGAACCGAAACGGGTAGCACCAGCTTCGTTCACTTTAGTTTTAAAATCGGCAAATGAACCGAATGTGCTGTTAATAGCTGTAGCTAAATCACCTGTAGGTTCGCCGCCACCGTTTGGTGTAAGCAAAGTCCAGAACAGGCTGTGGTTATAGTGGCCACCACCATTGTTACGTACTGCAGGTGGGAATTTTGAAATATTTTTAATGATATCCTCAATATTGCTGTTTGCTTCTGGTTTGCCCTCAAGCGCTTTGTTAAGGTTAGTAACATAAGCTTGATGATGTTTACCATGGTGAATTTCCATAGTTTGTTTATCAATGTGTGGTTCCAGAGCGTCTGTTGCGTATGATAGCGCCGGTAGTTCGAATGCCATAATCGTATTTTTAAAGGTTAAAAGAATGTATACAAATATAAAGCCCTATGTTCATTATTTGTTCTGTTAATGTCAAGTTTTCTGCCGGCGGCGGTGAATTACTTTTTAGACATTTTCAGCAAGCCATTATAGGTAGATATATAAAGCGAACCGACAGCATCTTGCGTAATTTGATAAATGTCCCCACTTGGTACCCGGGAGTTCTCATTATTATAATTTTCCCAGCTGTCTTTAAGATCAAATCTTACCAGCCCTGCATAGTGAGATCCTATCCACAGCACTTTCTCAGACTTATCGTAAAAAAGGCTATTTATACTATTTGCGGGCAAGCCCGAGTTTTTATCATTATAATGCAGCCATTTCCCGTCTTTTGCAAGTACGGCCATGCCTTCATCGTCAATATCTCTTTGTCCACTCTTATTGTCGTATGCAAACAAAGAGAGATATAAATTGCCATTTTCATCTTCCGCAGCACCCGTTATGCACACGTTTTTAAGCGGCGTTGATGAATTATTATAAGCGGTAACACTCTTATTTTTATCAATCATAATGCTGCCGCTAAAGGTGCCAATCCATAAACGGCCTGCCTTATCCCGATGAGCAAAGTATACCCTGTTTGATGGCAGTTCTTTTATTTTATTGGTATTTAAGGTCTCCCATTTACCATCTTTAAATATGGTGAGCCCTTTATCGCTCGCAAATAATACTTCGCCCAACGCATCCGTGTTAATATGGTAAGCACCCGAAATTATCGACGTATCTATTTTCTCCCAAATCTTATTGCTGTATTTATAAATTGCCCCTTTAGTATAAAACCACATCGTATTGTCACTATCCATCGCCATAGCATTTATCGTTTGATCTGATTTGAATGGAGAGTTTGATTGGTCGATAACGGAAAATTGTTTGCCATCAAATGTCCTTATTCCATTTATCGTATCATACCATAGAATTCCGTTAGCGTCTAGTAGGCAGTGCTAGCTTAAATTGCCGGGAA
>Ga0265780_10005634_pt1 | contig 15802 bp, 15 predicted proteins | sample P1T30metagenome_FD_192432 | JGI IMG/M metagenome (GOLD analysis project Ga0265780, IMG submission 192432) | Plant litter microbial communities from East Loma Ridge, Irvine, California - P1 T30 | ecosystem: Environmental > Terrestrial > Plant litter > Unclassified | place: USA: California... | reverse complement strand
GCGCGGCGGCGCGCACTGCGTCGACGCCGCGTTTCACCACCGCCTTGCTCGGACCGCTGATGAAGGTGGCTTCGGCATGGCGCGCGGCGAAACGGACGCCGCGCGGCGAGGCGCCGGCCTGGTACAGGAAGGGCGTGCGCTGCGGAGACGGTTCGCACAAGTGGAAGCCCGGCACCTCGTAGTAGCGGCCCTTGTGCCGGATCGGATGTACCTTTTCCGGGTCAGTGTAGATGCCGCGTTCCTTGTCGCGCGTCACCGCGTCGTCCTCCCAGCTGCGCTCCCACAGCTTGTAGACGACCTCCATGTACTCGTCGGCCAGGTCGTAGCGCTCGTCGTGCCCGACCTGCTGGCCGAGGCCCAGGTTACGTGCGGCGCTGTCGAGATAGCCGGTGACGACGTTCCAGCCGATCCGGCCACCGCTCAGGTGGTCGAGCGTCGAGATGCGGCGCGCGAAGGTGTAGGGGTGTTCGTAGGTCAGGGCGGCGGTGACGCCGATCCCGAGGCGCGTGGTGGCGTGGGCGATCAGCGGCGCTAGGGCCATGGGATCGTTCAGCGGCACCTGCACGCCGTGGCGCAGCGCGGCTTCCGGGCCCTTGCGGTAGACGTCGTACACGCCCAGGACGTCGGCGAGGAAGATGGCGTCGAAGCCGCCGTGCTCCAGCAACTGCGCCAGCTCGATCCAGTAGCCGGGCGTCAGGTAACGCTCGCTGTCGCTTCTCGGATGGGTCCACAACCCCGGCGACTGGTGGCTCGGGGTGTTCATCTGGAAGGCATTGAAGCGGATGCGGCGCGCCATCACTTCGCTCCAGTGGATTGCAGCGCCAGCTGGTAATCGGTCTTGGCGTAGTCGGCGAAATGCTTGTTGGTGACGTCCAGGAAGGCGCGCGATTTATAGGCGGCCAGGTCGCGCGCGAAGGGCTTGTCGCGGTCGGGCGTCCTGACCGCCACCAGGTTGGCGTAGGCCGGCGATATCTTCTCGGTGCGCAGCGCGTCGCGCAACTTGAGGCCCGAGGCCAGCGCGTAGTTACCGTTGACGAAGGCGTAGTCGGCGTCCTGCAGGGAGCGCGGCAGCTGGGCCGCTTCCAGCGGCAGCAGCTTGATGCCCTTCGGGTTGGCGGCCACGTCGCGTTCCGAGGCGCGGATCGGATCGATGCCGGGACGCAGCTTGATCCACCCTAACTGGTCGAGCATGACCAGTGCGCGCGCCTGGTTGGTCGGGTCGTTCGGCAGCGCCACGGTGCTGCCGCTTTTCACGGCGTCGAGGCGCTTGTGGCGGCGGCTGTAGATCGCGATCGGCGCGGTCGGCACCTTTACCAGTTCGGACAGCGCCAGCTTGTGCTGGGCCGCGAAGCGGTCCAGGTAGGTCACGTGCTGGAACACGTTGGCGTCGAGCGACCCTTCGGCCAGCGCGAAGTTGGGCTGGATGTAGTCGTTGAACTCGACGATGCGCACCTTGTAGCCCTGCTTCTCGAGGATCGGCTTGATGCCCAGCCTGACCTGGTCGGCATACGGTCCGGCGCTGGTGCCGATGACGATCTCCTTTGGGTCCTTCGCCTGCGCATCGGCGGCGACGGCGAGGGCCAGGATCAGCGGGCTGGCGAGCAGGATACGGCGGTTCAGGCTCATGGGGTTCCTTCCGTTTCTTTTCTCATTGATGGTTCAGCGCTTGTCCAGGCGGCGCGCGATGCGTCCGCCGCCTAACTGGATCAGCTGCACCATGGCGATCAGGATCGCGACCGTGATCACCATGACGTCGGTCTCGAAGCGGTAGTAGCCGTAGCGGATGGCCAGATCGCCGATGCCGCCGCCGCCCACCACGCCGGCCACCGCCGAATAGGCGAGGGTGCTGATGGCCAGCACGGTCAACGCCAGCACCAGGCCCGACCTGGCTTCCAGCAGCAGCACCCGGGTGACGATTTGCAGGCGGGTGGCGCCCATCGCTTCGGCGGCCTCGATCACGCCGCGCGGCACTTCGTGCAGCTGCTGCTCGACCAGGCGCGCGAAATAGGGGATGGCGGCGCAGGACAACGGCACGCTGGCGGCCAGCGGTCCGATCGAGGTGCCGGCGACGATGCGCGTAAACGGCACCAGGGCCACCATCAGGATGATGAAGGGAAAGGAGCGCACCGTGTTCACCAGCCATCCCAGTACTTTGCCAATGCTGCGGCCACGGCCTGGTTCGCCCGAGCCATTGAGGAACAGGACCACGCCCAGCGGTCCACCCAGCAGCACCGCGGCCGAGAGGCCGATGCCGAGCATGAGCAGGGTTTCGCCGAAGGCGCGCCACAATTCGGGGGCGACGATCATCAATTCTTCAAGCATGCAGCTCTCCTGGCGGAAGGCCGGCATGGACTTCGGCGACATGGGCTTCGGCGGCGTGATACGCCAGCTCGCGGCCGAGCGAGGTCTTGCGCGGCTCGCGGTGGTCGCGCAGGTCGAACAGTTCGGCGATGCGGCCATCCTCGACCACGGCGGCGCGCTGGCACAGGCTGCCCAGCGCCTGCAGCTCGTGGCTGACGATGACGATCGTCACGCCCAGGCGCGCATTGATGTCGCGCAGCGTATCGAGCACGCTGCGCGTGGTGTCCGGGTCGAGGGCCGATGTCGGCTCGTCGCACAGCAGCACCGTGGGATAGCTGGCCAGCGCGCGTGCGATCGCCACCCGCTGCTTCTGGCCGCCCGACAGGCGCGCCGGATAGCTGCCCGCCTTGCCCTGCAATCCGACCAGCTCCAGGCATTCGGTCACGCGCGCCTTCAGGCGCGGCGCGTTCATCGCGCCGTGTATGCGCAGCGGGAAGGCCACGTTCTCGAACACGGTGGCGTTGGCGAGCAGGTTGAAGTGCTGGTAGATCATGCCGATGCGGCGCCGTGCCTCGCGCAGCTCGCGCGCGCCGAGGGCGGTTAGCTCCTGGCTGGCGACGCTGATGCTGCCGCAATCGGGCTTTTCAAGAAGGTTCATCAGGCGTAGCAGGGTCGACTTGCCGGCGCCGCTGCGGCCCACCAGGCCGAAGATCTCGCCCGGCCGGATGTCGAGCGAGACGTCGCGCACGGCGTCGAAGCGGCCGCCTTCGGGCAGCGGAAAGGCCTTGCTGGCGCGCTCGACGCGGATGACGGGTACGGAAGCTGTCATGTCGGGCCGGTCAGGAATAGGGTGTCGGATCGGGCACGCGGCCGCTGAGCGCGTAGCGGCCCAGGTCGCGCAGCTTGTAGTCGACCGGGTCGTGCAGGGTGTGCACGCGCGCGTTGCGCCAGAAGCGGTCGAAGCCGAAGCGGCCCGACGTGGCGCGCGCGCCGAGCAGTTCGAACATCTGGTTGCTGATCTCGATCGCGGCGCGGTGCGCCAGCACCTTGGCCTCGGCCACCGCGATCGCCACCAGGCCGCGTTCGCGCGCCGTCACGGCGTCGCCCTTGCCGATGGCGGCATCGAGCTGGCGCCCGGCCTCGTCGGCCAGCAGCGCGGCGGGACGCACCGTCAGCCACAGCTGGCCGTAGCGGTGCTGGGTGAAGGGATCGTCGATCGCGTCGTCCACGCCGGAAGCAAACCAGGGACGGGCCTGTTCCAGTGTGTAATCGCGCGCGGCGTCGAAGGCGCCCTGGGCGATGCCGAGGTACAGATTGGCCATGATCAGCTGGGCGACCTGGGAACGCAGGGTGGAGCGGGCGGTCGGCGCCTGGCCAGGGGCCTGCAGCACCAGCGCGGTCGGCAGGTAGACCTTCTCGAAGTGGACGTTGCCGCTGTCGGTCTGGCGCTGGCCGAAGGCGTCCCAATCGGCTTCCACGTGCACGCCGGCCTGCTCGGTTGGCACCACGGCGATCAGGGCGGCGTCGGCTTGACTGTCCCAGGCGGATACCGTCAGCCAGTCGGAACCCACCGAGCCCGACGAAAAACCCTTGACCCCGTCGAGGATGTAGCCGGCCGGCGAGGCGGTGGCGCGGGTGCGCTTGTCGAGCGGGTTCAGGGCGTTCCCCCAGAACAGCTTCTGGCGCACGGTAGCGGTGAGCAGGCTGCGCTGCTGCAGCTCGGTGCCGTAGAGCCCGATGCCGGCCAGCTGCAGGTGGTGGAAGCCGAACAGGTGGGCCAGCGCGCTATCGGCCTTGGCCAGGATGCGCACGGCCGCCATCACGGTGGTCCAGTCGGCGCCCTGGCCGCCGAACTCGGTGGGGATCGACAGCGTGAGCAGGCCCGATGCGCGGATCAGTTCGCGCTCGTGTTTCGGGTGGCCGCCGGCGCGGTCGCGTTCGACGGCGGTGGCGGCCAGGCGCTCGGCCAGGTCGGCGGCGATGGCCAGCGGATCGGGTAGGGCCGCGGTGGCGTAGTCGTCTTGTGGATGCAATTGCTGCAGGATGAAGGACATGGGGCGGTGTGCCGATGTTGGGTGAACTGCCATCTTGCCTCCCAAGCCAGCGCCGCGTGAACGAAGAAATCCGGCCATGAATATGCGCGAAAAGTTAAAACGGCAAACGCATATCGATGAGTGAAACGATTCGTTTGGCCGATCGTGCGCGCGGCGTACGCTGTGGCGATCGTTGTCAGAACTGGAATCCACCATGAGCGTCATCTTGCTGGGCGGTAGCCCGTCGTCGCAATCGTCGTGCAGCCGCCTGTTGCAGCACGTGGGAGATAAACTCGCCGTCCACGGCTGGCGCACGACGCGCCTCGAAGTGCGCGAACTGCCCGGCCCGGCCCTGCTGCGCATGGATGCGCATGACCCGGAACTGGCGCGCGCGCTGGCGCTGGTGGCCCAGGCCGATGCGCTGGTGGTGGCCACGCCAATCTATAAAGCGGCCTACACCGGCATGCTCAAGCTGTTCCTCGACCTGCTGCCGCAGGATGGCCTGCGCGGCAAGGTCGTGCTGCCGCTGGCGACCGGCGGCAGCCAGTCGCACCTGCTGGCGCTCGACTATGCGCTGCGTCCGGTGCTGGCTTCGATGTCGGCGCGCGCCATCCTGTCCAGCATCTATGCCACGTCCGAGCAGGTCGCCTGGGACAGCGAGCGCGGCACGCGCCTGGCGGGCCCGATCTTTGATCGTGTCGCCGAGGGCGTCGAACAGCTCGATGCCGAACTGCAGGCGCGGTTGCAGACCGCGGCTGCTGCCTGATTCACCGAGGATCTACCGTGTCGACTCCCAACATTTTCTGGTTCATTCCCACCCACGGCGACAGCCGTTATCTCGGCACCACCAAGGGTGCGCGCCCGGTCAATGCCGACTATCTGAAGCAGGTCGCGGTCGCCGCCGACACCCTCGGCTACGACGGCGTGCTGCTGCCGACCGGCCGCTCCTGCGAAGACGCCTGGATCGTTGCCTCGTCGCTGATCAACGCCACCACCAGGCTGAAATTCCTGGTCGCGATCCGTCCCGGCCTGTCGACGCCGGGGCTGGCGGTGCGCATGGCCTCTACCTTCGACCGCCTGTCGAACGGGCGCCTGTTGATCAACGTCGTCACCGGCGGCGACCAGGGCGAGCTCGAAGCCGACGGCCTGTACGCCGACCACGGCAAGCGCTACGAGATCTCGAGCGAATTCTTCAAGGTCTGGCGCGCCAGCATGGCGGGCGAGGGCGGCGCGGCCGGCTATGATTTCGAGGGCACCCACATTCAGGTCAAGGGCGCCAAGACCTTGTATCCGGCCGTGCAGAAGCCGTATCCGCCGCTGTACTTCGGCGGCTCGTCCGAGCCGGCGCACGAGCTGGCGGCCGAACAGATGGACGTCTACCTGACCTGGGGCGAACCGCCGGCGGCGGTGGCCGAGAAGCTGGCCGACATCCGCGCGCGCGCCGCAAAGCATGGCCGCACGCTGAAATTCGGCATCCGCCTGCACGTGATCGTGCGCGAGACCAATGAAGAAGCCTGGCGCGCGGCCGACGAGTTGATCAGCCACCTGGACGACGACACCATTGCCAAGGCCCAGGCCGCGTTCGCGAAGATGGACTCGGTCGGCCAGCGCCGCATGGCGGCCCTGCATGGCGGGCGCCGCGACCAGCTCGAGGTCTCGCCCAATCTGTGGGCCGGCGTGGGCCTGGTGCGCGGCGGGGCGGGGACGGCGCTGGTGGGCGACCCCGAGACGGTGGCGGCGCGCATGCGTGAGTACGCCGATCTGGGCATCGAGACCTTCATCCTGTCGGGCTATCCGCACCTGGAAGAGTCGTACCGCTTCGCCGAACTGGTGTTCCCGCTACTGGGCAAAGGATCCGAGCACGGAGAGCAGTCGATCACCGGACCGTTCGGCGAGATGATGGCCAGCGATATCCTGCCCAAGAAGGCGGCCTAGCACCGTCGTCAGCGCGCTTTGCTATGATGGCGCGATGACTATCCTGCTGGTTCCCGGCTATATGGCCGACGAGACGCTGTGGGACGGCATGCGCGACCGGCTGGCCCCCTTCGGCCCGCTGGCGCATGCCGACCTGCGTCACGATTCCACCCTCGAGGACCTGGCGCGCCGTGCGTTGGCCGAGGCGCCGCCGTCCTTCATCCTGATCGGCTTCTCGATGGGCGGCTACGTCGCGCGCGAGATCGTGCGCCAGGCGCCCGGGCGCGTGCGCGCGCTGGTGCTGATCGCCACCTCGACACGGCCCGATTCCGACGCCGTCCGCCAGGGCAAGCGCACGGTGGCCCGGGCGGCGCCGTCGGTCTCGTTCGCGGGGCTCAGCCGCACCGCGATCGCCAGCTCGCTGCATCCGCGCGAGGTGAATAACGAGGCGCTGATCGAGCGCGTGCGCATGATGGGCGTGCGGCTTGGTGGTGTGGCTTTCCGCAATCAGTCGCAGGTCGAGCGGCCAGGCGACTTGCACCTGCTGGGCGAGATCTGTTGTCCGACCCTGGTTGTCGCGGCGGGGCTCGATCGCCTGCGCAGCCTGGAGGAAGCGCAGGAGCTGCATGCGGGGATCGCGGGGGCGCAGTTTGCGCTGGTCGAAGATAGCGGGCACATGATTCCGCTCGAGGCGCCGCAGCAGCTGTGCGATGTGATCGTGCCGTGGCTGGCACAACTGCGGGACAGCTGAATCAGGCCGGCGCGACCCTCGCGCACCAGCCGTCCAGGCCGCGGATCGCTTCTTCCTTGAGCTTGGCCTCGATCTCGATAAACGGCGCGGCGAGATAGGACGAGGGCATCGTCGCGATCAGGTCGGAATGCTGGCGGTCGTTGAAACCTTCGCGGCCGTTCGAGATGTGCACCAGCTGGTGGGCCGGGTCGGGCCAGGTGGCGCGCGCCCTGGCCACCATCTCGGCCACGCTCGGATGCTCGTAGCTGTCCAGCTTTTCGTGGACGATGTGGTGGTGGGCGTCGAACACCATCGGCACGCCGGCGCGCACGCACACGGCGTGGATCTCGTCGGCGCTGTAGGCGTATTCGTCATTCTCCAGGCCGATGCGGCAGCGGATTGCGTCCGGCAGTGCGGCAATGCGCGCGACCAGCTTGTCTTCGCGGTCGGATTTGCCGCCGTGGATTTCCAGCAGCGCCCAGGGCGAACGCGGCTGGTCCAGCAAATCCATGATGTCGGCGTGCATCTGCAAGATCTTGACGCTGTTGGCCACCACGTCTTCCGAGTCCGAACTGAGCACCACGAACTGGTCGGGATGCATCACCAGGCGGATGCCGCGCTCGATCGCGCGCCGGCCCGAGCGGCCCAGGGTTTCCTTGAACTGTTGCAGGATGTCCAGCCCGAATGGCGTGTCGGAAAACGGGAAGATCGACGAGGGCATGCGGTAGAGGGAGATGCCTTCGCGCTCGCAATAGCGCAGCGCATTGTCCAGGGTCTGGATATTGTCGCGATAAATGTCTTCCAACACGCGGCGCTGGCCATCTTCCGAATGCTCGAGCAAGCGCTTGCGCGTGAGCGCGCGGTAGCGCACATCCTTGGAAACGGTGATGCAGACGAGGCCGAGTCGTGGTTGCTGGGCGGACTGGGTCATGTGTTCTGGGCCGGCGCAGCGAGACGCGGACGGGAGGTTGATGTTGAGAGGCAGTCTATCCGAAGCAGCTTTCAGGAGCGGCATGACTCGGGACGCAATCCGGGTCGAAGGCGGGGCAGGCGTGGCGCCTTCCCTGCGGCGACGGGCTTAGCGCGGGGCGCCGAACACCTGGGTCCAGTAGATGATGCCGGTCTGCCGCTCCGGCGTCACGCCATAGGCGGCGCCCATCTCGGTGAAATCGCGGTTCATGATGTTGGCGCAATGTCCAGGGCTGTCGAGCCAGCCTTCGACGGCTTCGCGCGGCGAACGCTGGCCGAAGGCAATGTTTTCGCCCACCCGGCGCCAGCTATAGCCGGCGCGCAGGGCGCGGTCGGTGGCCTGGCTGCCATCCTTGGCACGGTGGCTGAAGTAGCGCCCTGTGGCCATGTCGCGGCTATGGGCCAGTGCGGCATCGCCCAGCGCGCCGTTCCAGCTCAGGGGCGGCGCTGCCGGGAACGCTTGCTTGCCGCAGGAGCGGGCGCTGGCGCGCGCGGCATTGACTTCATCCAGGATCGCGCGGCCTGCCTCGCGCCAGTCGGGATAGGTGGCCGAGGGCAGCGGCGGGGCCGGACGCGCCAGCACGACGGTCCAGGTCGCGCCTTCGCGGTAGCTGCCAACGGCCGAGAATCGATCGCTCAGCAATACCTTGCAGTATTTTTGCGCCAGCACGGTCATGGCGGCCTGGGCATCCTCGGGGCCGGTGACGTAGACCGCCTGGGCCTGTGCGGCGGGGTAGCCGGCGCGTTCCAGTGCGGATTCAATGAAGGTGCCGGCGCCGATGCGCACCTGGGCCAGGGCCGGTTGCGGATCGAGCGCGGCGGCCGGCGCGGAGGGAAGGCCGTCGCAGGCGCCAGGATTGCCGCGGTAGGCATTGACCAGTGTTGTCAACGAATCGCTACCGCCGGCCTGAGTGGGCAGGGCATGCGCGGCAGGCAGCGCCAGCAGGGTGGCCGCCACCGTCAGCAGCGCCTGGCGCAGTGCAGGGGATTGTGGACCTGGCATCGAGATCTTCAAGGACGGCATGACGGCAGGCGAAGCCGGCGCGTCATATTGGGCTCGGGATGAAAGATTCAGAAAGCAAGAACGCCAATGGCGTCGGCGGTTTGCTGTTCTGTTGGTGAAGATGGGGACGGCTGCCGGGATTTCCAGATGCATTGCCGCCGTCAGCAGGTGCGGCGGCAATGACCGTGGCAAGCGACGCGGCATCGGTCGCCGCGGTTTGCCACGTCTGTTCTTACTGTGCAGGTTGTTGCAATTGCGTTTGCGGCGTGCGCACAAGCTTGGAAACATCCAGTCCCTGGGCCGTGAGGCGCGTGAGCAGGGCGTCGTATGCGGCCGGCTCGACCTGGGGTGTGCGCGACAGGATCCACAGGTATTCGCGTTTGGGTTCGCTTACCGCGGACAACTGGTATTTGTCGTCGAGGTCGATGACCCAGTAGTCCCCCCACACCATTGGGATGAAGGACAGGATGGCCGGCGCGAAACGCACCTTGAGCTTGGGCGACGTGGCGCCGCCGAGCTGGCGCGCCACGCCGTCGGCCACGTCGAATTTGCCCTCGGCGGTGCGGCAGCGGTTGACGACTTGCACCCGGCCATCCTCTCCCAGGTTATAGCTTGCGGTGGTGTCGCCGACGCATTTTTTTTGGAAATCGTTGGGGAGTTTTGCGATCTCGTACCAGACGCCCATATAGCGCGGCACCACGAGCGATTCGATCGGCTGCAACGGTCGGGTGTTATCCGCTGCCAGCGCCGGAAGCGCGCACAGGGCGGACAGGACCAGGGCGGCGCAGGGCGCGAAGAACGAAAGCTTGGCGTTCATCGGAACCTCTTGTAAATATTCGGGTTCCTAGCATAAATGACAATCGGATTGCTGTGTCGCATGATTTGCAAGCGCGACGCATGGCAGTATTTGCCAAGCCGTGCGAGGGGCTAGAGCGCGGACAGCGCCGGCCCGTCCGGCTTGCCAAGCCAGGTAGTCGCGAACTGCCTTTGCACGGCCGCGAGCGCGGCTTCGTCACCACGTTTGCGGTACACCTCCATCAAGCCGCGCAATGCCCAGCCATTGCTTGGGGTGCGCGCCAGCGAATCGCGGAAGACTTTCTCGGCGGCGTCCGGCTGTCCGCTGCGCAGGAGCGCCACACCGAGCGACTGGCGCACCGGGTAATACCAGTAGGGCGGCTCCATATAGGGCAGCGCGTCCTGCACCGCGATTGCGCTGCGGTAGGCTTTGACCGCACGCGGCAAGTCGCCCCGCGCATCGGCGATCCGGGCCTGCGCCACCGCACGGGCAGTCTGGACGATCTCGCGGCCGGGGATGTTCCAGTCGTTCACCGGCTTGAAGTCGCCGTTCTTTTCGATCTTGTCGAGCGCGGCGACTTGTCGTGCGGCCGCATCGAAGTCGCCCTTGCGTGCATGGCCGACGGCGCGCGCGTAATGCCACATCGCCTGCACGAGCACGAACTCGGGGCCCGGGTCGGGCAGCGCGAGCAGGGTGTCTGGATCGCTGAACTGGACGTGGGCGAAGTAGGGCGCCGACTTGACCGGCTGCAGCGCGCCGATGGCGGTCAGGAGATCGGGCGTGATCACCTTGTCGAGCTTGCCTGCGGCTTCGAGCGCGGTACGGCCGTCGCCGCCCATCAGGGCCGACACCATCACGAAGTGGATATTGTGCGGGTAATAGGCGCCCCGGTAGACGGGATCGCTGGCCGCGTCGGCGAAGTAGCGTTCGTCGGTGGCGACCGCCAGGACATTCGAGCGCAGCGCGTCGCGGTACATGCCCAGCCGGTAATAGATGTGCGAGGGCATGTGCACGACGTGGCCGGCGCCCGGGATCTGGCTTGCCAGCACGCGCGCGGCGGGCAGGGCTTTCTCGGGCTGGCTCGAGGCTTCCATGGCGTGGATGTAGTAGTGGGCGGCCCCGGCATGGGTCGGGTTGCGCGCCAATACTTTCTCGAGTGCGGCGACCAGCTCGGCCGTGCGGTTCTTGGGCCGGGCGCCGCCGGCCGTCCAGTAGTCCCATGGCGACAGGTCCATCAGCGATTCGGCGAACAGCACCTGGATGGTGTCGTGGGTGGGGAAGTCGCGCACAGCCTCGGCCATGGCATCGGCGTAGGCCTTGTCGAGCGCGGCGCGGTCGGCGCCGGGATCGGCGCTGTAGCGGCGCGCCACGGCGCGGATCACGGCCTGCTCTTCGGGCCGGGTGCGCGGCGCCAGCCGGCTTGCCTCGGCCGCGGCGGCCACCGCCGGTGCGACGGCCTCGGGAAACATGGGGGCGTTGATGTTCGGGCCCAGCACCAACGCCTCGCCCCAGTAGCACATGGCGCAGTTCGGGTCGGCATCTTGCGCGGCGCGGAAGGCGCGCGCCGCCTCGGCATGGTTGAAGGAGAAGGTCAGGCGGATGCCCTGGTCGAAATAGGCCTGGGCGCGCTTGCTGGCGGTGGTGATCGGCACGTGTAGCTTGCCAAGGTTGTCGTACAGGGGCGGTGGTGCGGCCTTGCCCGGCTTGTCGGCGGGCTTGGCGCCCGGCCTGGCCGGCGCCTGCTGGCCCGGTGCGAAGGGGCGGGTTTCGGGCCGGGGTTGGGTCTGGGTCTGGGCCTGCACCAGATGGGCCAGCAGGGGCGGCGCACCTGCGCGTGTCGGTGCGCAGGTGGCGCTGGTGCCCCCGGCGAACAGTGGGTCGAAACCGGTATTGGCCGTGCCGCGCCCGGACCAGAGCGATGGCATGGCGGCGAGCGCCACTGCGCCGATCACGGCGATGGCAAGGACGACGATTCTGGCAATGGCGGCGACGCCGCCCGGAACAAGGCGCGTTTTCATAATCTCTCCCGAAGCGGCGCCATGTCTGCGGTGCCTGCTTCGTCATTGGAGTCGAATCGTTCGCTTGATCTCCCACTTCGGGATTGAGAAGGCACAAGGTGCGGCGCCGAACCTGGAGGGGCCTGGCCAGTCATATCGAAACAGGCGCATCCCTGCTGAAGGAGAACCGATCATGACCCAGCCAGCCCAACCCTCGCCGTCGCCCCAGGCGGGCCCCGGCACTACCGGCCCCGACCTGGCCGCGATCAAGCAACGCCAGCAGGCCACCTGGGCCAGCGGCGACTTCGCCGTCGTCGGCGTCACGCTGCAGATCGTCGGCGAACTGCTGGCCGAGGCCACCGACGTGCGCGCCGGCGAGCGCGTGCTCGACGTCGCTGCCGGCAACGGCAACGCTACGCTGGCCGCGGCGCGCCGCTTCGCCCGCGTCACGTCCACCGACTACGTGCCGGCGCTGCTCGAGAAGGGCAGGGCGCGTGCCGCCGCCGAGGGCCTGGCGATCGACTTCCGCGAAGCGGACGCCGAGGCGCTGCCGTTTCCGGATGCCAGTTTTGATGTGGCGCTGTCCACCTTCGGCGTGATGTTCGCGCCCGACCAGGCGCGCGCCGCCGCCGAGATCCGGCGCGTGGTGCGGCCCGGCGGACGCATCGGCATGGCGAACTGGACGCCCGAAGGCTTCATCGGCCAGCTGTTCAAGGCGGTCGGCAAGCACATTGCGCCGCCGGCCGGGCTGGCGTCGCCGCTACTATGGGGAAATGAAGACCATGTGCGCCAGTTGTTCGGCGCCGACGCGCTCCAGGCGCGCATCACGCGCAGGATGTTCAACTTCCGCTACGCGTCGCCCACGCACTGGGTGCATGTGTTCCGCGATTACTACGGACCGCTCAACCGGGCGTTCGCCGCACTTGCGCCGTCTGCCGCCGACGCGCTCGAACAAGACTTGCTGGTCCTGATCGACCGTTTCAATATGGCCGGGCCGGATTCGATGGTGGCGCCGGCCGAATACCTCGAGATCGTGCTGACCCGCGAGGCGGCGGGCGCGCTGCATTAGGCTCCGGGCGCCGGGCGCCCTTATACCTTGCGCACGAATTCCGTCTTGAGGCTCATGGCGCCGAAGCCATCGATCTTGCAGTCGATGTCGTGGTCGGCGTCGACCAGGCGGATATTCTTGACCTTGGTGCCTTGCTTGATCACGCCGCCTGAACCTTTCGGTTTCAGGTCCTTGATCACGGTGACGGTGTCGCCATCCTGAAGGATATTGCCTGACGCATCCTTGTAGACGCGCACGGTGTCGGTCGCTGCGGCTGCTGCCTGGACCGGCCACTCATGGGCGCATTCCGGGCAGACATATTGGCCGCCGCCATCTTCATAGGTATAGGCGGACTGGCATTGGGGGCATGGAGGGAGGGTATGCATGTGAACCTTGGAATATCAACGCTGGCCCGGGAGGGCCGCAAACAGGGAGGGTGGTGATCGTACGCCGCGTCGTCGACGCGAATGCGCGCCATCGGACAGAACCTGCATCGTCAGGGACGACGCGGAGCTTTGGGCAGGCGCCGACTACCATCAGTCAGTGCATATGATACCAGAAGGAAACTTATACTCATGGTGGCCCGAGGCGGCATCGAACCACCGACACAAGGATTTTCAAGTCGCACGCCTCGTCGTGTCGATTGTCCTGTGGCATTGCGCCACAGGCGCTTCTTTACTCGTATATTGAAGGTACCGCAGCGGCGCCGTCAGGCGACGTCGATGACGATCTTGCCGAATGCGCCGCGATCCAGATGGTCGAAGGCGGCCGGCAGGTCGGCCAGCGAGTAGCGTGAATCGATCACGGGCTTGAGGCGGATGCGGTCGACGGCGCGGACCAGGTTTTCCAGCGCATGGCGGCTGCCAGTGCCGATGCCGTGGATCGTTACGTCTTTCATCATCAACGGCATCGCCGGCGCGGCAAGATCAAAGCCCTCGAGCGCGCCGATCTGGCATATGTGGCCGCCAACGGCCGCGGCCTCCACCGACTTGCCGAGGTGGGCGCCGCCGACCACCTCCAGGACGTGATCGGCACCGCGATCGGCAGTGAGCGCATATACCGTCTCGAGCCAGTCTTCACGTTGGCTGTCGATATAGTGGTCAGCTCCCAGCGCGCGGGCGCGCGCTTCATTGTGCGCCCGGCCGGAGACGATGACTTCGGCGCCGTGCGCCTTGGCGATCTGCAGGCCGAACAGCGCGACCCCACCGGTGCTGGGAATCAGTACCGTGTCGCCTGCGCGCACGCGGGCCCGTTCCACGAGCGCGAACCAGGCCGTGACGCCGGCACAGGGCAGGGTACAGGCTTCGGCATCCGACAGCGTGTCCGGTGCGCGGACGAACCAGGCTTCGGGCATCGCCACGTAGTCCGCCAGCACCCCGGGATAGTAGCCGCCGAGTGTCCGGTAAGCGGGCGTGCGCGCGTCGCCGGGCCGCAAGCCGTCGATCCAGTCGGGCATGAAGGTCGAGATGACGCGCTCGCCCATGGCAAAGCGGGTGGCGCCGGACCCGGCCGCGATGACTTCGCCGGCCAGGTCGGAGCCGGGCGTGAACGGAAAGGCGAGCGGTAGGCCGCGTCCGGTTTCGACGACCATCTTGTCGCGGTGATTGAGGGCTACCGCCGCCACTTTCACCAAAACCTGCCGCGGTCCCGGGACCGGCACCGGGACCTCGCGCAGGGAGAGCCGATCGCGTCCGATGGCGTCGATTTCCCAACGCCGCATTGTTTTTGCCATGATGTGTCCTTTCTCGTAAGTTGATAGGGACATAGTCTGGCATGGATGATTATTGAGATATATGACCTATAATCCGCATGTGTTGTTGAGTGTGGTGCATCAATATGAGAGGTGGTGAATTTTCCGAACTGTTTGCCTTCGTGACCGTCGCGGGCGAACGCAGTTTCCGGCGCGCTGCCCAGCGGCTTGGCGTCTCGCCGTCCGCCCTGAGCCATACGATTCGCGCGCTTGAAAAGCGGCTGGGCACGCGGCTGCTCAACCGGACGACGCGCAGCGTCGCACCGACCGAAGCCGGGCAGGTCTTGTTCGAACGTCTGCGGCCGGCGCTCACCGAGGTGGAAGAGGCGGTGCAAGACGCAGGCGCGCGCCAGGACCGGCCCATGGGCGTCGTGCGCGTGAATCTGCCAAGAATTGCCGCCCAACTCGTCGTGACGCCCATCCTGGCTGACTTTCTGGCGGCCTATCCAGGTATCCGGCTCGACCTGGTCATCGACGACAGCATCACTGACGTCGTCGCCGACGGCTTCGACGCCGGCATCAGGTCGGGTGAACTCGTGCATCAGGATATGGTCGCGGTCAGGCTCACACCGGACCTGCGGATGGCCGTTGTCGGCGCGCCGGCTTATTTTGCGCAACGGCCGCAGCCGCATGACCCGCGCGACCTGCGCGACCATGCCTGCGTTGGCTACCGCTGGAAAGAAACGGGTGCGCTGCAGCGCTGGGGGTTCAACGGTGCGGATGGATCGATCGACGTGGATGTCGAGAGCGTGCTCACCACGAATGACACCAACATCCTCTTGGACGCGGCGCTGCGCGGCGCCGGGCTGGCCTTTCTGGTCGAGAGCTTCGTCGCTCCCTACCTGCAGCGCGGCGAACTGGTGCGAGTACTGGAACCCTGGTGCCGGCCTTTCTCCGGGTTCTATCTTTATTACCCGAACAACCCGCACATGCCGGCCGCATTGCGCGCCTTCGTCGACTTCATCAAGCTGAGGGGGCCGTCGCTGACGGTCGGGGCGGCGGCCGAAGCCTGAAACACGCCGGCCATCGTACGCGGCGCTCATGCTGCGCCGTACCGGAAATTGACCGGACACGACAATGGTGAGGCTGAAAACAAAAACGCCACCCGAAGGTGGCGTTCTGCTTTACTGCTGAATTCTTGGTGGCCCGGGGCGGAATCGAACCACCGACACAAGGATTTTCAATCCTCTGCTCTACCAACTGAGCTACCAGGCCAAGAGAGGCATGATTATAGCCAGCGATTTTCAGTTGCGCAAGTACT
>Ga0265780_10005632_pt1 | contig 15803 bp, 15 predicted proteins | sample P1T30metagenome_FD_192432 | JGI IMG/M metagenome (GOLD analysis project Ga0265780, IMG submission 192432) | Plant litter microbial communities from East Loma Ridge, Irvine, California - P1 T30 | ecosystem: Environmental > Terrestrial > Plant litter > Unclassified | place: USA: California... | reverse complement strand
TTCCCCGATGCGGCGGCCGCCCACCAAGCGCCACTTGAACCGCCCGGATATGGACGCATAGCTCAGTTGGTAGAGCAGCTGACTCTTAATCAGCGGGTCCTTGGTTCGAGCCCAAGTGCGTCCACCATTTTTCCATGTAAAATCAACACCTTACCCGCTTTAGGGCAGCTGATCTTTGCTCCTTGATCAGCTGCTCTTGGGTATGGTTTTTAGCTGAGTTTAACTCAACTTTTATTCCAGTTGCTCTATCAAGGCATTGAAATACCTAACTTTAAATCCAAAAAACCAGGTAGGACCCGCTCACTAATGGTGAGCGGGTCTACAGCTTGCAGGGCAATAGCACCCCCCTCCCTCGCAAACCTATTGCGGATTTAGGTAGCAGCGTAGCTGCTAGCGCCGACCTGCTCGTCGGCCCTAGGTAAAACGTTCGGCAAGGAACCGTACGCGAAGGGTCGGTGGCGGTCGTTTAGTGGCAGGCGAGGTCTTCGACACCGTCGAGCGCTTATTCAGCCTGTGAGATCATGCTGCGGTGTTCCCTTGCCGAGTTGCGTGATTGCCCGGTTGCCTCGATTCTCTTGGGCTATATGTTTTGCACGCTCATACCGGCGGTGATCTGGAGCGCCTTGTGTATAAACTGCTCGCGCTGATCGGCCTTCTTGCGACGGCGGACCCCCACCTGCCGGCCCCGACCTACGACCAAGTCGCCCCCGTGCTCCCCGCAAGCCTCCATCGGGGCGTTCTGATCGTCTCGAAGACTAATGGCTGGCGTCACGTCGAGCATATTCCCCAGTCCAACGCGGTGCTTGCCGAGATCGCACGCGACCAAGGTCGACAAAGTTACGTCACCGAGAATGCCGCTGTCTTCAACGACGCGCAGTTGCGGCGCTTCGCCGTCGTCGTGCTCAACAGCGCCAGTGGCGACCTCATGACGCCCGATCAGCGCGAGGCACTCCAGCGGTTCGGTGCACGGGGCGGTGGCGTAGTGGCGCTGCACGCAGCGGGCGACAACAGCCATAAAGATGCTTGGTACGTCGACACGATCATCGGGACACGCTTCATCGGTCACCCCGGCGACGAGGACCAGTTCCAAGCCGCGCGCGTGATCGTGGATCGGCCGGAACACCCCGTGATGGCTGGCGTCCAATTGCCGTGGTCGCCCACGGACGAATGGTATTCCTTTGCCGGTAATCCTGCGGCGCGCGGCATGACCATATTGCCGCGTATCGACGAGGCGAGTTACCGGCCGGGCGCAAAGCTTGCGATGGGCACACACCCCGTCATCTGGATCAATCACAAGGCCAAGGGTCGCGTCGTCTATTCCGCGCTCGGCCACACCCCAGCCGCCTATCAAGACCCGAACTACCGCCGCATTCTAGCTAACGCCGTCCGCTGGGCGGCGGGGTAGACAGATTCGTACGGCGAGGCTGCGATCAGGAGACGATCAATGTCGGTAACGCGCCGCGCGCCACGCGCCGATCGCGCACCCAGCACGTAACAGCTGCATCCCCAGTCGCTGGGCGGATAGAACCGTGCCCAGAACGGGTAACCGGGCGGCAGCACCAGCCCGTTGAAGACGTTGAGATGCTCATGACGCGGATGTTCCGATCTGCCGCGAAGATAGACCCATAAGTGCCAGTCGGCAGCCTCCAGCAGGGCGCGAGCGCCTTTGCCCTCCATAGCCTTCGTCATCACCGCCTTGATCGCGTCATCGGCAACATCGGCGTCGAGGCCCAACGCCTCAATCAGCCACGCACGGGAATCCATCACGTTCTCTTGGGAATGCAGGGCAACGAGCCCGGCCAGGTTGGGGGTGTTGGTCAGCGAGGCGCGCAGGATGGCGCCGATCGTCAGACCTTTGTCGTGGACGATGACGGGGGAGACGCCGCGATACTCGCGATCTTCCATCATGCGACGCCCGGTGCCGGTCCACTCGACCCGTCCCCAGATCCCGTCATCACGCTGCGCGAGTTCGGCGATACACCCACGCGCCGGTGCCGCGCCGCCCTTCGGCGTAGCGAGGTCGGTCGCGTGGTTCTCGTCGAGCGGCAGCTTGCCGCCCGCCAGCGATGCCGACATCAGTGCCGCGGCATCCGCAACGCGGTATGGTCCCCGGCCATCGACCGTCCGCACTTCACCGGCCGGCAGCAGGTGCAGCCATTCGGGCACGTCGCCATCCGGCAACGCGATCGAGGAACAGAGGACGCGGAGGGAGCCTTTCACCTGCCCCGTTTGCCGTGGCCGGGTGGCTCGAAACACGCTTGCCTAGGCAAGCATCAAATCGACAATAAGCAGCTTCTTATGGGCGGCTTAGCGAAAGCCGAAGCAAGCCGCTAGCCGGTCGGTTAACTGAGGCGGCTATAAAGCACATCATCCTCGGATATTGCGATTGGAACGCCCCTAAGCCGTTTCGACGCCTTCCGCCGGCGTACTAGATATTCGGAACCCACGATCGTTCCGAAACCCGCAATCAGGAACACGATGAAACTGAACAACCCCGGTCCCGACATCGTCAAAATCTCGGAAACCACGTTCGCCGTTGCCGCGGTGACTAAACCCGCGCAGATGATAAGTGAAAGCATAAATTGTTTCACAGCCGAGCGCTGACCTGACGCCTTGATATGTGATGTCAAACCCTCGGGCAGCCCCCGTATTGTGCCCTCCAGCTTCATGGCACCCGGAGAGCCCGAATGGATCAGCCGAAGGCGGAAGCCATCACCCGGATCGAGAAAGTCGAAATCGATCGCGATGGTGTCGTCGCTGATGCGGCCGATCCTCACGTCATTCACTTCACGGGACGTTGCCGCAACATCACCTTGGAGGAAGGACGATACGCCATCTTTCGGCAGCGTTAGCCGGAGCCGATCGGCGGCAACAACATCATCGCGTCGGAAGGTCGTAGTGCCGGCGTTCCATATGCCAACCGAAGAGCCGGTCACACGCGGGATCACATTCCCGTCATATCGAAACTCAAGTCGGCCGGGCATACCCGCGTTCACCGAATTGACCAAGGCTTCGTCAACAAGAGCAAACCGAAGCTGAGGCGTGATTTTCGCCCTGCGGTAGAGGACGTAGCTGATAATGGTTGCGATGATTGATAATACGAACCCGAGCAGCGCGCCAAACCATCCAGAGTTTACCACAGCGAACCACGCCCCCGGTCCTGCCTCCATTCCTGTCACATTCGCCATCCGATCCAGCCCCCTCTGTATCTGCCCACGCTACGGCTGATCGATCGCCTCTGCCAGATGATCGTCCACGATATCGAGGATGTTCCGCTCGTCTTCGCCAGAGATGCCAAGCCACACCCGCGCCGGAATGTCGCCCCACGGCACCGGCCGACCCATATTAGTCTTTCCGAACGCCCCCTTCTTAGCGCCGCCTTGCATGACGCCGGAGTATTCCAGCGAGGATCCAATCTCGGCAGCGTCACGCGTCACCAGTGAAGCGATCTCCTTACCCAAATGGCCAGACGGATCGATCAGCGGCTTGGGCCGGTTGCCGTCACCTTGCGACAGGTAGGCAGCCGCGAGTGCTTGGCGCTGGTGGTCGTGCGCCGGCTCCGCCACGAAGATGTGCTGGCGGCTCTGGCCGAGCTGTTTATTGACCGGGGCCGGCCTGCAAATATTTAAGCATCCGGGTAACACCGCGTTGCGCTGCTTCCTGTAACCAGTCTGGTGTGACGGATTACCTTTCGACGCTCCACGTCAAGATGTCGTGAGTTTGGCCAGCAGCGTCGGCGACCTTCCTCATGATGTCGGTGACGGTCAAACCCTCAGCCCGCAAAGCGGATTTGGCTCGCGCGAGTAGAAGCATCGGCCGGTCGATGCCGGCCAGCCAGAGCGAAACGTCGCTGATGGCACCACCGGCCTTGAGATGCGCTACCGTCCAGGCGACCTGGTCCGGCTCGGACGCACATTGATAGAGTCTGGTGCTCATTTCGTCCTGCGCTGCTGCGGTCATGCCGCCTGCGCGACGACTCGGTTTACGCGATGGCCAGTTCCAAGGAAGGAGTTCGTCGAGGCGGTTGCTCAAGTAGCGATCATGCTTTCAGCGACGTCACGCAGAACGCTTCTGACGATGACGATCGTTCATTTGCCGCGACCCAGCAGACGATCCGTCCACGATCGGTGCTCGGGTTCGATAGCCGAAGGCGCCTGCGCGAAGAAGGCGTCGACCGCCTCGTCGAGATCACGATCCTCGAGCTCCGCGAGAAGCTGCACCTGATTGCGAAGTCGCAGGCGGATCACCGCCTCGCGCATGGAGCCCTCCATTGCCGAACGCCCGAGATTTCGTGATGCTCGCAGCCAGCCCTCGGCCAACGCCCGTGACAGTCTCGTGTCACTGCCGATCGACGGGCGTTCGGTGATCTGAACCAGCGCGTCCTCGGTAAGCGCACCAAGCAGCTCCCATCGACCTTCTGCCGCAGCACCCCTATCCAGAATGCGGCCTCGCATCCACAGACGCTGGAATGTGTTCCGCACGCCGCCGTGAAAGCGCTCTGCGGGCCGATCAGCGAACCGCCAAGCCACAAGATCGGGAAGAAGCACGCAGGTCAGAAATGCCCAGACATCGTCGCGCAGAGCTTCGCCGCCGTCGAGCTCGTTCCGCTGAGCGAGAAAGGCGGAGACTCGCTCATCGAATAGGGCTCGATCGGCTGCACTCCCCCGGTCCGGGAATCCGCAGCCGGCGGCGATCTCCACCAGTCCGGAGCGAAGATCGACAAGAATATCAGGCCTGATCGGACTGCCGCCGCTAGCAGCATAGCGGGTCTCAACAGGGAAGCTGTCGGCATCGAGGATCGGTTCCGGGCGTGCCGTGTCGTCCGCGCGTACGGCCAGAAGCGCGTCGACAGCGAGACGATCGAGCCTTGGGAATAGCCTTATGGTCATGCGCTGTCGTCTAGGCTGACAATGTCAGCTGCAGCCAGAATGCTGGCGTGAAATGTCGATGGGCGGAGATCGATCATGCTGCGGACGGCAGCGATGTCCTGATCGGGGAAGGCAAGGCCGATCCAGTGCGCTGCCCGACCGGCGATCGAGCACGGATCGGCCTCGACGGCGATCCGTTCGAAATCGCTCTGGCGCAATGAGGCCGAGATGATCTGGGTCATGACATCGGCAAGCACGACTTGGGTGGTCGCGCGATCGCCCCCCAGCAGGCGATCGGTCACGTCAGCGCGGTCGCTGTTGAGATAGAGGCGGACGCTCCCGCCGAAATCGCGATGCAGATTGCCGGGCGTCCAGTGCAGCAGCCAAAGGGCATAAGCCTCGGCTCGGCCGGCAAAGCGCGACAGAAAGCTGACGGCCTCTATCGGGAAGCGCGGCTCCTCGCCTTCGAGGCGGAGGTCGAGCTGATCCGACCAGAGTTTCGACCCAACCCGGCCGGGCGAAAGCGGCGAACCGTCCTGCGGCCGACGCAGGAGCACGAGAGTATCGACGAGGAGTCGCTGCGAGAGGCTGCAGCCGGACACAAGTTCGTCGAACACTACCGTCGGCTCCAAACGAGTAAGCGGCAGTCTCGAGGTCGCGATGATCCGCCGCGGCATGTTGCCGATGCCGGTGCCGATCCGGACCACCAGTTCGAGCGCTCCGTCATCGACTGCCATGGACAGCTGATCGGCTGCGCGGTCAAGGTCAGTGGTAACCAGCCGCCGCAGACGGAGGTCTCTCGCAAGATCCCAGTCAGGCAGCCACGCATCGGCGATCGGGGTTTCCACGCCGTCCTCGAGCAGAACCCATGGCGCCGGGCTGATCGTGGTCTGATCGAGGGTCAGAAACGGAAACGCGATCCGGCCCATCATTCAGCGTCGTCGGAGCCGAGGCGGGCGGTCATCGTCACTGCGCAGTCCGCCGGCATCGCGACTGAAACCTCGAACCTGCCTCGACCTTCGCCGATGGCAACCGGGCCGTCGACTGGGAGCTCATGTCCATGTTCGTCGACGACACGCGTGACTGTGGGGCGCAGTGCGGTCGCTGACTCCGATGCCGTCCCGCCATCCATTACCAGCAGTGGATCAAGGTGGAGCAAGAGCGCCGGTCCCTCGCCGCGGACGACAAGCTCGAAGACACCGACGGGCCCGGTTTCACTCAGTTCCAGTCTCACGAACGCAGGGCGCGTAACGGAAGGGCCCGAGTTACCACCGCCGCCACCGCCCGGGCTAGGCCGACGCGGGCCGGCACCCTCGCCATCACCCTCAAGCGCTCGACCGAACAGTCCCGCAACACCGGCCAGCGACGGCGCCTTGTCTCCTTCCGGCGCGGGGGCCGAAACCGGGTTTGCATATTCGATTGCTGCCGTTCGGATACGGTCAACAGCGATCTTGACGATGCTGCGAGCCGCTCGGTCAGAGAGAGCCTCGTACTGCCAGTCGTCATGCGCCGGCGGTTCTGCCTTAGCGAAGGCGTCCTCCACCGTATCATCGTCCGAGGCAACAAAGACCCCGGCCCATTCGAAACGGTCATCCGCAATCTGTGTGCCGGTGAAATATCGAACAACCAGCTCCACCGGCCTCATCACCGCGATGGCGGCGGAGCGATCGGGGAACAGGCTGCCTTCGCGACCTGCGGGTGCAACACGTTCGGCACGGAGCCCGCGCGCAAAGCTCAGGCGACCAAGATCACGCCTCGGCCGAAGGGATCGCACAATGTCACCGCCGGGAGGATCGGCGCGCATGTTCTTCATCGCGCGTGCGAAGAGATCAAGCGGCGGGAAGTCCTCCGGGCGGGGCACCAGTCGCTCCTCGGCGTCCACGAAGATGCGAAAATGCATCTTTCTGTCATCCGGCGTTCCTTCCAGAAGGCGTGGCCAGAAGAACCAGAGAAGCGCCTCTTCGATCAGGTCGATCGCACGCTTGCAATCCTCTTCCACGAACAGCGGATCGAGGATCATGATCGATGTGCCGCTATACTCCGGCGATCTCCGTGGAAAGCCGAGAGCGTTGGCGAGCTCGACCGCATCGTCCCCCTCGACCGGATCGACATGTTCGTCGTCGCCCGATGCCCGTCCCCACCAGTGCCGCCCGGTGAAGCGACGACGAACGCCCTGAGCATCGTTCGCGCTGAACGCGGAACCCAGCTGCGCCGCAATGACTCGGCGTCGAGGTTCTCCCGAATGCGTAGTCTGACTATCGATGACAATCGTCGAGCAGCGACTGGCGAGATACAGTGAGGTCTTTCCGTAACCGTATGTCCCGCCGCCGTGCGCTGTGTTTCGTCTCGAGCCTACATTCCTCAGGAAATCGACGAAGTCGGTTGGCTCGTCCTCCATCGCTGCCACATCTGCGCGGGTCGGCCCTGCGAGGCCCGCCGTCCCGAAATCGCATATCTCCAAAACATGCGGCGCGGGGCTCGACAGAAAGGCGTCGAGCGGCCCTGCCGCGCTCTCGTCGAGAGGCCGATCGGCAAGCACGATTTCGCGAAGCGCCTGCAGCTCGGTTGTCTGGAGAGCACGGACACGGAAATGAACTTCCGCGCCGCCATCCGAAAGCGCGGCGTCGCAGCTGTTCTGAACCGCCTCTCGCACGACAGTCTGCACGAGATCGATCGAGGGCGCCCCAAGGAGCTTGCGATAGCCGTCGGCTGCAAGGTTGCCGGAGGCCGCGTACGCTTCGGAGTGAAGTGTCAGATATGGTCGAGGCATGCGACCAGCTCCGCATTTCTGGCGTCGACGGTGTCGTTGCTCAGACGGCACTGCTCAGCCGTTCCGAGGTTAACTGCGTAGGAAATCCCCTCGACCCCCGCCGGGACGACGCCTTCTGGAAAGCTTTGGGGGATGACACGCGGAAAGCGGGCGTCGACCAGATAGTGATGCTCGTCTTCTAGACGAAACCGGCAGCGATTCCACTCACGGGAGTCGTGATCGGTGCAGCCGTAGCCCGCGACAAGGCGAAGAACCTCTTGCCTGTCGGAGGCCGCCCGCAGCACATCGGCCGCAATCCTCGCTACTGAGATGTCTCCGCCAGCCATTTCAGCCAGTTGGAACACCGCGAGCGTCAACGACCCTCCTGCGGGTGGAAGAAGCTGGTCCACAGCCGAGATCGTTATTCTGCGCGCCGCCGATCTGCTCGTCGTCTTCACTTCAGTGGCCAGCAGCCCGCCGTGAAAGTCGTGGCGTTCGCGAAGCGGCCCACGCCAAAGTCTCCAAGCCGTCGGATCCAAGTCGACCAGCGTCCGCAACATCAGCAGCTCGCCTATCAGACCCCGAATTTCTTGGATGCTGACTTCCGCCCGAGGTGCGATCAGGAGAGAGCGAAAGTCCTTGATCGTCGTGCAGCATGCCTCAATAGGCGAGGCACCACCGACGATTCGGTCCATAATCTCGCCAGCCACATCAGCAAACACGCCATCGAGGGCCCCGATCAAGCATGTCATGCCCAGATAGCGGATTGGCGTACCGCCGAGGGAGTAGGTCGCAATGTCAATGTCCAGAGCATCGCTCGACGGGGTCTCGGCAATCCTTTCGCTCTGACGAACGGGAAGAAGCAGCCTGAGCTCGCCCGCATTGCCGAGGGCAAGACGCACCGAACCCGATCCGGTCTCGATCCCCGTATCGATGCTCGGTATCTCGAGTGCCGTCGACGCCTGTCCGCCGCGGCGAAGCACGTCCCAGTGATCGATCGACGATTCAGCGGGCACGCCCGGCCTCGAGCTGCTCGGCGATCTCGTCCTCGATCTCCTCCAGATCGTCTGCAGACGGCGGTTCCAGCACAACGCTGTAATATCCACCGGCTCCTTCAGCCCTTCCAGGGAAGACGATTCCGAAGCCGACGAGGTCGCCGACGGCATCGAGTGGCGAACGCTCGGTCGACCCCGGTCGAGGCTGCGACGTTCGATCAATCGGATAGAGCAGCAGCAGCGGCACCTGCCCGACAATCCCGGCGCGTGCCATCTTGAGCCCGCTCCAGTCGCCGTTCGGTACGCCATCCCCGGCCGCGCCGCAGTCGAACAGGACATCGTGCTTCGACATCAACGCCTTGATGTCGGCAAAGTCCTCCGGTCGGTTGAGCCGGCTTCTCGTTGAAAGCCTGACCGGTCCAAGGCCTCCAAGTGGTTCGACAGAAATTGGGCCAACGCGCGGCTGCACGACGCCGATGTTCCAAGTCTTCTGACTGTCGCCTGACGCATCGAGATAGCCGAGCAGGAAGTCTGCCGACAGCTCCCGATGTGACGCCTGAACGGAATAGGCACGCAAGAACTGGACGATCAGCCGGCCCGGAACGCCCTCGTACAGAACACTCGCTGGATCATCAGATCGAAGTCCAAGGTCGGTCGCCTGGGTCATCAGATTCGAGGCAGCGGTCCAGTTTGTCTGGACGATCCGCCGATCGTGGTGATCGAAGCGGATGGTCTGCACATGCTTTCCGGCGTAGCTCACGTCGGTCAGCACAGCTGCTCTCATCTTGCTCGCCGCGGTGATGGCCATGCCGGGAATGGATCGCACACGAACCGCAAACTCCATCGGCGTGTTGTGGCGAATGGCATATTCGGCGACGTCTTCGCGGATTTCCGCCTCGATGAGGGCGAGCGATCGGAATGCGGTCGACAGCGCCTCAGTCATCCAGATGCGCGGCATGTCCTCATAGTCCGGACGATAGCCGAACCAGCGGCCCATCTGCAGGAGCGTGTCATACTGGCTCGAGGTGCGAAGGAAATAGCTGACACACAGCCCTTCGATCGTGAGACCACGTGCCAGGATCGATCCGCCAACCACGACATAGGTCTTCGGCGCGCCGTCGTAGTCGATGCGATCCTCGCTTACGCCGTTCTCTACCGGCACTTCGAGCGCTTCGAGAACCGCCGGCATGAAAGGAAGCAGCTGCTCGGAGGTGACATGCGGATGGGGACAGACGCCCTCAGGAATTCTGAGCTGCTCGGCATCCCAGAGGGCGAGCATTCGCTGGCACAGAACCGAAGAGGCATCCCCGAGCTGGTCACCGACCACTTCCAGCCAAGCCTTGACCAGCGTCGCGAGCCGATCGTGCATGATCACATAGGCAGAGGTATGAATCAGCATCGACATGTGGCTGTCGGCCTGACCCCTGAAACGGCGCGCGGCACATGATGCCAAAAAATAGAGAACCGCATCTTCGAGCGAGGGCGGCATTCTCGGCTGGAAGGCGTCCTTTTCCCTCCGGCTAGGCGGCTGCAGCAGCGCAGTTTCATCCTCGTCGATGTCCCGGATCATGTCGAGCCCCTCCTCCTCCGGGAGGGGCGCGTCGGCATTGGCCGGCGGGCGGCCGAACAGCCTTTCGGTGCCGAAATAGCCGTCCGGTGTCGGAAGTGCGGTGATGAAATCCTTCGGGTAAAGGTCGTCCAGCTCACCACCATTGGCTGGAAACGGGTTAATCAAGACATTTGCGAAAGGCGTCGCCGTGTAGCCGACATAGGCGTTTGCTGGGAACTTCTTCAGAATCAGCCGGATGCTCTCGTTGATCCGGGTCATGTCATATTCGCCCGAAGCGGTATTAACGCTGGCTTGATCGCATTCGTCGTCGATGACGAGCACGCGGAGCCGGCGGAGGACAGCCGGCAAGGTGCGATCGAGCGTCGCGAGAAGCTGACCAAGCGGTGCAACGTTTTTCTTCACGACCGCGAACTGCACGACACCCTCCGCCGGCGCAGGAAATCCGCCGTTCGGGGGCATTCGGAAGTCGCCTTGGTCATCCTCGCTGGTTCTCAGTTCCCAGCGGTCGCGCAGGCGATCGACCAGATCCTTGCGCATCCGGCTTTGAGTCTGTCGGCGCAGCTTGTTCGTCAGGCCGGCGAGAATCATCACCAAATTGTAGCCAGCATCGACCGCCTTCGCGATGACCGCGGTCATGTTGGCAGTCTTGCCCGACTGTACGTGACCGATCACCAGCCCCCGGCAGGCAAAGCTTTCGGTCGCAGGATTTTCGAGCAGCGAGACAATCTCGTTCGACGCGGCGCCGATCCTCTCGTCTACCGTCTCGGCCGACCAGCCCTTCGAATCCACGAGGTAGGACCGCAGGGCCGGCCAGTGCCGGTCGCCTTCCGCAGGTCCGCGATACCATTGCTGGCGAACGCGGAACATGGAATTGACACGGAGAATCTCGACGGGTCGGATCGTCGCCTTGACGCTCTTGATCGCAGTGACAAAATCGTCCTCCTGCTCGGGAGTGAAGGCCCCGAGGATCGGCTCCAGATCAGCACGCACGAGGCGAGCCGCATCATCGACATCAATCGCCGTCGCAAGGCGCGCGCGCAGCTGCCTCGCAAACGCGTCTGTCTGTGTTGCTGACGGCATGAAGCCTCCCCCAAGTTGAAGTTCGAGTCCCAATTCAGCCGTTGTGCACAGCACGCAGGAGAGCGACAAGTTATAAAATCCGCCGTTCCGATACACTTGCGGTGCCGCAATTCAGACATCCGAACTGATGGTCCCGGCTACCCGGTTCGCAAAAGAACAGCGTCCGGATGAGGGTCTGCCGCTTCATCCCTGTCCGCGGTCAGAATCGCGTACAGCGCCTCGCCGATCCACCGTGCTAGCAGCGGAGGAACCGCATTTCCCACCTGGGTGTACTGCTGGGTCCGGTTGCCCTTGAACAGATAGTTGTCGGGAAAGGTCTGCAGTCTTGCCACTTCGCGGACCGTGAGACTTCGACATTGCAGCGGATCAGGATGGATGAAGTAGTGGCCATCCTTCGAGATATGACTTGTCACTGTCGTCGATGGTCCGCTGGCCAGCTGGACCCTAAACCGATCGGCAAACTTGCCGGAGTTCCAGTTCTCGTGCGCTGGCGCCAGCTCCTCCGGAAAGTCAGCTGCTTTCGGTGACCGCCCGATCACCTCGGCGAAAACCGCGGCAAAGAAGTAGCGCGCGAGATCGCTGCCCATGTGGCTTCGCGTCGCATGGTTCGGAAGCGTTTCCAGCTGTTCGTCGGTCAGCCAGTTGCGCAGGTCATCCGGACAGTCATCGGCAATGCCGATGCCGAAGCCTTCGCGACCGGGCAGATCGTTGAGCGCGACAAAGCGTCGATGATATTCGCTGGCACGGGCGGTGAAAGCTGCCTGACGCTCGTCGTCAAGATCGGTCTCGAGGTCGGCGACGAAGGCCATCGCAGTCTGCACGATGCTTCGCCACGCATCGGCGCTGTCGGCTTCCTGACTGAGGCCGCTGCGCAAGCGCGGCATGCCGGTCAGGACCTGACCCACGGTCGTTCGCAGATTGTGGCGGATCATGAGGTCGGCCAGAGCCCGATCGGGCAGATCCTAGGCGAGATCGGCGCGGAGTCCGACGACAATGACCCGGTGGCGGGCCTGCGGCACGCCAAAGTCCTCGGCGCGAACGATGAAGTCGGATGCACGCGGCTCGAAACGCCCGAGATCGAGTTGCTGCCTGCTGCGCGGATCGAGCGCGATGAGCCTGTATCTGCGTCCGCCTTCACGGTCGCCGCGCAAGTCGCGGAGAACATGATCGAAGATGCGGCTCTCCCCGTCCACCGACGAGGACAACATGCCCTTCACATTCTCCATGACGAAGGCTGCCGGATTCAGTCGATCGAGGATGCGGATGTATTCTTGGTACAGGAAGTGCCGATTGTCCTCGAGTGCGACGTAGCCTTCCTTCCCCAGATTGCGCGAACGGCCGGCGAGGGAATAGGCTTGGCATGGCGGCCCGCCGATCAGGATGACGTCTCCGCCGCTTTTGACGCGGATTGAGTCGAGGCGTGCGTCAAGCCGCAGAGCAGGGTCTTCCTTGCCGAGCTCGAGCTGCCAAGCTTCATTGGCAGCCGCTTCCCATTCGTCGGGATACAGCGTTGCCCAGTCCGGCTCCGGCGTCTTCCCATTGATGAAATCGTAGTAGTCGTTAGGAATATCGCCTTCGAACTGGCGCAGGAAACTGCGCAGCCGCAGGGTCTCGTGCGCCGACGCTTCCTTCTCTATCGACAGGGCGATCTCGAAGGCATGATCGTCACCAGCACCGGGAACGCCTGAAAATCCTTCGGCCAGACCCCCTGGACCTGCAAAAATGTCGACGACCGAATATCTTGGCAAGACTCGCACGCTTTCCGAAGGTTACGCAAAGGGATGTTGATTATCATCATCGACGCGAAATGACAGGGCGGTCTTCATGGTCGACGTAGTCGATGCGGCAACGCGGTCGCGGATGATGTCTGGCATCCGCGGCACGGACACGCGTCCGGAGACCTTTCTGCGCAAGGCGCTCCATCGTGCCGGTTTCAGATACAGGCTGCACGCGGCGAAGCTTCCCGGGCGGCCCGATATCGTACTTGCCTCCCGGCGCGCTGCGATCTTCGTGCACGGATGCTTCTGGCATCGCCATGAGGGGTGTCACTGGTGCACGACACCGGCGAGCAACGTCGAATTCTGGCGCGGCAAGTTCGAGCGCAATGTCGAACGGGACCGGACCGTCGTCGAAACCTTGCAATCGATGGAATGGCGGACGGCCATCATCTGGGAATGCGGGCTTCGCAAGCTCTATGCGGCGTCGACACTGGAGGACGTCGTGGCATGGCTTCGGTCCGATGATCTCGCCCACGAGAGCGCGCTGGTCCGACTAAAAGCGAAGAGCGATTGAAACATCCGTACGCGTCACATAACCTGGGTCTCATCTCGCACAAACCCAGGTTATGTGACGGCAGCCGCGTCACATAACCTGGGTCTCAACCCATCCAGACCCAGGTTATGTGACCAAATGAGCGAAGCGCAGCAACCCCAGCGAACCCTTCTTGCACATCTGCTAATGCAGAAGCCGATCGTGCGGGCATACGAGCTTCGCAGCGAAGGCATCGACCCCAAGACCATTTCCCGCGCCGTTGCGGCCGGTGAACTGATCCGCATCTCGCGCGGCCTCTATCAGCGACCTGACAGCGATATTGACACCCATCAGGCACTGGCAGAGGCAGCGAAGAAGGTCCCTCGCGGCGTCGTGGCGATGGTCTCTGCGCTGGCATACCATGAGCTGACCGACCAGATGCCACGCAAGGTCTGGATGGCGGTCAGTGTTAAGGACTGGAGCCCGTCCGCTTCGTCCTATCCACCGGTCCGCATCGTCGAGTTCCGGGACAGATACATGCAGCAGGGAATCGAGCACCACACGATCTCGGGGACCGGCGTCCCGATCTATTCGATTCCCAAGACCCTCGCAGACGTCTTCCGAAATCGAAAGCTGGTCGATCGATCCGTGGCATTGGAAGCACTCCGCGCCACGCTGGATCAGCGCAGGGCGGCGCCGGCATTGATCGCAGAAGCGGCAATGGCTGGCGACGCATGGAACATCATGCGTCCCTATCTCGAGGCATTCACTTCCAATGGCTAAGGCGCCAGTGAACATTGCGGCCTCAGTCAACCAGCGGCTGCTGAACCTCGCTCGCGCCGAAGGGCGAGCCTATGATGTGGTCCTTGTCCGCTATGCCCTCGAGCGGCTGCTTTACCGCCTTTCGATATCCGAACATCGTGGCTCCTTCATTCTGAAAGGAGGCATGCTCGTCACCCTCTGGATCAAAAGCAGCTCGCGCGAGACGAGAGATGCGGACTTTCTGGGTCATGGGGACTCCGACCCTGACTACCTGCGCGAGGTATTTGCCGGAGTCCTGTCGACCGATGCTGACGACGGACTTGCCTTCGACACGGCAAGCCTGAGGACCGCCGTCATCCGGGAAGAAATGGAATATGGTGGCGTGCGGCTGCGTGCCGATGCCTATCTTGAAAGGACCCGGATACCCGTCACGATCGACATCGGCTTCGGCGACGCGCTCGCCGACGCTGCCCGGACCATCGCCTATCCCTCGATGCTGGGCATGGATGAGCCGGAGATACGGATCTATCCGCCTGCATCAGTCATCGCCGAAAAGTTTCAGGCGATGGTGGCACTCGGCATCGCCAACGGTCGGATGAAGGACTATTTCGACCTCTGGGCAATCCCCCAGGCGCTGGAGATAGCTCCTGATGATCTGGATGCAGCTATCCGAGCCACCTTCGAGCGACGTGGAACCGCCATTCCGGCGGACCGACCGCCCGGGCTGTCCGATGCCATGATCGGTGACGATGCCAAACGAACGCAATGGCGCGCCTACGCCGCATCGATCGATCTCAAGGAACTGGCCTTCGAGGAAGTCGTCGAAGCTGCTTGGGCGCTTATCGGTCCGTCCTGTCGGAGGCTGTCGATCATGACGTAGCGCGTCGCCTCGCCGGCCCGCTGCCCCAGCACCGTGGCTGACCTGCGCCCGGCAGCTGTCCTTGCTTCGCCGATCGCTCAATCCTGTTCCTGCTCGATGGTGAAGCGGAGACTTCCCACACCCCAACTGCTCGAAGGTTCAGGCAGATACTCGACCTCTTCGGGGACACTGAAACCCTTCAGTTCCTCCAAAAGGTCATCCAGTCCATGTGCAGCAGACCCGGCCTCCTGCAGGCTCGCGGTTGCAGTCAGGAGCTGGTTCCAGTTCGCGAACATAGCATTGTCGCCGTCGACCACCTTGCGGAGGGAGTGCGCGTAATGCCGCGCTAGGACCAGCAGACTGACCTTCGGCGTCGATGACCCGGAAGAAAGGCGAAGGGTTGCTCGAACCTCGGATGGGCTTGCGACCGAGAGCCATGATCGGACCTTGCGGAGCCAGTCGCCGACCTGCTGATTCAGTCGACCGGTTCGTGCCAGCATCGTCGCAAGGTCAGCACCATAGGGATCCTAGTGCTTCAGCTGGACTAGAGCAGATTCCGTTCAGTACGCATCGTATCCGGCAGCGGCGAAGTAGTTGGCGCACTCTGCGGGCGTGAAGGTGTCGATGGCGGCACCGATGGCGCGGGACAGATCGTTGACTGTGCGCGCAG
>Ga0265780_10005631_pt1 | contig 15804 bp, 15 predicted proteins | sample P1T30metagenome_FD_192432 | JGI IMG/M metagenome (GOLD analysis project Ga0265780, IMG submission 192432) | Plant litter microbial communities from East Loma Ridge, Irvine, California - P1 T30 | ecosystem: Environmental > Terrestrial > Plant litter > Unclassified | place: USA: California... | reverse complement strand
TCACTCACGCCAGATGACTACGTTCTTGGCATCTGCGACATGACGGGCGAACTCATGCGCTTCTCAGTCACGTCCATGGCTACAAGCGGCAAACTGCCAGCAGGTCAAGCAAATTCAAACAAGCGGCTCAAGCAAGAACCCATTTCAGAAGAGGCAGATGACAAAATGGACATTGACGAGCAGTCCCCTTCGGGTCAGGAAGTTCACAAGCCACGAACTGTTCTGGACGATCTCCGCGCGATTCAGCTGCAGCTTGAGATGTTTGATGCACCCGGTGGATCAAAGTTTGCGCACGAGCTGGAGACGAAGAAGATGCCGGTGATGCGCGAGTGCGTGGACAAGGTGGAGAAGGCGCTGTATGGGCTGACCGTGCGAGGCTCGGAGAGGCCCAAAGGTTGGATGCCGGACATGGGCAGCGACAGGCGAGCGGAAGTTGAGAGTTATTAGAATATAACACTAGGCTCCAAATCGGACGGAGCTTGCCTTTTTCTTAGCATCATCCATTTGAAAACAAATATTTTGCGTGTTAGAGTCAGACCTCATATGTGGCGTGTGGCTGTGAAGGCGGAATTACTTGGCGTGGGCACCTCATTGATGATGCGGGCACATGTTGCTTGCCCAACCTCTCCACTCCCGTCCCGACCATGAGCGCCTCTGCCCGTAGCATGAACCAGACTGACTCACTGGCTTCTGCGCTGCGACACGGCGCAAAAATAATGGTCACACCTTGAATAGCGCGCCCACACCCCCATGGTTCTGGCGCCCAGCAAACCCGCAGAGAACCATTAAACCGCCGCGGCTCGCAAACCACGACAGTACTAAGCGCCCACAGCACCTGACTGTGCATTCACTACACCGCAATACAGCAGACCATCCCCACACGGCGCGCTGCCAAAATGCGTCGCAGCACCTTCCCGCCGCGAACGGCCAAGCCCGCAGCCACCACGCGCGCACCCGAGCCGCCGCAGCGCAAGATATTCAACTGCATCGTCGACGACACGGCCCTGATCGCCGGCGTGAAGAAGAGCACACGTGACGGCGTGCGCAAATGGGTCTCCCAGGGCTCCATACACCTCTATGTCCCACTACACAGTATGCGCCAGGACAGCGTCATCGGCCGTTCCCGCACTAACTCTACTGCCAGCACTGACTCAGCTGCACCGCCTGAAGACGGGCACTGAGCGCATCAACGCCGACGCACGTGAAGCCGTCAAGTGGCTCGACGAGATAACATCCGTGTCTGGTGAAGTGGCGAACCGCGTCAAGATCGAAGGCGTCGAAGAGACATATACGACATGGGCAGAGGTGGAGAAGTTTATACTGCCCGAGACCCTGCTGTCCATGGAGGACAGTGAGTCCGAAGACGATGACTACCACGAGGATCTGGAGAGCTCCTTCAACGCCCTCGACGTCTCGGACGAGACTTCGATGAGCTCCACGCACAGCTTGGACGACATGCCCAAGATGCCAAAGTCGCCCAAATCGCCTCTGAGCAGGAGCATCAGATCGGTTGATGTCTTCAAACCCGAAGGAGAGGCGGCTGCGCATGGTCTGCAGTCTCCCGATCGCACAGCCCGTAACAGTGACGAGCTGCCGCGCACTGAGAAGGCCTCCAAAGGAGCCATTCCAGTCTACCTACAACCGCTGTTCAGCCATATCCTGTGGCGCATCAACAAAGAGGACAACCCAGATGCGGCTCTAGAGTCCTTCATCCTCCTCACCAACGACTCTACCAAGCAAGCTATCGCACAGAAGTTCGGAATCAGGGCCAAGCGCTTGGAGCAGCTCCGTGATGCCGTGGCGCGTGAGGATCGCGAATACAGAAACCATCTAACTATGCAGCAGCTAGAGACGCAGACGCCTGCGACTCCTAGCCCAGCGAAAGCGGCTGAGCGACCCAAGTCGAGCCACGTTCCTGCGACCAAGCCCGTAGAAGACTCAGACGAGGAAGACGCGGTTCTGTTCAAGGCACCAAAGGGTCCGGCAGCGACGACAAGCACCCAGCGCGTGTTTGACCCCAACGACTTTGGCCGCACAAGCCAGCACCACTCTCCGCGCGGCGGTCGTGGCGGAGCCCATGCTTCACCTCGAGGTCGTGGAAGTCTACCGCCTTTCCGAGGACGCGGCAACTTTGCACCTCGTGGAGCCTATGTGGCTCCTGGTCCGGCCTTCCGTGCCCCGCCCGCACCTCGTCACGACCCGAACCAGCCTCTGGATCCAAACTCGTTCACGCGACCTGCCCCACGCGCAAACCCTGTTCGTGGTGGACACGGACGCAAGTTGTGGGAGCCGAACTAGTCAAATTATGATGGACGCCCAAGACGGCGCCCACAAACAAGTAATATCTCACTGAACACTTTCCAACCATACCGAACGGCAGACGAGTCATCCTATAAGCAACTGCAAAGGATGGCTCTAGCTGATCCTTCAAGTCGGACAGGGCGGCTAGAAACGATCGAAGAGGACGCTGATAACCGTTGGTAATTCGGCCACGGTATCGCAACAGTCATTCAGGGTCACATTTCGAGTGGCAGTGTTTATGGTGCACATTCCAGGTCCACCAAGGCCCACCAGCTCTACACAACTTCATGGTCAGACTACGCAAACCCGAACCAAAACATCAAAAGCTGTCAGCTCAGCAGGCGAGTGAGGAGAGACAGCATGCACCCAGACGATGTTTTGGACTTTTAATCATTTCTTATCACTTTCATTCCTTCTACTAAATTGTACAAAAAAAACTTTCGCTTGAGGAGAGGGGGGTCCGTACATTTGGTATCTTTGCACATGCATGCAGCCATGTTAGAAAAAAATGAAATTGTGTCTTCCGTATGCGTTGGCTTTAGCCCATGCTCACATTACAGTGTCGCTACTAAAGAATCAGTTGCTTACCCTCATGCATAACGAACAGTTCATGGCGACATTGATGATAGCACGTAGATTGCGGCTTCCACCCATGTCCAACGAGTCCATGTCCAACGAGTCCATGTCCAACGAGTCCATGTCCATGTCCATGGCTACCATCTCATTAACCCTGGGATCAAGCCAGAAACACTAAAAGGAAGAACCACATTCAAACATGAGCTTGCGCAAGACGGACTCTGGTGGGGGGTTGGAGTAACTGCTTTCATGACTATATCACTTCCTCCTCTACAATCTACAACTCGGGCGCATCCGCCCTCCTCCCCGCATCCCCAGGCCACGCATACCTCTTGCCCTCCTCCTGCACCCCATTCTCCTGCCTCCACTGCAAGCGATCAATCTCACCAACGCCGGGGCCCCTATACACACTCCCATACAAGCCACTAGCCCAAAGCATGCCCTCGCCCTCGCGCGCCGCCTTGCGCCTATACCACTTCCCATACGCGAGCAGATAATACAGGCGGAAACTGAGTAGCGCGAACTTGTCGCGCTCGAGATCCTCGGGGTACTGCGCGCCCAGATCGACGGCGGCTGCGATGCCGGACATGACGGCGACTTCGTGCGCGTTGAGCAGGGTCCACGAGGCGGCGAAGCGCGTCCTCTGCTTGCCCTGTAGAAACATCATCCACGGTACGACGAACGCGTAATGCGTCCATGAATGGCATAGCTGGTGCCACCAGTCCTTGCGGATGATCTTGGTCTCGTCGATCTCGTCGATGCTCCACAGATGCCCGTCTCTATCTTTGTTCAGGTATATCGTTTGGAAGACGTGTTTGTCGAATTCCACCTCGGGCGGGAATTGCGATTGGTAGTTTGTGCAGTCGAAGCACATTTCGAGCTTGGAGAGGTCTTGCGGGTACATTTTGATGTAGTACATTGGCTTGAAGGCTTTTTCGGCGCGGGTGTTGCGGGCGGTTTGGTCCTTGTTGGAAAGTGTGGAGACGGCTTTGGAGGGGTCGTAGAAGTTCTCGTAGTGCTTCTTCATGTAGGCCGTGTCCCAGTGCGTGACGGTGATGTCGTCGGAGAATTTTGCGGAGCCTAGGACTTTGCGCTCGCGGTAGGAGGATGTGGGTTCGAGGATGCGTTTGGCCGTGTCGGCGCTGGGAGGTGTTAGTTTGATATGGCCAGGTGTAGATGGTAGGGTGGGGTCTTACAGCACGCAGAGAACGAGCTCATCATAGTGCTCTTCCGTCTCTTCGGCGCCTGCATCGGCGCCACGGTCCCGGTTGGAGGGTACCCATGCGGAGTTGGGGTTATGGTTGTCTGGCACAGGTGTACGCTTGATCAGACGGACAGTGACACCTGTCTTATCTCTCTTGACAACACGCGTGACTTCCGTCGAAAGCCTGACGTTGACACCTCGCGACTTAAGATCTTCTTTCCATTTTCCGTAGAACTCGCTGAACTTGGGAAACACAACCATAGGCGGGAGGTTGCTAGCAACGCTCAATTTATCACCGGGGTACCACATGCCGTAGGTGGGACTCGTGCACAGGCGCTCGAGGATGATACTGGGTACATTGGGCGTTTCGTTTCCGGTTCCGAGGAATAGGGCAATCATGGGCATGGCGACGGTGTTGGTGAACTCCTCCGAGAAGAAGAACATCTTGAAGAGAATCTTGATGGGAATGAGGGCGAAGAACAGCTCGAACCACCGCACAATCTTGAGCATGAGGTTGAATCTCTTGATCTCTTTCTGGTGTCGTGCGAGCAACTCGGTAGGGAAAACGTTTGTCCAAAAGGTCTCGTCCTTGCCAAAAGATACCTGCAATTGTCAACCAATGCACACTATGAATCGTCTTTTCGAACAACTCACATGTAAGTCTACAGGATCAGCATGATGCCCCTGTCTCGCAAACATGGTCAAAGTGTGGTGGAAAATATAACTTCCACCCTGCACACCCTGATTGAGCCACGAAGCGCCATGTCGTTCTTTGTCGATTGGAATCGAAAACGCCTGTCCACCACAATAATCCACCGCATCGACCAGAGTAACATGGAACTTCTCGGGGTGTTGCGACAAGTGGTGTGCACATGACATTCCTATCACGAACCGTCAACATCGCTTCCATCCAGTCATGCCAAGTCCAAAACATACCCGCCGCCCCAGCACCGACCACCAAAACCCTCTTCCTCGCATCCTTGCTCTTTCCATTCGTCACCATGTTCGTGGTGGGCAAGATTGGCTCAGTGTCGCGTGAAGGTCGCATCGAAAAGAAGCAATCAGATTCCACTCGTGCCTGTCGCCAGCACGCAACGACGGCAATATATTATGGCATGTTTGCAGCTCGCAACACGGCCATGACAGCTCGACATCTGCGTCATGAAAATCCCAACGTGGTTAAGACGCAACAGACAGATGCGCGCGAGATCATGCATGTGGATCTGATCGGTGCGGGCGGCGGTTCGCTAATCGGCGGTGGCTGCTTGTGTAGACGACGTCATTGATTTATCCCTTCGATTCATGACCGCTTCACCGGGACATTTTGACTTTCGACCTTAAGCGCTCGTATTTTGGCAAACGGGTTATCATCCGTCGGCATCACTTCTCCGATGAATAGAGTCATGTACGAAATGCCCATGGATAATTATTGGGCAAGCGAGTCGCGCTATGGTGCCTGTTGAGCTCCAAGCGATTGCAACGTCTTTTCTGCTCGACGCTCGGTGCTTACTTCGGTCCGCTATGATCCTGTTGTATTTGCCCGAACGTTGCACGCTCAATCAAAATTATGCATCCCTCTTAGGGTCCGCGCAGTCCAATCATCCACCTGGTTGACCATGGGCTGCACGTATCCCGTAAAGCCAATGTCCCCCGGTTGTGCAACCTGCTGCGCGCCGCCAGACAGTTGATTGAGGTCGGAGAAGTCTAGACCCAGGTTCTTCGTGGCGCTAGCAAACCAGTCTTCCTCCAGGTCTGGCGTTCCGAGTTCTGACATGGCACTATCCTGGCCCGACGCCGACTGCTCCTCTGTTGGTTGACCCGGTGTCTGAGTCGGGGGGTTTTCTGCCACAGCGGGCTCTTCGTACACGCCGGTGATGCTGGCAAACTGCATCGCGATAGCCTTGAGCGTGCTGTATGTTGGGGCAAGACTCTTCATGCTGTGGACGTGATCGAGGATGGCCCGCACCGTGTCTCTCCTCTCCTCGTCCTTGGCCGAAATTTGCTGTTCTCTTGGGCGCGCAAGGAAATCGGCGCAAACAATGAGAACCGAATGGAAGATGAAAAAGAGGTCCACGTATGAATATCCGATCATTCCTAGCTCCCGACCTGCGAGCACACATCGGAGACTTTGATATGCGGACTCCACGCAGTCCTCGCTCAGTGCGAATGTCGTATCCCAATTTTCCGAAATAGGCGGCAGTTTGTTCTCCAAGTATGCTATATCTCTTTCCACCTTGATTATCAGAAAATCGCGCGAGACGATACATCGAGTGTGGTAGTAGTACACAAAGATCAGCAACGTCTTTACTTTTTGCCCTAGTGGGGCCGGGAAGCTGAAGTCAGGTAGTAGATATCGTGGGACCCTCGCGTAGAAATCGTCACACTCTCGCAGCAGGTTGACGGCGACCTGCAAAGTGGGAGAACGTTCTTCTGCCGTTATGGGATCAAAATATGCTCTTTGACGGATCCTGTAGGATACCTGGGTAAGTTCGAAGGCGACGTTTAAGAAGTCTGAAGACATTCCTTGCTCTTCAAGCATTGACGTATCCGGGATTCTCATCTTCATCTCGACGTCGTCAATGACCGTGGGCCGACCGAGGATACTGCATAGTATTTTCTCACAGACGTACACTGACCAGAATACCAGCCGGCGCGTGTTTCGCTCAATGGCATCAAAGTCGCTATTCGAGCCGCCTCGGTGCATGCCCAACGTGATGGTCTAGAAGACGAGTCAGTCAACCCGGTGAAGTCTTCATATACAGTAACTGACCATGCGCGCTGCGAGCCCTACCAGCAGCCAACAGGTGCTCTTTTGCCCAAGAGTGTGGTAGTGTAGATTGAGTAGCACCAGAGCTTGGATGCTGACCAGCGAAGTTGAGGTGAAGACGGTGCGAAGGTTTGACTTTGCTATGTCGAGATATTTTGTGCGCATAGTGCTTGCTTGCTCCGGATCGTGTTCTTGTAGTTGCTCACAGCCAAAAGCGAACACCAACGACAAGCAAACGAGCCACCCGGTGTCTCGACGTTCGCTGATTGTGTCAGACTGTCGCGAGTATGTTCCCTCCAACTGATATTGGAAAATGCTGCGGTGGAATAATGGGAGAAACGAGTGGATGTGGTCAAAGTACGCTGACACAAGGGCATCCGCTAATGATCTGGATGGTAAAAAGTCCGCAAATGTTTCTGGTCTGGAGGCAGTATCGGTGCGGTCTTTCCCTCCGAAAGTTTTTGTTCTCGGCCTTGATCGCTTTCTGTGTGCTCGACTTGGTGATCGTGGTCTCTGCTGATCAGGCAAGGTATACTCTTCGTCAGACGGATTGGTGCTAGTAATTTGGAGTACACCTGGAGCCCGAGAGGCTGCGTCGGAACTACTTGAGTCGGTTTCGTGGAGTCTCGGTGACTGTGTAGCCTGTACGGCTTTGCAACGCGCAGACAGAGTTCGGATAGTCCTTGCAAGTCGAAAGCTACTTGAAGGTCCGAAATAGTGAGGTACTCCATGGCGGGTTTGAATCAGATCCTCAGCATGTCGATTGGTTGGTTGCGATTCTGCGAAAGGGTTGTGCTTCGAGGTAGACGCCCGTGAGCTAGGGCTGATGGATCGAATAGAATGATCCGCAGAGAGTGGCGACAGTCGCGATTGATGAACTGGTAATTTCGATTGTGTGTGATCTGGAAGCCGCGCTGGCTGTGAAGGTAGTGGACGCTGGGTACTGTTGTGGAAGATATCGGCATGCGTGTGATCGTCAATGTCTGGCATAGCAATGTTCCGTGCTGCCGCGAGTGTAAAGAGAACATTGGTATCCTGGACATTCTCCTCTGGAAATAGCCCTTTTACTAGAGCTTCAAGAGCTCTATAACGTAAACTCAGAGTCTCTACACTCCCATATACTCTTTGCTTCCGGGGTAACTTGGATTCGCACTGTACTCCAGCTAATCGGCAATCGGCACATGTCTCATCCGTGTTGTCGCGAATGCATCTTGCTCTGCGAAGTTTACAACGATCGCAGCTAACGAGCGCTCTTTTCCGTGGAGCAGATGCCTCTGCTTTGTCTCGACGTGGTGGCATTTCGAAAAATGGTGTAACTTGAGAATGGGAAGAGGAACGCCCCAGGTATATCGTGAGATGACCGGAGACTCCTCCTCCGAGGACCTTACTTCATTACAGCGGCACTTCCTCCCGCTGACAGTGGTGGAGTCTAACAGGCAACCTGTCACTGGTGCGCCGGAGTTGACTCCGCGACATAACAAGGGGTAGCATATTTGCAGCGTCCGTCGATGTGGCGGAGGTTCCACTGGAAGCTATAACTCGCCGGAGCAAAAGGTGGACGCAAAATCCGGGGCTAGGATTCATTGCTCTCAGCTGCCGTCCAAGATTTATATATTGAATAGGTTAGGAAATGAACGCGTTGAAAACGTCGGCCCGCAAAGCGAGACCCACTGGGCGCCGCTAGCTTCTTCGTGTCCCCGTCGTCGGGGATGTGCTCCCACGCTACCCAGGTAGCCGCAGTGCTAACGACTAGTAGACCTCTTTGCATGCTGCCAGGGCAGTTGCAGTTTTAGCAACCTTAATTTTTCGTCGCTGGTCTAGGTAGGTCCATGCATGACTGATGTGCTCAAGAGGTGCGTGTAAACCACCATCACCAGCAAGGATCTCGAACAACGATACATACAAGTTTCGCAAGATCTGTCGATATTGTTGTGCTCTATTCATTAACAGAGGGCTTCTATAGCTGTTCATACAATAATGTGGCGCTATCTGAATCGTGATTACGATCTCTCATAGCTTCATGCCCAAAACTTTATGCACACGCAATGCCTGCCTGATGCTCAAGTCTAGCATGATTTCCTCGCTGCCACCGGGAATAGCATAAGCTCGTACGTCCCTGTAAAGCCTCTCGACCTTTGCGCCCTGCCCACCACGGCTGTAACTCAGACCACCGAAGATCTGACTTGCCTCCCTTGCACAAAACTCGAAGGTCGTCGTACTTTGTGCCTTCAAGCCAGCAATGGCACCGCCAAGCTTGAGCATAGCCTCCATCTCGTTCATCTTTTGGCACTGGTAGACCAAGTTCTCGAGCCAGTTGTATGAAGCTTCGATTTGGCGCGCCATGTGTGCTAGCTTGAGGCGGATGACGGGATGGTCAATAAGACGCTTGCCGAAAGTCTTGCGCTTGTGGGCGTACTTGACGCTCTCCTCGTAGCACACACGGGCAAAGCGCAGACTTTGGATGATGATACCAATACGCTCGTGGTTGAAGTTGGTCATGACAACCTTGAAGCCTTGGTTCTCTTTGCCGATCAGATTCTCGACGGGTACCTTGACATCCTCGAATGTAATGTACGTGGTACCACTGCTCCAGACACCCTGGCAGTCCATCCTGCGAGTAGACACACCACCTGCGGCGCGCTCAATAAGAAGCACAGACACACCGTTCATGCCTTCGCCGCCGGTGCGTACAGCGGTGGTAAAGTAATCTGACCAGATTCCGTTCGTGATCCACTTCTTCTCGCCATTGACTATGTAGTGCTTGCCATCCTCGGACAGCTTGGCTTCGCAAGTTAAATTGGCAACATCACTACCAGCATCTGGATACAGTTAGCAATGGCAGCAATTATCTCCAATCTCCTCCACTTACCAGGCTCCGTGATTGCCAAGCAGATGCGCGTGTCGCCCTTGAGCAGGCCGGGCCCGATGCGCTTGACAAGTTCAGGCTTGCCGAACTTGAAGAGCGGTGGTGCACCAATGCCGTATCCACCGAGGAGATTCCAGACGAGACCACCGCTGCCTGTGCGCGACAACTCGTCTGTAACGATCATCTCATGGAAGTGATCCCACTTCTCGGGGGGCACGCACTTGACCCTCTTGTCTGTGAATTGTGTGGGGTAGTGCATACCGAGCAAACCTGCCAGGTATCCACGTTCACCCAAGTCTCGGAAGATCTCGTCAGGAACCTTCTTAGCCTCTTCCCATTCTGTAACGTTGGGCATGAGCTTTTCCTCGACCCATTCTCGGATTTCTTCGCGGAGGGCGACATGTGTCTCGTTGTAGTATGGCGAGTGGTACTGTAGGCTGTTGTTAGCAAACATCAATCAAGGACCTGACAAGGATAGGCATACTGTTTGATACCAACTTGGGTCGGCGTAAGGGACAATGTCACCAAATGCATCAAATGGCTCAGACTCCTCGGCTGCTGCTGCGGTTGGCTGAGGCGCAATGGCACCAGAGACGGCTTCTGGCTTCACGAGGTCCTTGGTGGGCTTCTTGTCCTCCTTGGCACTCGTAGCTGGTGCAGCTGGAGGGGCAGCCTTCGTATCTAGCGATCCAACTTGCAGTTGCTTTTGGTACTTCTTGAGGATGCTGTCGTTGTGATACTTCCAGAACTGCTTGGAGGCGTCCTTGCCTGCAACGCGCTGGAGAACTATGGTCCGTCAGCTACTGAAGCACTGAGCACATAGCTGGATACATACTCTTCTTGCCTCCAGGATGCTCATCCTGGAACTTGGTTAGGTCATACACATCCTCGTCAACGATGATGTACAAGTCGCTCGCGGTCTTATGCGACGCAACGTCAGCAGCTGAGAAGCGTTGTGACATGGCTACAATGCAAACAAGGAGAAATGCAGAGATGAAGCCAAAGGAGTATAGATGAGAAGGAGAAACGGTTACCAGACAAAGAAACTATAAGAGACGGGCGATTAGTCGCGGTCGGTTTCACACCTTTCACATGCCAGCCGACTCCACGCCAAGGAGTCTGGGGATGCTGGCGAAAACGGACCAGAGCCGCAAATAGCGCCGTTCGGGGTGCAGCGGCCGCTGGCTTGTGATCTCGTGAGTGAAATGCGTTTGCTGCAATTGGCTGCTAGCTTCAGCGGCCAAAGCCGACGGCTGACGTTGCTGTTTCGAGGTTGGAGGATTGTCAACGTCATTTCGGAGCTGCATCGAGATGCCGAGGTTCCACGGCTTCACGTGACTCGGCGCATGGAAATCAGTCCCTTTTCACAAGCCGACTGCTGACCTGGGAAGGTCATGCGCGTGTCTTTCTAACCTCAGATGCGATGCTGCGTGTTTGTGATTAACGTTCACAGCATTACTCTATTCCTACCTAGATATTTCTGCCCACCTGGTGCGGAGACGAACCGCGAGCTTGCCGTCATCCTCCAACATGACGAATATCATTCCATTTCATATCTTGACTGCACAATCTTGAATCATTTTCCAAACGAACATACCACAGAGTAGTCAACCATGCCAGGAGAAGTTCAGATAAAGCGCAAATCCGAGATCACAGCACCTGATGGGCCTCAGACGGATGGCATGATCCGTATGCCAGCTATCGTCGACAAGTCGGACCAGATATGCGGGACAGGTAGATTATTCCACAACACCTTGTGTGTATAAGAAGCTAAAGCCATCAGTGATGGTTGCCAAACCGCATAGTTCCAGCGCCGTGCATCACCATGGTGAAGAGGGTAAGCATTTCCAACCGAAGCTCTCCATGCGACCTTGCTACACGACCACCAGCCTGATTCACCCTCTAGATACCATTGTATACGCTGCAAGCGGCCACGGTGCTATCGTGAGCGGTCCCAATGGCTCAAAGCGCCAGGAGCTTGCGCCAGGCGACTTTGCGCTGATCCCGGCCTATGCAGAGCATCAGGAGGTCAACGATAGCGCGGAAGATGTTGTATGGATAATCACTCGTGGGGGAAGGAACCCTATAGTTCACAACTTAGAAGGATGGGATAAGTCTTAGAGACCACGTCAAATCGACCACGGAGAGCCTTTGCTCAAGCCATGCCATGCACCACTGCATTTTCTGATCTTCGAGGGAAGTGAACAGGGGCGTCTCGACGCCTGTAGCTATATACAGTATTCTCTCCACCAAGTTGATCTAGGGTTATAGCTGGCTTTCTAATTCGACTGCAAGGCCATGTGTGCATTGTCAGGCTATTGCTTCGGCTGCCTCTTGCTTGATCACATATAGTATTGCTCGATCTTAGCGGTCGTTCGCTTATGTCTCTCAGTATATTCTGCAGAGCCCGGTCACGCATGCGACAGACTAGGTTAGCAGTGGCTATGGTTTCGGTTTTCATACCGCAACTACGACCCTCATCCATCGTACATACGGCAAGTACTTCGTGTGTGTTGAGATAAGCAACAACGAACTTCACTAGAATTACAGGTCTTGGCCGACGTGTTTGCAAGGTTGCTCCTCACCCGGCGTTCACATGTCCTTGGCTGGAGTTGTGATTGGTGGGGTCCGCATCGTAGATCAGTATCCAACATGCAGACTACCACGGCGCTCGGCGATTTTCACGATAGTAATGCAGCCATTCATCCAATATCTATCCAAGATCGCTATTTCAACGCTTCTCCCCTCAGTACTACCCATTGCTCATATCTGACGATGCAGTATGCACTCAATTTGATCCCCGAAATCGTCACGATCCATTAGCAGGCATCGAGAGGATTCTCAGTGTGGTTGCCAGCATGCTTCCAGTTAAAATAGGAGCTGTCGCGCAGTTCCTACTCAAGACAGTAGCTAGTGGTAAAGTCAAAAATAGCGATCATGTCAATGTCTTGTCAGTAGAAACGCTCTCCTTACACACATTTAAGCTAACAACGTGCAGTTAAGGCACAAAAGGCGGCGGCAACAGGTTTCCTGGCGTCGTCGCAGCTCCGTTCGCAATGGTTAAGCTTGGTCCTGACGTTGAGTCGGGCAGAACAGATGCTTATGTCAGGAATTTGGTATTTAGAGGCGTTGCAAGAGCAACGCATTCTATAGTTAGCCTTAGCGCAGCCTCTTAGGATAAAAGGAATATAAAATTATTAGAAAGAGAATAATAATTCGTCTAGGTATTAATTAAGACTTATCTTTACCTCTATTAGCAGTCTTTTATACTTAACTACTTTATAACTTACTCTAATTCTTATATTTAAATCGTTTATCTTTATATAAGCTAGAAGCATATAATTAAATAAGATAGATTGCTTAATTACTTATTTCTAAGTTTACTATTTTAAGAGTAGAAAAGTAACTTTATAGAAGCCTTAAAATACGCAGATAAAACTTTTAAGAACTAAGAACTCTCTTAGAAGCTCTTCTAAAGTAACTTTAGTATTTAATAAGACTCTGCTACTAAGTAAAGTAAAGAAAAGCTTTAAACTTATTAAAAGAATCTAAGCTAATACTCTAAGAGTTAAAATAGCTTAAAATAGGCTTAAGAATCCTAAATTTGCTAGAGAACTTTAGAAGATATGCGTATAGCTTAAAAAGATAAAAGAGAAAAAAGAATTACATTTCTTTTAAAAACTTTAGGCTAGAGTAGTAGTAGAAGATACCTCTGCTCTTTACGCGCTTATAAATAACTTAAGTACTTTAGTAGTAGCTTTAGTATTATTATTAGCAGCTTTACTATAACTAATACTACTTTAGTAGTTTATAAAATATAACTAAGTAGAGTATAACTGCTAAGTATAGAACTGCAAAGAATATTTTATCTATTTAGCTATATATTTTGTGCATAAATAATAAAAGATAGATTTTAGAGTAATATACTTTATAGAGTTACTAAAGATACTATAGAATACGTACTACTTAGTAGAAGAAGTTACCTTTATAAGTTAGCTTTCTACTTAGGCTAACTTTAAGGCAGTAATACTTAATATACTAGAAACCTCTTAGAAAAGATAAAGAGCAGCTTATAAATAAATTAAGAGCTATAGATAAAGAGTAAACTAGTCTCTAATAGAACTTCTAGACTATTTAAGACTATTATAGAAAGAACTAAGCAATACTATTATGCCTAAACTATAGGCAATTAAATATACCTTATTCTTATAACTTAAGATCTAAAGAGATCTTAAGAAGCTTCTAATAGAAATACGCCTTAACCTTATAATAATAGAGAAATAAGCTAATATTATCTATTAACAAACCTTCCTAAAAAGAGACGCTAGAGAAACTAGCAATAAAAAGAAAGCTAACTAGCAGTAACTAGATTTGCATAGTTTAAAGAGAGATATAAAAACCTTTAAAAATACTAAGAAAGTAAGAATAAGTTATTCTAGCTTAAAAAGAGAGCAAAGAATAGATGCTAAGCTTAAAACGCACTATATTACTTGCTATAATTGCAGATAGTAAGGCTACTACTCTAATAAATATACTAACTCTACTAAGGCAAAGAGTAACCTATATAAGAAGAATATAGAAAAAGAGAAAGAATAAAAGAACTAAGCTTCTATCTTCTTACTTATATAGCTCTTTTCTAGAAGAATAAGAAAGTAATAATACTTTAAGAAGTATTATATCTAATATCTGCAAAACTTCTAATAGTATAATATACTATTAGAAAGATAGAGCTATAACAGGTGCTAGTAGATCTAGGTGCACAGTTAAACTTAATATTAGCAATACTTATTAAGAAATAAAGCTTAATAATATACTCTCTGCTTAAAGTGCTAGCAGAAGAGGTTAATAGATCTAAGCTGCTAGTATATAGTACTATAATAGCAGATATAACTATAATAAACTCTTATAAGCGTATACAGACGCACTATATTTCTTTTATAGTAATAGATCTAAAAAGATACTCTATATATCTTAGCCTGCTATAAGTAGTTACTAAGCATTCTAAGTTAAACTAGAGAAAGCAAAGAATACTCTTTAGAGATAATAAGAATAAAGATATAAGCATATACTAGCAGGTTATAATAGAAAACGCTAAGGCGTTTAATTGCAGTATACGTAGTCTATTTGCAGATATTTATACATATCTAGTAAGTTCTATAAGTAATATTACTAAAACTTAAGCTAATAAGGTCTAGATTCTCTTAGAATATACTAACTATATAGACATAGAGTTAGAAGAGAATATAAAAAGTCTTATAGAGCACTCTTTAAGCAATCTGCTAATTAATATTATCTCTAAGAGAATTCTGCTATATTAACTGCTATATAATCTCTTAGCAGTGTACTGTAAGGTAGAGCAGTAACTAAAACAAACAGTCTTTGTTGCAATAGAATAGCAGTAAATTAAAGTATAAGTGTCTAGTAGGTAGTGTGTTCTCTATTCTATACTATCTTCTCCTTAAGTAGACTCTAAGAAAGCTTCTATTTCTCTTCTTTATGCAACAGCATAAACCTTCTTATCTTTGAGCTTAGTCCTATAAGCTCTTCCTATTTCGCGAGCATATATATATGCGTACGTATATGCGTACATACTAAAAGAGAAAAGCTATAGTCTTCTTCTAGGTCTGCAGACCTTCTTCTACTGTCTTAGCAAGGTAGCTGGTAAGGTTTTTTAGAAGTTCTCTTACTCTAGCCTAATCCGCGCTAATAATAAATAGGTCCTTTAAGTATCTTATATTCTAGAACTGCTAGTAGAGCAAGGTATTAAGAAAGAAGCAGAGGTAGCGAATTTTAAAGTAATTAAGATAGTACGCAATATTAACTAGTTCTTAGTAGATCTATAAGACTAATAGTAAGTATAGGATAAGAATATCTTTAAGAAGCTTTCTCTCTATCGCCTTTATCCTCTAGAAGGTCTCTTATATTTTGCTAGTCTTCTTCTTATAGTATATCTTTACTTCTTTAATAATTAGATAGCAATTAAGAAACTGCGCCTTTCTGCTATAGAGTTATATAAGGTCTCTGTTAGTAGTAAAAGAGTTTCCTACTATATATATTATAGCTATAGTCTAGTTAAAGTATATAGTAAGG
>Ga0265780_10005629_pt1 | contig 15808 bp, 19 predicted proteins | sample P1T30metagenome_FD_192432 | JGI IMG/M metagenome (GOLD analysis project Ga0265780, IMG submission 192432) | Plant litter microbial communities from East Loma Ridge, Irvine, California - P1 T30 | ecosystem: Environmental > Terrestrial > Plant litter > Unclassified | place: USA: California... | reverse complement strand
TTGCCTCTGGTCGATTTCTTGGCACGATGTGTTTCTTCGCCATCAACCTTTTTCAATCGCGAAGAGCGGCGAGGTGTAGGTTCGGGGGTTGGTGAGCGGGGTGGTTCAGGAGTGGGAGTTCGGGCAGAAGCCATAGAATGGTCGGTAGCATGACTTCTGGAGCGGGATGGACTCTTGGTCGGGCGGTCATCTATCATCAATCCAGTTCATCTCGATCTGTAGCAAGAAAACTCACCAGTAGCGACACTCCTCTCTCTTTGCTCAGACTCAACGGCTCTGCGACGGCCATATGGACTGATCATGACTGAGACCCGCTCATCTCCTCCTAATCTTTCCTTGTCTCGCCTTTGCCTAGCGCTTTCCCCGGCCTGAGCGGTCGCTAGTGGGACGTTGATTGCGCGACGGATCTGACGTGACGATGAACCTATAAGCGAGGTTTCTTGAGTCTCCTTCCTTGCGTCGGCGAGTGGTGTTTTACGCATAGATTCGAGTGCAGAAAGGATTCGTTCTGCTTGATTGGGCTGCACTGCTGGATGCTCGGCTACAGGATGAGCTTGTTACATGACCTAGACAGGACGGAAATTCACCTGATCTGAGCTCGCTTTCGCGTACAAAGCCCTTTTCCGAGTTCCACACCAATTGGCCCTTTCTGATTGGCGGCATGCTAGAGCTAGGTGCCAGAGAGGACATCCGATTAGCACGAGGTGATCCAGGCTCCTTCGACCACCTATCACGCATGAACCAATCCTGCTTCTATCAGCACAGTCGAAGGCGATGTGACTCACCAGCACACTTCCATCTCTCGTCCTTTCCACTCCGTCGATACTCATTGACTCGTCTGCGTCCCCGGCATTGCTAGCCGAGGTACCGAACAGCATCGAGCTTGAGCCTTTCATCTGACGAGCACTCGTTGACTGCCGTCCCATACTGACATCTGAAGCCATACTACCTGCGCGACGAAGGTTGCTTGCGGTACTGGACCGAGCGAGACCGGCGCTAGCGGTTGGCGTAGGCGCTCGGAACGGAGACAAGGATGGCAAAGCGTACTGATATCAGTGACTACAGTTCAGGGCGACCTACATCGCGGACCTCTGATATGGAACCACGGTTTTGCCTGACTGGCGTCCTCGCGCGACCGACCGACGTCTGCTGTTTCCAAGGACTCCAAGCTCCCTTTTCTTCCACCAAGGTCTCTTCTGCGTCCCCGTTGGCCAGACTTGCCAAATCCATTCCCCTGGACCTCGTCATTGCTCCACCGGCTTTCCTCCGCGCTGGCGAAAGAACGCTACTTGGTGGATCGAGGTATGGCATAGATTGTGAGTGAGGTAAATTCGAGATCGCTTTGGTAGTCGACGATTTCTTCAGTCCACCGAGAGCGGGTAGAGGCGGCAACATCTCCCTTTCTTTTCCCTTTGACCCACCATCACCTCGCGTTGGGGGATCATATGTTCCTCTTGTCCTCGGGGGTGAACTCCTTCTCAACTTCTTGACACTTGGACTCTCTGGATCCTCCGAATCTAAACCAGCTCCCCAAGTCGACTGATCCCGTTTGACAGATCGAGGGGTAGCAAGCCATGAAAGAGGTTTCGAGATCAATCCTTTCAAACTTCCAAATAAGGAAGATTCAGATCCAGATCGAGGGAAAGAACGGGAACTCTGACTCGACAGTATAGCGGGTCGAGTGGTAGGTGCCGTTGGCTTCGTAGGGGATCCATTAGCGTTGCCATTGCCATTACTGCCGTTGACATTGAGTAGTTCGTGCTGAGGAGATGCTGCTGAAGATGATGGACCAGCGTAGGAAACAGGACGAGAGTAAGGTTTGGTGATGGCGTGAATTCGTGGATTGGCGGATGGTCGTGCTGCTCCCGAAAGCAATTTACGGGGCGATGAAGGGAATTCGTCAAATGGGTTTCCGGACATGTTGATTCGATTCGGGGTAGTGGTCGGTGTGGAGCGAGGTGAGGCGAGGGTAGGGTAGGTCGTTATAGTCGTTTATCTCTTGAATACGAGTGATGTCGTTGAGCTAACAAGCACCATGAGTTTGCTCACTATGTACCACTGTTGTTGTTGATACCACTACTACTGCTACTACAGATAGCCCAGGGCAGTGTGTGAGGTGTGCTCGTTGGCCAGAAATTCCAACGCACTCAACCTTAGCCGAGGAATATTCCAATGTGCATTATTCACATTTAATCCCAACTATAGTGGCATATGTAGAATACATACATACAGTACATACAGTATATCCTATGCACCATATAGAATCGTGTCGTGTCGTTGCAATCGTAACAATGGTCTCCCCTCGGTCCTATCCTACCCTCTGTCTCCGACCTCATGGTCATGCTATAGAAGATACACTAATGCAGTACAACCAAGATTACATACCACACCAAGTCTCAATCGAATGTCGGTCCAGGAGGTGGTAAGCGCGGTAGGGTGTGATCCGAGAGGGCACCAGAGCCCGAATCAGTCAAAGACTGACCAAACTTCGTGAGATCACGGCCGAGGTGTTCGAGAAAAGCGTCTCGATGGGCGTCGGGAAGGGGTAGATAGTGGGTCAATATACGAGTCAAATTATCCTGTCGTCATTAGCTAACTACCTTTCGCCAAGAGTGCCCAGGAATGCGCATACCTTGACGTTCTCGACAAACCCATGAGCATCTTTGGCAAGAGCCTCGGTAAGGCCATCATAGCCCAGCCGATGTGCTAGACCAACTATATCTTCGGGATATATCCGATCGCGATGTGTGCTGAGAACTATTGACGGAGATTGATCCTCGGTCCATTCTGGTGGTTCGGCATCCTCAAGACCATATACGGGTACCGAGTGTTCCTGGGGTGCGTAAGGGTTGTTCCAAGGTTGAATACCCTGACGATAGGCATCTTTGACCTTTTCGAATTCGGCCTCGAAGGCAGCATCGAAATCTTCCGATTCCGCTTCATCGTCGACCGACAACTTGATTCTCGCTTCGACATAGCCAGTACGTGATAAGGACGCTGGCCGAAAGAATCGCATAGAAGATGCGGGAGTTGTTTCATCGTCGTCGGGCGATGACAGGGCGGGTGGGAGTCGAGTCAATTCACGATGTTCGTTTGCGCGCGCGAGAATATGTGAAGCTTCTTCACGTACTGCAATAGTTTGAGAGGGTGACTGCTCCATGGGCTTGGTACGAAGTGTCTTTGCTGGAAGATCTTCTCGCGGTGTTTTAGCAGGTCGACTGTCGGGTGTGATAATTGGTGTGGCTGCTGCTTGGTTATCGCCTCGAGTAGGTTGAGAGCGGGTTTGACCATTTGACATCGATGCTCGAGGTTTCTTGGTGATTGGCTTTGCCTTTGGCAGACTATGACGGGGTCTCGGAGCATCGGCGGTCTTTGGAACTTGTGACGTTTGCTCGATAGGGTCAGGGGAAAGGGTTGAAGCAGCTATAGAATTTTGTCTTGTTCGCTTTGGGGGTGGCTGTGATGCAGCGGGGATAGGTAGAGGTTCAGGAAGGGGTGTTTTCCTTGGTTTCCAGTCTAATATTTGCGATTTCGTGTGACGTGGGTCGGGATTACGAGTTGATCGAAGGGGACGAGTTCGTTTAGGTGATTCCGGTCCGGGAGAAGAGAGCGGAGATGATTCGGTCATTGTGAAACAACGACGTTGGTATGTATATGTATAGTAGGCAAAATAATGTAGAGCGTGTGCGAAAGTATGTGTTGGACAATGAGTTGGAACGAAAGAAAAATCCGTCAGCATGCAATGTCAATTGGAAGAAAGAAAGAAGGTTGAAGGAAAGAAAGAAAGATGACGCCGCCGCGGCGAGTAGAATAGAAAGGGGAGTTGATTCAACGTCAACTCACATCCGCCATTCTTTTTCGGTGATGAAGGGATAATTGGGAACGAGGGCGGAGTTGAACCCCGTGCTCTGTGTCCATCAAAATGTGGGGTTGGACTTTTGCTTTCTGAGAAAAGATATGAGCACAATTTCTCGCCGCGCCCAAGGTCACACTCACTCTTGACGACCGGTATGTCTGGTACCGGGGGTACTGTAGCTGTTGTACTATCCCTCCCCGTCCTCGCTCTTCTCGATGACGGTAATGGATCGGGAGCAGGTCCATCATTGATTTCTAAAACATTCCCAAGATCATCCTCAATCACCAACGCCCAGCCTTTCCAGCCCTTTTTCTTTCTCTTCTTTTCTGGTTTCGGTAATCCATCCCCATTCACACTATATGCAGTATGTATATCACCATTTGGCGTATCTAGATTGATTCCATGTGATCCACTCCGATCAAGTCCATTACTACCACTTGCATGTCCATTTGTATATGGTGTCGGTGACGCGAATTCGCCCATGGGTGTCCGCGTCCGTTCAGATCGAGCTGGTGAAAACGTGTTATGATGTGTTGTATGCTGAAGTGGTAGATGCGCTGTTGATGAAGACATTTCCGACAGAGTGACAGTATATGCTTCAACGTAGGAGCATAGGGACGTAGTTTATGATGGTTCTCGAGTTATATATGGCTGAAGGTGTATGTACGACTTTGACTTTGTAGCCGTCTAGACGCGAGCAGATCGAGGGTGGCACAACACTCTTTCTTGCCCTCTTGAGGGTCTTCTGTTTGCCGCACACTCGTTGTAATCATGTTACGGATCAACTTATATGCCTCTTCAACCTTCCCGCTATTCCATACCGGGCGAAAGACCACCAACAATCATGCGCAATCATACCTTTGCCGCCTCGACAGACTCCTTACGACCCTACCTTTGACGCCACCCAGCTTCTTGATCACCTTCTTGACCCCGTTTTACCTGCATCTCGGTGATACCTTTCCTTAAAACACGCAGGCAATACAATGCAGTGCAGATTGAAGTGACACATGCGGAATCTTCTACATGGGAATCGCATTATATATACAAAAGCAAAGTCCATCACACTCGTCAAATATAGGCATCCTCCAGAGCATAGCTATGCCATCGTAATATCAGTTGTCAACGATCCTTGAATCGTCTTTAAGGTCTGATAGAGTCGTAGCTATATAATCAGTATTTGATTCCCCACGGATCAAAGCGCCAGACTCACGTAGGAGGAATCTCGCCACCATCATCACCAGCCGCGCCTCCATCCTCATGTACGGTGACAGGACCACTTCCGCTTGTTCCGGTAGGACTCATGGCTGCTCCACCAGATCCAGATCCGCCTTCGTTATGAACCCTAAACCTATCTCCATATGCTTCTCTCTGCTTTGAATAACCTGCACCAGCAGCTCCGGCACCAGCGCCGGCCGCTGCACCAGTGGCAACACCAGCAGGTATAGAAGGCATAGGGAATGGAGTAGTGGGAGCACTAGTCTGAGCCGCACCGAAACCTGCGTATCCAGCAGAAGAAGCTGAAGATGGTCCCCTCGAAACACCCTGAGCGCCATAGGCAGGGTAGTTGCCCTCGGAGGTAGCGGGGTTGGATTGGTTGTATTGAGTCATTTCAGGTGAATGCTGAGCAGTTGAAGCGACGCCGGGCGTGTAGAATGGCTCGACTTGTGGTCCAGTATCGGCGAGATCGACAGGTGCGTGATTCTGAGCTCGGCTCGGGTCAAACTGTCGTTGTCAGTAAATCGATCATGTGCCCAAAATACGGTGAACATACCATGTTGTCGTCAAAGTCGGCGTGCATGTTCCTCTTTCTTCGTCGAAGTAAGAACCAGACCAATGCAAGGATTGCTAGTAGACCGACGACACCTCCGACAACACCACCAGCGATAGCGCCAACATCTTAAATCAGTCTTGGTCAACAATAGTGCTGTCTCTGCTCACTGGTGCCGCCCCCTGAGCTTGCGCCTCCGGTCGAAACAGCACCGACTCCGGACGAAGTGATGAGCTGTCCATCAGATCCAGTGATAGTGGTAGTGCTGCAAATCAGTGCCCATCACGCGTCGTCATTACAAAGACTGCTCACAAGTAAGAAGTAGAAACAGATCCTCCTGCACTGCTGATACTGGCCGCTGAGCTGGCAATCGCGCTGCTCCTACTAGCCTCTGCTGCTGAGCTCTCGGCTGGCGAGATACTGGTACTACTAGCTGACGACGATGCGGGGGCAGAGGTCGGCTGCGCGCTGGACTGAGCGGATGATGAAGCAGGGGTATCGGATGATGAGGCTGGATCGGTTGTTGAAGCAGCACTTGAGGCTGCGCTCGATTCGGCGGCAGAGGAAGACTCGGCGGCGGAGGATGTAGGCTCAACGGACGAGCTGGGCGCGGATGTGGGATCGGTCGAAGACTCGGCGGCTGAAGAAGATGAGCTAGATTCAACAACAGGGGATGTAGTTGTCGCGACCGCAGATGAGGCTTCTGCCATCTTGATGCAGTGTGTATGTCTTGGTGGTGAAAGAGAGTGTGGTGTATTGTTCTACGAAAATATAGAGGATATGACGATAGCGATGAATCGCGTTGAGCGATGTGGGAAGGATGTGTGTAACGGAATATCTTCAGGGCGATGAAGAGGCAGATCCAACTACGTCTACGTGGGTTTGGAGAGTGTATAGAATATGAGGGGTGGTGTTAGGGTAGATGTGTGTAGGGTTGATAGGGAAGAGGGTAATAATGTGTTGGTGGCTGAGTGACAAAGAAGCAGACAAGCGGACAATTCGGTCTCGTTCAGGCCGGGGTCAAACAGGGCTGTGCAACTGAGACTGGAACAGTCGTGTGTAGGGTATCGGGGTGGAATCTTATTGTACTCGTCACACGGATAGAATGAACAGACAACTTACATGATGACATTGTGCTGACTGTTACTTGATCGGAAGGCTAGTAGGTGTAAAGTGCTGTAGAGCGGCGTGATAGAATTGAAGGTTTGATGAAAGGATATACGATGTCGCAGTCAAGGGATAGGCGGATGACGGGATGATCGTTTCGTGAAAAGAGTGCGCAGATCTTAGAGGGGTATCCTATTGTCCTACTCGGCTGAATCTGTGTGATTTATGGAGTATATGAATTTGAGTGACACCACAAAAAGAGATACAGAAAACCAGTTTTCCAGTGCAAGGCCGGTAACTCGTATCGGATGTTGTTTCTAGACTTGCAAGGGGTAGAAGGACTAGACCGACGTAATCTCTGCTCCGACGCCGTTCCTCCCTCTTTCCCCTCTCCCCTGTCTTTGTATAATTTCAGAAAAGAAACCCCTCACCGTTCAACTCCGAAGCTCGTTGCTCATCATATGCATTGCAATGATTAGCAGCGGAGTGTACCTGGATCTGAGGGAAGCATGCATCGATTTTCGTCTCGCTTGGGAAAACTTGCATCCGGAGCTGTGCTGGAGCACATGACCATTTGGCGTGGGAATCAGTTACCATCGCTTCGCAGTGCATCTTACGTTAGTCAATGGACTTCCATGATGCGGAGAACAAAGATCTGCGTATGCTGCTTTGAGTTAAATTAAATAGTGCATAAATAGTCAGGTACAAGCAAACCAGTCTTCGGCAAGCCATGGAACGTGAACGATACAAATACAAAAGCGACCCTCGGCGTCCACATGTAGGGGTCCTACCACCGTACACTCCCAGACTATTTCTGTTCCTTGATGACAGTCTCTGCAAACGTATCAGCCACATATCATTGAACAAGGAGAACAACTCACTCTTCCTCTCAGCCTTGGGCTTATCCTTCCCAGCCCTAGTATGTGATCTCCTTCTATCCTCCTTCACCTTCTGAGCCTCAATCATATCCCTCTTCAATTTCGTAGTATTGTGTATACTAGCAGGTACGAATCTCCTCTCTGCGACTGAACGGACATCTTTTGATGTAGACCATTTCTCGACGAGTTTCTGTCGGTATTCCATCGATTGACGTTCTTTCGTGGATATTGGGCCTATCTTCTTGGATGCGTTTGACTTCCATATACTACTGATTAGCTCATTCCTCAAGGTGATTTATGCCATGGCTGAACATACCGGACGTTACCATCTTCAGAGGCAGTGAGGACAAAGTCCGCTGTCGGAGTGTAAGCAACGTCAAAGACACTGATATCAGCTTGATCCTACTATAGATTTCGACTAGCTTACCGCTGCATCCGCTTGGTGTGGTATACATCGCGAGACTTTCCACTGTCTCTATCCCACAGTCGGACGGTTCGATCGTATGACCCAGAAACAAAGCCTTCTCCAGTTGGACCTGTCTGTGAGCTGGGATCACCAACGATTGTAGAGCTACTCACTCCAGTCACAGCCCATGACACCTCCGACGTGACCTTTGTAGATCTGGTTTGGTGATTCCAAATTACGTATATCGAACGTGTATAAGTTATGATCCTCTGAACCGAGTAGCAAGACGGTCGGAAGTGTAGGACACCATGATAGCGAGTTTGATCGGAACTGAAATCAGCTTCATCCACTCCCAAACGCGCAAACTCACCTGCATGACGATCCGCCTTTCTGCTTTTCCTGTACGTATATCATAAAGACACATTGTCCTATCATTTCCTATACTCGCCAGTACACTTGTCTCACTCTGATTGAACTTGACTCCAGAAACCGTCTCCATCGAGCTTCCGAATGCCAAAGTTGACATTGGACTTGAGCGAGTCTCGTCCCAAATCTGAACAGTGTTTGAGGCAGTTGCAAAGATTCCATCTGTACGGTGGTGATCGATACCGTTGAATCCATTCTTCGAGGTATACGACATGGTCGGTTCGAGGTTCTTGCCCATGGCATCTCGTTTCGCCGAGTCGATATTCAATCCACCTCCTTCCTCGTCGTCGAATTCTAGTCCGTCCTCGCCTATCGCACCGGCCTGGTCTAGCGGCGTTTGACTAGACGATCCTTCTCCATTGCCAAACTCGTTTCCGTCAAACACTTCCTTGTCCCTAATTCCAGGAGCGAACGCATCACTTCTCCATACTTTGATAGCCCCGTCCAGCTTTCCCGCGGTAATCAATCCCCTCTTCCCATCCCTTGCTTCCGCAGTCCAACAGATCCCACCAACCATCCCTCGATGCGCATTTGGGATCTTCAATAAAGGTCGTCTCATGGTCAATGAATGGACGATCACCTCTCCATCACCTCCTCCACCAGCTACGACCGATACCCGCCTCGGGTCTTTGCCGAGACAATAGACACCATCCTGATGTCCACCAAGAGCATCGACAAAGGGTTTGGCAAACATTCTATCCAGCTTCGCGGCGGTCAACGCTCGTGTGTATTCTCTTGGTTTGTCGAAGGGATGAAGGTGGGGGGCGAGATTACGCTGAATCGGATGAGGAGCTTCGGAGGATGAAGGAAGGTGATCGTCGAGCGATCTTGAAATCATTTTGATTTTCTGCTAGTCAGTTCCTTGCTCTAATGAACAGGGTTAACAAGCTTACGACCATGTTGGGCGGTGTGTAGTATGTAATAAATGACGGTCAAGGTGCACTCGCGGTGGACATCCCAAAATCTCTATTTAACAGTAACGGCTAAACCCGACAAAGCAGCATGACGTGGTATTAAGCATGAGTCATGAGTCAATCGTCACTAGTCTTGTGCAAGTGAGTCAGACTCTTACTCTGTTCAATCATACTCTACATATTACTCCTGGGGCAATGTCCCGCTCAGAGTCTCCAGCGTCGTCTCTCGACTTCTTTCAGTCCGACGCTTCGGGTTCGGAAGAGGAGTACACCCCAGCGACTCACCGAAGAGCCGCAAATAAGCGTCGTCCAGCCCAGACGAGCAATGCGGTGGCGGGACCTAGCACCGGGGGTGCAAGGAAAGCACTCAAGATCAAGATAAACGTCGGGGCGGCATCCTCATCACGCGCTGGGGCGGCGATGCATCCGGTAGAGGGAGATGTAGAGATGGATGAAGAGATTGAGGAGCAGGTAGCGGGGGTAATGGGAAGTCGAGTCATGGATCTATCCAATAGGGAATTGAAGAAGGATCATTCGGCTAGACCCCTATGGGTCGACGAAGCTGGTCATATGTATGTTGTGCCTTTAGCCGTTGAATTCACTGACAGCGGTTAGTATCCTCGAAGCATTCGCACCGTGGGCGCAAGCTGCTCAGGATTTTCTAATCGCCATCGCCGAACCTGTCTCGAGACCATCGCTGATACATGAATACCGTATAACAAAACCATCACTTCACGCAGCCATGTCTGTCGGCCTTGAAACGAGGTCTATCACCGAAGTCCTGAACCGTCTATCCAAAATTCCGTTACCAGCCAAGCTAGAAGCCAGAATCCGAGATTGGACATCATCGTACGGTAAAATTCGACTTGTCCTGAAACACAACAAATACTTCCTCGAATCAAGTGTACCAGAGTTCCTGAGAATGTTGTTGAGCGATCCAGTCATTGCGCCTTGTAAAGTCGTCAGAGAGGATGAAGAGGGTCAACAGGTGTTTGGAATGGAAAAAGGATCAGCGGCTAGGAGAGATTACTTTATTCCAGGTACGGAGGAAGCCAGGCGAGCAGAGCGGGGTGAAGTTGGAGCCGATGGACAAGTTCAAAGACCGGGTCAAGGGCAGAGGGATGATGTGATTGGTGCTGTTATCGGTATCGATCAGAGTAAGCTCCCGTTGCTGATGTTCTATGAAGCCGAAGCTGATAAACAGGCGACGAGCTGGACGAAGATGAAGCAGTCCATTCATTCGAGGTTGCATCCGATAAAATGGAAGTGGTCCGACGACAATGTCAGGATATCGATTTACCCGCATTAGAGGAATACGACTTCAGAAATGATACTGCCAATGCCGATCTCGATATTCAATTGAAGCCGATGACAGTCATTCGACCGTACCAGGAAACTTCACTTGCGAAAATGTTTGGTAATGGGCGAGCTAGGTCTGGGATCATCGTCTTGCCTTGTGGTGCTGGAAAAACTTTGGTCGGTATCACTGCCGCATGTACAATCAAGAAGAGTACAATGGTACTCTGCACTTCTGCGTGAGTCAGCTATCGGACCTGCTTTGATGTGTAGCTGATGGAAGCGTATCGGTAGCTCAATGGAAACAGCAATTCCTACAATTCTCCAATATCTCAGAAAGGCAAATATGTACATTCACCCAATCAAGCAAGGAGATGGTAAGCTGCATCGCCCTGACGGCCAGGGCGCAAAGCTAATGATCAGTTCACTGGTCCAGCGGGAATCGTCATTTCGACGTACTCGATGATTGGAATTACCGGTAAACGTGCACATGACGCGGAGAAGGTGATGCAGTGGATCCGATCGAGAGAATGGGGTTTCCTTTTACTTGATGAGGTACATGTCGTCCCCGCCAATACATTCAGGAAATGTGTGAATGGTTTCAGAGTACACGCTAAATTGGGTCTTACTGGTGAGCTGAACCTCTTATTCTATACGGACATAGCTCATCAATGCAGCAACGCTTGTCCGTGAGGATGACAAGATTGGAGATTTGGGCTACCTCATCGGTCCAAAGCTATATGAAGCCAACTGGATGGACTTAGCCAAGAACGGCCATATCGCGACGGTGCAGGTAAGCTGTTATTCGCGTTTCTTCGGCAAAAGCTTACAGATAGTGCGCAGAAGTATGGTGCCCGATGACACCTGAATTCTACCGCGAATACCTCCGAAACCCATCTCGTAAACGAATTCTACTCCACGCAATGAATCCCAACAAGATCCAAGCGTGCCAGTACTTGATCAATTATCACGAATCGCGAGGTGATAAAGTCATTGTCTTTTCAGATAACGTCTTTGCTCTTGAGGTAAGCTCGAAACTCCTTGATACAGATAAGAGCTGACGCCCAGGCCTATGCGAAGAAATTGGGTAAATCATTCATTCACGGAGGTACACCCGAGGGAGAACGACTTCGAATTCTGTCGCGGTTCCAGCACGATCCTCAGTTAAATACAATCTTCTTGTCCAAAGTGAGTCAGCTCGGAAGGCTTGAGCAGAACTAAAGCTGATATTCAGGTTGGCGATACGTCCATTGATTTACCCGAAGCGACTTGTTTGATTCAGATCTCGTCGCATTTCGCTTCTCGAAGACAAGAGGCTCAACGACTTGGTCGTATTTTACGTGCAAAGCGTCGTAATGATGAAGGATTCAATGCGTTCTTCTACTCACTCGTCTCCAAGGACACTCAGGAAATGTACTACTCTTCCAAACGTCAAGGATTCTTGATCGACCAAGTAAGCTAAGCTGCTCTTTGCAGATGAAGGCCTTAGCTGACAAACCCAGGGCTACGCATTCAAAGTAATTACAGAATTACACGGAATCGACGAAATGGAAAATCTGGTTTTCAAAACCCAAGGTCAACAAATCTCTCTTCTCGAAGAAGTATTGAATACAGGCAACAATGATTGGGAGACATCGGATCATTATATGAGATTAAACGACGGGAAACATCAGCATAAACCGTCAAGAGCTCAGCCTGAACATATCACAAATGCTGCTGCTGGGAGTGTTGGGGCTGCTCAGAGGTTCATTGCCCCGCTTGAACATTTGAGTGGAGGGCAAAATCTGAGTTATCAAGAGAGGAACAAGAATATCAAGTAAGTCGCCCAGCCTCTCCGTTCAAATTTATGCTGACATGTCTCAGCAAGGAACTTAGTCGTGAAGAGCGAGTATTGAAGAAACAGAAATTGGGTGGATCTAGTAACAGTAATCAACCTCAGCACGCCCTGTTCAAAAAGAGGAAACAAGAACTCGAAACTGCCAAAAAGAGAAATCAGTAGTTGTCCCCCTCCTGTCGTGTAGCCCAAGGACATTTGTATTTCACGTTATGCACTGTTGTATGAGTATCGTAATTTGAAGAGAGCATCCAGACGTGATCCGTTCGGTGCATATACGGAGCTCACGGACCTGTACATCCTCGCCTCAACATGATCCAGCATCTGACCAGACTGCCGATTTCTGGTCGACCTTCGCAATAACGTGACTCGATGCATGACCAGCTCACCAGGAGCCCAATCTAACTATACTCAGGTACGTACGTATCTACACTACACATCACAGAGCCATGCCTTCGTTAAGTAGGAGAGTCGAGAAGAATAATTTGCGTGTATTTGATCGGATTCAGAGGCTATCACTAAGCCTCAACGGTTTGAAGAGGGATCACACCCCTTGAAGCCCTCTTCTCGAGAGCACCTGCTACCCATCCTGCCATGTCCACCTCCTTGTCCTTCTCACCAGCGAGGAAAGGATGATCGAGAAGTTGAGCATAGCTAGGTCGACTTGATGCTTCTTTGATCAAACTGGAAATCAGCTCGTCTTGAGTATGTAAAGTGAGATAGTGCATACCACTTGGCAACGAAATCGTGGGCATCTGGACTGTACCCAGATGGCAGAGTCGGGGCGGGCCCATGGACGATGGCGGTCAATTGCGCAAAGACATTCGCGAAAGTTTCGGGAGGATAGGGGTAACATCCTTTGGCGAGCTCGACGATTGATAGTCCGACAGACCAGACATCCGAAGAAGCAGTGTAGCTTGAAGCTTGTCCCGTTGATTCTCCCTTTATACGCTCGGGCTGATGATCAGAGATGTAATGTAACGGTTGCCAAGAGAAACGGGTACTCACAGCCATATAACTCTGACATCCGATGTTTGTCTTTGCCAAACTCTTCTCAAGTTGTCCAGAAACACCGAAATCGACAAGCTTGACCTCTCCTTTCTTGTTGATCAGAACATTCGTAGGTTTCACATCTATTCATCAGCTTGTTCCATCCATTATAGAAAAGGAGGCAGCTAACCTCGGTGCATGATCTGGAGTTCATCCTTTAAGAACTTCAAACCCCTGACCACACTTCCAGTAATCCTCCTCAGAACATCCTCTGGGACCCTCAATTCGGCAGGTTCGTCCTCCGCCTTGACTTGGTTTGCTGGTACACCACCTCCTGTCAAGGTATCAAGTGATCCAGCATCCATGAGCTCCATACAGTAGTATACACATGACTCGATTGTGAATGCTCCGTAGAATTCGACGATCTCAGGAGCGACTGCTCGATGGAGAATATCGAGTTCCATGATGATACCGTTCAACTTGCTCTCGTCTAGCTCCAATCGAATTTCCTACTTGTCAGCTTGGTCTAAGTCAATCGCTACCGAAAGCTAACCTTCATCGCCATCATGATATTGGTAGGTCGGTGGAAAACCTGTTGTACCGATCCGTAATTTCCTTTTCCAAGCTCTCCGACTATATCCATCTCGTCCATGTTGATATCGAAGCTGGCTCCATCCTCAAACTTGACTCCTTGCGAAGTTACAACAGCCTGTCGGAATTTCAGCGAACCTGAAGGGTCCCTTCAGATCAGTATATGACAAATCGGGATGTGGAAGACGTACATAATCTTGGAGTAATCGGTGAATTTGTTACCCTCATCCTTGGTTGCTCCCTTCATACTGCTCAGATTCATTCCACCAGGAGGCCCTCGACGACCCGCAAGACCAGGCATAGCGGGAGTGCTTCCACCCATAGATCCGAGATTAGGTCGATTGCCAGCTCGCCTAGCTGCGAGACTACTCAACGGCCCAGAAGCGGGTCCAGGGAGTGAAGGGCCACCTTGTCCTGGTGCTGCTTCCGGTCCGGCTCCGGGACTGCCTCGTCCTCCTGGCGTAGTCGGACCTCCGCCAGCTTGCTGTCGAAGAGCCTGAGACCGTAGTAATGCTGCCATAGACGTAGCGTGAGGATTGGCTCCGCCTCCAGGCTGCTTGGGGCCTGGCGAAGACACGCCTGCGTTCTGTGATCGTTGTGCGACCTGTTTATTAGCTTGTACAATGCAGGTGTTTCAAGCTTCGCTTACCGCATCCATCTTTGCTTGCAAACTAGCGGGAATCTTGGAGATACCGCCTCGCCCTCTACCACCCATACCTAAGGGTCCTCCTTGCATACCACCTCGGAATCCACCGCCAGGAGCAGGACGCCCAGGAACGACCGGAGCCGAGGCTGCGGGTATGGGAGGAGAAGGTCTATGGGGGGGAAGGGCGGCGGGGTTGGGTTTGGATGCGGAGGCTAGTGAGGGCGTTGGGGCTGCAGCGGGTGTGGGTGTTGGCTCTTGTGCTGGTGGGGGAATGGACTCCTCGACAGAATCCGAAAGGGTAGTCTTGTCGGTAGCTTGATTTGACGACTCGCCATTCGTGGTGGCATCATTGTTGGATTCTGTTGGGGTTGCTGGACGGTCGGTGGCTGAGGTCTGGGAGGAGCCACTTGATTGCTCTGCGATTTGGAGCGAGTCTAATGAAGGCGGGGATGACATGGTGATGTGTTTATTGATGTTTCGAGGATAGCAGTTGTATTCGGTCTCGAATAATTAAGGAGATGTGATGTTTGATTGGATTTCCACTAGTTTCGTCGACCGCTTGTTTCAGAATTCGACAGACGGGGAAATACCGTCAGATATAACGAAAGTAAGTCTGGGTCGTGTCGGCAGTGTCTTGCTGTCCAGCTACGGTCGGACTTGCCGAATGGTAGTGAATTTGTGGTATAAATCCTGGTGATGCGACGCGATAGGTCGTCAGATGATGGAGGTGAAGAGCAAGGTTTGTGCTAGCGGTTCATTGATAAGCTTCTAAAGGTATGTATGTTGATATATCGCTTCCGTGCTTTGCCTCCTCGGTGGAGAATATTTGACTATGTGCTGCGGTTGCGTGGTCGATAGTGGAGCTGTCTATGACGGTGACTAATGATGAGATGTTGGAGTAGTAGTCTGTTCTGATCACCGCTGGGATAAACCAAAGGGACAGCGTTGTCAGCAAGATAGGCGCCTGACGTGGTGCCTAACGGTGACGTAGAAAGTTGGATGCAAGTGGAGGTCGATCTATCGCAATTGTACTCAAGCCATCTTTAAGTATCATCAAGCCACAACAGAATGTCGGGAATCAAGGGATACCTGGACC
>Ga0265780_10005627_pt1 | contig 15812 bp, 13 predicted proteins | sample P1T30metagenome_FD_192432 | JGI IMG/M metagenome (GOLD analysis project Ga0265780, IMG submission 192432) | Plant litter microbial communities from East Loma Ridge, Irvine, California - P1 T30 | ecosystem: Environmental > Terrestrial > Plant litter > Unclassified | place: USA: California... | reverse complement strand
GCAACCGGCGGCTTCAGCGCGGCGCGGGCCGGAACAGATAGGTTTCGCCGTGGGCCAGGTAAACCACATCCTTCTCCAGGCCGGCCGCCTTGACCTCGCGCGCAAACTCCTCGAGCGGCGACTTGAACACGTCGTAATCGTTGAAATGGATCGGCACCGCCTTGCGCGGCCGGACGATCTGCAGCATGCGCACGCCATCCTTGCCGTCCATGGTGACCTTGACCACGCCCAGGATGCGCGTGCCGCCAAGGTGCAGCAGGGCCAGGTCGATGCCGGGAAAGCGGTCGGCGATTCCCTGGATCTGGTCGTACACCAGGGTGTCGCCGGTGATGTACATGCGATAGTCCGGCGCGTCCGGACTGGCGCCGAAGTCGAGCACCGAGCCCATCACTCTGGGCAGCAGGGCCGCCACCCCGGCCGGTCCGTGGCGGCCCGGAGTCGCGGTCAGGCGCAGGCGCGCCTCGCCCTTGCTCACCTCCAGCCGGTCCCAGACCGAGAGTCCAAATACGCGCTTGAACCCCATGCGCTTGAGCCCCTCCCCGCCTTCCTTGGTGGTCACGATCGGCGTGTTGCGCGCCAGTTTTTCCTGGACCAGCTGGTCGAAATGGTCGCCGTGCAGGTGCGAAAGCACGACCAGGTCGATCGGCGGCAAGTCCGCGAGGGCGATGGCGGGATCGGTCAGGCGCTTGGACTTCAGGCCATAGCCAAGATGCACATGATCGCCCTTGTGCAGGAAGTTCGGGTCGGTCAGGATGGTGAAGCCCTGGAAACGGATCAGCACGGTCGCGGTGCCGATGAACTGCACGCTGCCCTCCGCGGATGGCGCTGTCGCCGCGGGCGGCAGCTTCAGCGCAAAGGTATCGCCCTGCTGGGCCGTGGCCTGGGCATGGGCAAGCTGCGCAATACCAGCGAACAGGACCAGAACGACCAGACGGTGCAGCGTGCGGACAGGGTCCATGCGTTTCTCCGAAGCGAAAGGCGAACCGGGCGTCCGCGCTAGCCGCACGGTAGCACGGTAGCACGCCGCGCCGGCGTACGCTTCAGGTACGGGCCGGGCGCGCCTTCATCTCTTCCAGCACGCGCCGGGCGTCGGCCCAGCTGGTGCCGGCCAGGGCCGCTTCGCAGGCGGCGCAGGGCTCGAAGGGATTGCAGTCGTGGGTCCGCTCGATGTAGTTGGCGCCGACCACCAGCTTGGCGGCATAGGCGTCGACGCGGCCCTGCGGCCTGGCGCCGCCGTCCTTGGGCAGCCACTGTGCGAAAGGCTCGACGGCGACCCCATCGGGGACATACCAGCGCTTGCGCGTGGGATTCCAGCGGGCGCCGAGGGATTTGGCGCCTTCCTTTTCAGCATAGGGGACTTCGAGAAACAGCATGGTCTGGGTGGCGATCGGGCTCGCCCTGGCGGCGCGCAGGACGGCGGCATGGCCGCGGCTCGCATGATAACCCGAGCCGGCAGGCGGCCCCAAGTTCGCCTGCGCGCGTCCCCGGCAACGCGAGTTTAGCGGCGCTCAAACATGCTTATATAGCGCGCGTTCAGGATTTCAGGGACGGCCTTTCAGCCCCGAATACATGAACACCAAAAGTATATCTATGACGCAACTTATGTAAGTAAAGATCCACAGGACAAAAAATTCTTTGGAAAAAGTTGAACTCCGGCAGTTGATCTGGCTCAAAGCTACTCCTTCACATGAATTAAGGCGTTTCTTTTGAAAACTTTTGCTTACACTCCAAAGACTTCCCGCGCTCTCATCATCTCGGGTATTGCCACCATGCTGATGTCCGGCTCCGCCATGGCCGCGACCAACCTGTACGTCTCGACGTCCGGCAAGGACACCAATGCGGGCACCGCCAGCGCGCCGCTGCGCACCATCCAGCGCGCCGCCAACCTGGCGCGTCCGGGCGACGTGGTCCACGTGGCGCCGGGCTCCTACACCGAAACCATCAACGCGACCGTCAACGGCACCGCATCCGCCCGCATCCGCTTCGTGTCCGACACCAAGCACGGCGCCATCCTGCGACCGGCAAGCGGCGCCTACACGATGTGGACGCAGCGCGGCGGCTACACCGATATCGACGGCTTCCAGATCAACGGTTCCGGCAGCACCAGCGTGCGCGTCGGTATCTATATGAATGGCGGTAACTCGTCGGTCACGAACAGCTGGATCCACCAGGTGGCGACCACCTCGGGCTGCGACAATCGCGGCGGCGGCGGCGTCGTCGTCGACCAGAGCCGCGGCAAGGCCTACAACAACTACAACGTGATCAACAACAAGGTGCACAACGTCGGCGGCGGCTGCGGCTACATCCAGGGCATCTACCACTCGTCGTCCGGCAAGATCATCAACAACATCGTGTATGCGACCAGCCAGGGCATCAACATGGGCCACGACGACAACAATATCCTGGTCATGAACAACACCCTGTTCGGCAACTCGGGCTATGGCGTGTACTTCGGCGGCTGCAAGGAAGCCTATAACAACGGCTGCCCGACCCGCGGCATCCGCATCAACAACAACATAATCTACGCCAACGGCGGCGGGATCCAGGGTCCGATCGCGTCGGAAGACGTGGGCAACAGCGTGGCCAACAACCTGGTCTACGCGAACCGCACCAACTTCGATCTGGCCAAGCCGAGCAGCGCGACCAAGACCGGCATCGTCAGCACCGATCCGCAGTTCGTCCGCTACATCGCCGGCGGCGGTGGCGACTATAGCCTGAAGAGCACCTCGCCTGCGATCGGCAAAGGCCAGACCAGCAACGCGCCGACCACCGACATCAACGGCAAGGCACGCGGCGCGCGCATCGACCTGGGCGCCTACGAGACCAGCTCGAATTAAGGTCTCCCACCGGCCGCCTGCCTTCAGGCAGCGGTCGGCCTGTATCCGCTCAACGCGGATACAGGCGGTACCTGCGCAGCGCATTGACCGTGTTGCGCAACATCTGCACCGGTCCGTAGAGATTGCGGTAGTCGCGGAACGACCTGACCGGGGCGCGCATGATGTCCTCGAACTGGGTCGGCGACAGGCGCAGCTTCTTCGACACATACGCCAGGTCTTCGCGCTGCAGGTGCTTCGCATACGGGGGGCGCCGGATTTCCTCCAGGGCCTGCGCCCGGCTGATCTGGCCGGCGTTGATCAGGTCGGACAGATGGCCATAGCGCTTGTCGATCCCGAACTTGCGCGGCAGGACATAGCCCTGGTAAAAGCGCGTATAGATCGATTCATGGTGCTTGCCGCCATAGTCCTTCCACCCCAGCTGCTCGCGCAGGAACGCCTTCGCCGCCTCCTTGTCGTAGTCCACGTAGTTCAGGATCGACACGATGCGGATGCCGCGCACAATGTTCGCGTAGAACAGGTAAGGCAGCGTGAAGTGCGGATACGTCCTGAGCTTCACGCTCCCGTAACGGCGGTGCACGTCCTTGATGAAGCGCCAGTCCGAATGGCCATACGACCAGTCGGGAACGCTGATGGATTCCGTGGCAAAGTTCATTCCCGATATGATGAAGCGGATTCCGCGCGCGGCCGCTTCCTTCCACAGCAGGGCGCCGATCGCATGATCGGTGGGAATTTCTCCATCCGGCGTCGAGGCCTTGAGGAAGGCCAGCTGCAGGTCACGGAATTCCTCCCAGTCGGCAACGGCGGTATGCAGGTCGATCCCGATCTCGCGCAGCACGCGCTCGATGTTCCTGGTCGCCAGTTCCGAATTCCAGCCGTTATCGAAGTGCACCGCGAGCGGGCGCAGGCCATGCTGCTTGACCAGCCACGCGACGTAGGTGCTGTCGACGCCGCCGCTGACGCCGATGATGCAGTCGTACTCGCGTCCGCGGCCGACGGCCCGGATGCGCTCGACCAGCGCCTGCAGCGCCTCCCGCCCCTGCTCGCCCTGCAGCCGGCGCGCGCCAACCAGCGCGTCGTAGCGCCGGCAATGGTGGCACAAGCCCGCCTCGTCGAAGCTGATGCCGGGGTCCGCCACCGTGTCCATGATGCACCGGGTGCATACGCCATATGCCCGGTCCCGCACGTTCGAGTGATTGATGCCGTTCGCTAGTGTGGTCATGTGAAGAGCCTTTCGAGTTCTGCATACTCCGGATACGTGATCAGGACCGCATCGTGCCTGCCGTGAAACACGAACATGCTGCCGGCCGCCACCGCGGAGGCGCCGGCGCCGGCGGCCTCGCGAAAATGCTGCAGGCTTCCCGCCCCGCCCGCGACCACGACCGGGATCGACACCGCTTCGCTGACCCGGCGTACCAGCTCGAGGTCGTAGCCGGCCCTGGTGCCGTCGCGATCGATTGCATTGAGCAGGATTTCGCCGGCGCCCAGCCGCTCCATGTCGCGGACGTACGCCACCGGGTCGCGCTTGAGGTCGCGCCGCCCACCGTCCACCCACACCGAGTACTTGCCGGCCCAGCCGCGCCGCACGTCGACCGACACGATCACCCCCGAACTGCCGGCCAGCGCGGCTGCTTCCGACACCAGCTGCGGCTGGTCGGCCACGGCGGTGTTGAGCACCACTTTTTCGATGCCGAGCGCATACAGGCGGCGTACGTCCGCGATCCCGCCGATCGCGCCGCCGTAGGAAAACGGCATGAAGGCCTCGCTCGCGATATCGGCCAGCAAGTCGAAGTCGGGCGTACGGGGTCCGGCCCGCACCTCCGGGCCGATGTCGAGGAACACCAGCTCGTCGACTTCCTTGTCGTTGAAGATCCGCACTGCATTGATCGGGTCGCCGACGTAGCGGGCATGCCTGAACTTGACCGTCTTGACCAGCCCGCCATTGCGCATCAGGAGGCAAGGAATCACGCGTACTTGCAATCTGGTATCTCCGCAAAGTTGAGCAGAAGCGCCATGCCGAAGCGATGGCTCTTCTCGGGGTGAAACTGGACCCCGACCATGTTCTTGTGCTGCACCATGGCGACGAATCCGCCGCCGTAGGCCGCCCGGGCCAGCACGTCGGCGGGATCGGCGCAGACCAGGTGGTAGGAGTGGCAGAAGTAGAAGCGCGACCTGGCGTCGAGCCCGCGCAGGAGGGTACCGTCACGCGTCGGGCTCAGCATGCTCCAGCCCATGTGCGGTACCTTGCAGCCGCTCTCCGGCGCGGGCTGGAGCCGGCGCACCTCGGCGTCGATCAGGCCCAGGCCTTCGGCCTGCCCTTCCTCGCTGCGCCGGCCGAGTAGCTGCATGCCCAGGCACACACCCAGCAGCGGCGTCCGGTCCTGCCTCACCTTGCTGCGCAGCGGCTTGACCAGGCCGCGCTCGCGCAGCGCCGCCATGCCGGCCCCGAACGACCCGACCCCGGGCAGCACCAGCTTGGTGGCCCGCTCGACCTGTTCCGGGGTCGATACGAGCTGCGCCTGCGCACCGATCTTGCGCAGCATGTTCAGCATCGAGCCCAGGTTGCCGACCCCGTAATCGACGATCGAGATCATGTCGCGCCTCCCGCCGCCGCGGCCAGGCCGCCCGGGCGCCCGGGCATGCCGAGCACATCGCGGTAGAGCGCCGCCAGTGCGGTTTCCTGGGTCTCCCAGCAATACAGTTCGGCGGTACGCGCCAGCGCGGCTTGCAGGGCCTGGGGATCGCGTCCGAGCAGGCGCAGCGCACCGTCGCGGATCGCCGCGGGCGAGGTGTCGGCGGCCACTTCGCCGACCTGTTGACGGCGCACGAACTCGCTTTGTTCGGCGGTCGGCGAGACCAGGACCGGCTTGCGCGCCATCACGTACTCGAACAGTTTGTTGGGCATGCAGTACTCGTAGCTGAGCGAGGTGGGCTCGATCACCGACAGGCCGAAGTCGGCCGCGGCGGTGTGCTCGAGCACCCGGTCGGGCGCGACCGCCGGGTGAAAGTGGATGTCCGGGTGGCGCCGGGCCTGCTCCGCCGCCCATCCGGCAAGCGCGCCGTAGCCCATCACGACCAGTGCCGCACGGCCGGCCAGCGCGGAAAAGGCCGCGACAAGCTGGAGGATGCCGCGGCCCTCCCCGATCAGGCCCTGGTACAGGAAGATCGGCATGCCTGGGGGGATCGGAAAGGCGCGGCGGAAATGATCGGTCGGCTGCGCTTCGCGCCGCGGCGGGCAGTTGTAGAGCACCGTCGTGTTGCGCAAGCCATACGCGCGGGCATACCAGGCCTGGATCGCCCGCCCGACGAAGATGCAATGGTCGGCCTGCCCGATCAGCAGCGACTCGGCCTGCCTGGTCAGGAATTTGCGCAGGCCGCTCAGCCCGTTGGTCTCTGTCTCGAGCTCATGGGCGTCGTACACCAGCCGCGCGCCCGTGCGGCGCTTGAGCAGCACGCCGACCGGCAGTGTGGCGATGCTGTGGCAGTTGATGCAGGCCAGCGGTCGATGCCGGTAACGCTGGTAGACGGCGCGGCTCCAGCCGCCGGTACGCGCCAGCTTGCCGGCCAGGCCATGGCCGCCGTGGCCGGCCAGCCGCACGATGCGGACGCCGTCCTGGACCTGGGTTTCGGCAGGCAGTTGCTCCTGCCCCGTTCCCACCAGCTCGATGCGCTCGAACAGGCCGAGGCGCGCCAGCGACCTGGCCTCGCGCAGGATCCGGCTCTCGTTGAGGAAGGCCGATGGATACAGGTGAATATTGATCATGCTGTCCTTCCGTGCCGCCGGGCGAGCCAGCTCTGGCGTTGGTAATTCGCGTAGGCGCCCATGGCGGCGCCGGCGAACATGTCGTCGAAGGTCTTGGCCGTCAGCAGCAGGAACAGCGAGGACCACAACAGCAGCCAGGCCAGCATGAAGTGGCTGGAGCGCGCGCGCCCGCGCCAGCCATCGACGAACAGCCGGGCGCTGCTGACTACCAGCATGAGCAGCAGATAGGCGAAGCCGAAGGCCCCGAGATCGACCCAGGCCGACAGCAGGTTGTGCGAGTAGCCGCCGGGCTGGTAGCTGGCATAGTCGCCCAGCACCGGGTACTGGACGATGGTGCGCAGCGCCTGCTCGGTGAGATCGTGGCGCGCGTGCGCCGATTCCGACCGGGCCAGGTCGAACAGTTCCCATATCCGGCTGTCCGGCAGGTACGGCGCCAGATCCTGCAGCAGCACGGCGCTTGCCGTGGTCAGCAGCACGATGACGCACAGTCCGAACAGCCGGCTTCGCGCGCGGTAGAGCTCGACGACAGGCAGCAGCAACAGGACCGCTACCAGTTCGCTGCGCGCCCCGTTCAGGAACAGGGCGGCCAGCGCCAGGCAATACAGGACCAGGCGCAGCGTCGCCGAGCGGGTGAAGCAGATGACCGGAATGAAGGTCAGGGTATAGGAGCGGGCGAACCCCTGATAGCTCGCCAGGCTGGCCGCGCCGGTCGCGCCGGCGCCGCGTCCGGGCTCGAAACTGCCGCCTTCCGACAGGTAGAAGATCAGGGCGGTCATCGCGAGCAGCGACAGCAAGGCCGACGCCATGGTCTTCGCCTGCGTGAAGTCGACATGCTTGAACACCAGGTAGATATTCAGGAAGTAGAGGATCGACAGCAGATGCGTCTCGACCGTGACCGGATCGGCGCCGAAGCCGGCGTTGATCAAGACGACCACCAGGAAGTACAGCAGGAAGAACAGGAACTGGATGTCGGTCGGCGCCACCCGGTAGCGTGCCTGGCGCACGGCCTGGAAGTAGCCATAGCCGAGCGGCACGGCCAGTGCGATCGACACCACGGCAAAATACCCGCCCAGGAACGGTCCCAGCACGCCCATCCCGATCAGGGTCTGGTAGAGGAAGAATCCGGGAAACAGCAGCAGGAAGCCGAGCTGCGCGATCCCGGCCAGGGCGGGCGTCGCTACCGGGCTGTCTGGAGGGGAACAGGTGGCGTGCACGGCGGGCTCCGCTCAGGCGACCAGGGCACGGTAGGTCGCGCGGTCGGCGTCGCACGCGAACGACGAGTTATGCCAGAGCAGCGTGAAGTCGCCGTCGAACTGGTGGCACAGGCGCTTGAAACGCTGCATGGCGGCGAGCGCCGCCTCGCCATGTCCCAGCCCCATGTTCACGGCATCGATGACGGCGTTCTCCATGACGACCAGCGGCCTTTGTCTCACGTTCAGTGCACGGCGCGCCGCCAGGTCGAACATCGTGTACTCGTGGCAGGTCCCGGTGCGGAACCCGGCACGCGTCGGATAGGACAAGGTGCTGTCGTAGCTCAGCGCCTGCTCCGCCCACAGCCGCGGCGTGGTCGCGGCGTCCCAGCGCAGGTAGTGCTGGCGGCCGCCCAGTTCGTCCTGGCCGATGCGCTCCTGCTCGAGCACGCGCCGCAGCGTGGCCACCGAGCGCGCGAATGCCTCCGGGTAGCGGTAGGTGTTGTAGCCGGGATGGATGCCGATCAGGTGGCCGCGGCAGTGGATGATGCGCAGCAAGGCGCGCAGGCGCGCGTCGTCGACCCGGGGGGCATTGTCCATGGCGCCGTCGGTAGGCACGGGAATGAAGTTGAAGGTGAGCTGCCGGCCGGCCTGCTCGTTCACGTCCATCATCCAGAACAGCGCATGCCAGTAGGGATCGCGCTGCTGGTCGCCGCGCCTGACGGCCAGGTAGTTGGCGGCGGCCGCGACCATGGCCCGTGGAGAGCGTTCGCGCCAGGCGCACCCCAGCAGCCGCTTGCCGAGGCGGGCCACCGATCCGCAGGCCGGATCGAAGGGCAGATCGACGTCGCAGCTGACCAGGGTGCGGGCGTTGCGTCGCTTGCGTTCCAGCGTGGGCCACACCCGCCGCATGGCGGCCCACAGGATCTCCACGTATTCGTCGACGATCGGGCGCTCCAGGAAGTCGCGGCGCGCGGCCAGCGAATGCTGCACCGGGAAGCGGTCGTGCTGGTCGCGCTCCGCGCTCACCGCTTCCTCGTAGCGGCTGAGCATGAAGAAGGCCGATCCCAAGACGTCGAGCGACAGGATGGCGTTACCGCCGGCATCGGCCTCGAAGCCTGCGCTGCCGAACAGCACCGGCACCTCGGGTTCGCACAGCCGGGCATCGAGGCCGCTGGCGGCGACGCGCCAGGCCCGGGCCTCCCCTTGCGGCGTGCGCTCGCCGCAAAAAAAGGCGTCCGCCAGCGCCAGCGTCCGGCCCGCCGCCTCGATGCGCGCCTGGCCCGCAGGCGCAAAGACGGTCTCGTGCTGGAGCCCGAGAAATTGTCCGAGCACGAGGTCGGCGATCCAGCGGCGCTCGGGCTGCCAGTCATCCGGGAAGATAAGGCGCAGCATCATTCCTTCCCGACGAGTGACAACACGCCCTCGCGCGCCAGGAGCAGCCTGGAGCGCGTTTTGCTGACGTGGAAGTAAGGAGTCTGGGCGCCCCCGAAAGCGCGCAGGTAGGCTTCGATGCTCTCGATCATCGAGCCCGAAAAATTGTATTGGCGCTCGAGGCGTCCGACGGCCTGAATCGTCGCCCACAGGCACAAGCTGTTGGCCCCGCTGGAACGGTGGGCGGGGTCGGCGCAGGAAATCAGTGCGTAGGCACTGCGCTCATCCCACACGAAATAATAGCCGGCTTGGGGGACGCCGTCGGGCCCCACGGCCAGCAGCATCTTGGCGCAGCCACGGGCGCGGCATGCCGCGTCGAGGCGCCGCACCAGCTCATCCGGGTAGGGGGGCGCCAATCCCTGGCGCCCGAAGGTCTTGCGGTTCAGTTCCAGCAACTGCTCGAGCGCCAGGTCGTCGCGCACCTCCAGACGGTGCTCGCCCCCGGCTTTGGCAATCGCGCGCCGCGTCTTGCTGTCCAGGCCAGCCCACAAGGCGTCCGGATCCGACAGGTCGGCAAGCGTATACGTGTAATACGTGGTCTGGCGAAAGCCCTTCCAGTAGAAAGGCTGCCAGTTGCCGACGTCGGGATGCCAGGTCTGGGAGTAATGGTCGAACGGCGGCAGCTGGTCGATCAGCGCTCGCATCGCCTCCTTCTGGCTGCTCAGCCTGGCGGCCGGCTTGCCGCCGGAATCGTGCAGCCAGGGGCCGAGCATCGGCGTCAGCGCCGGTTGCGTGAGGATCCGCATGCCCCAGCGCCGGCGCACGACGTAGGGCATGGCGGCGAGGATGCGGTCATGTTTTCCGACAATGGCGACATCCCAGCCGTCCGGCCCGACCGCGGCATCGAGCCACCAGTCGCGCGCGAACAGGTGAATCGCGCTTTCCGTGCCGCAGAGCGCACGGTACGCCTCCTTGGGGGACAAGGGTGCGCCCGGGCGCGCATCCGCGTGCAGGGGTGGCGTGCTGCTGTCGATCGGTAGCGCCGTCGTCGCGTTCGTGGTCATGGCCTTGGTTCCGGTTCAGCGAAGCGGCTAGGCGCCGTCGCGCCCAGCGCCGACTTGAGTCCCTGCCGCAGGCGCAGCAGCCGCGACGGCGTCTTGGTGATCGTCATGAGCGGCGTCTGCTCGGCGCCGAAGCTGCGCACATACGGCTCGATCGAGGGATTCATGTTGCCGACGAAGTCGTAGCGCGGGGCCATCGTGGCGCTGAAGCGGATGGCTTCCCACTGGCAGAAGCTGGGCGCTCCGGTATTGCCCATTTCCGGGTCGGAACCCTTGATCAGCGCATAGGCGCAGCCCCCGTCCCAGACGGTATAGGTGCCGGCGCAGGCCCGGCCATGTTCGTCGACGACGATCTGGATCTTGCGGCGCTGGCGCTGGGCGCAGGCGGCGTCGAGCCGGCGCAGGCAGTCGTCGGTGAAGGCCTGCGGCACGCCGCGGCTCGCCAGGGTCATCCTGTGCAGGACCAGGAAGTCGTCCACCGACAGGTCGTCGCGCACCCGGAGCTGGTGGCGCTCCGCACCTTTCCTGCAATGCTTGCGGCGCGCGGCGTCGAAGCCGTTCCAGACGGCGTCCAGGTCGTGCAGGGCCGGAATCACGTACGTGTATTCGGTGCTCTGGTCGAAGCCATTCCAGTAGAACGGCAGCCAGTTCGACAGGTCCTTGTTCCAGGTCTGCCTGAAATGGTCGAAACGGGGCAGTTGCTCGATCAGGGCTTGCATGACCTTCTGCTCGTGGCCCAGCCTGGTCGACGTCTTGTCGCCATTCGACCGGATCCAGGGACCGAGCGCCGGGGTCAGCGGCGGCAGCTGGACGACCGTCATGCCGAAGCGGCGCGCGGTATGGAAGGGCATGGCGCCGATGATCCGGCCATTGGTCCTGACCAGGGCGACGTCCCAGCCGTCGACGCCCGCCGTGGCGTCGAGCCACCAGTCGGTGGAAAAAATGGGAATGCCCGGCTCGCTCGCGCACAGCTGGCGGTACTCGTCCTTAGCGGACGCGGCGTCCGGCCTGCCGCGCGCCTCGCCGGCGTCGCCCTGTTTGCTGGATTGCGTCAAGACCGCTTCCATGTCCGCCCCTGTGAAAGATGGATTGTCCGCTTCGGCTTCAGCGCCGGCGCCGCGCCGGACCGCGCGCATCGCCGGCGCACGCGAACAGGTAAGCGGCCAGCAGAATGACGAGGTCAAAGACGCCGTAGACGCATACGAAGACCATGATGTAGGCGCGAATATCGAGCGGGAAAACGTAATACGACGCCGCGCATAGCAACAGACACATCAGCAATCCCGATTGCCAGAAAAACTCGAAGCGGTTGCGCTGCGCGATAATCGCGACCTGGCTTAATGGATTACAGATAAACCGGAGATAAAACATCGGCGCCATCAGCTGCGCATATTCCCCCGACGACCGCCATTTCTCCCCAAATACTAGTGCAAACAGGGGCGGCGCGAAAAACAGCAGCAGCAAGAACGGCGGTGTCGCGATCGCCAGCAATTTTCTGAATGTCGACAGGAATTCCCTGCGACAATGTTCGCCGGCGATATAGCACTGGCTGATCTGCTGCCTGAATACATCGCCCACCGCCGCCGAGACGAGGGACAGCGGGGTTCCCACCGCCTTTTCCACCAGCACGAACAAGCCGGCGCCGGCCAGGCCGAAGGCCGCGCCGAAGAACAGCGCGGGGAGCTGGATGGACAGCGCGCTGAGGGTGTGCGCGGGCGCCAGCAGCAGCGGACAGCTCCTGTAGCGTTTCGCCAGCGCCCACAACTTGCGGCGCGTGATTCCACGCCAATGCTGCAGGCCCTGGCGCTGGACCGCCTTTGCCATCATGGCCGCAGCCAGCGCCTGGCCGGCGACACTGCCGACCACCAGCCCTCCGGCCCCGGCGCCCAGCAATCCGAGGCCGAGCTGCGCCCCACAGGTGCCGCCACTGTGCAACACGCGCCGTTGCGACATCAGGACGTACCACTTGTTCCGATTACTCCAGTAATTCAGGTTCATGTAAATCCCGTTCAGTAGCACCGCGAGCGGCACGACATACAGCCAGGTGGAGATCGTGCTGTTTCCCAGGCCATTGGCAATCTGTTCGTTCGACAGGCCGGCAATTCCCAACAACACGACGCTCACCACCAGGCTGACGCCGATGGACAAGGCGGCGATTGCCGCGGCATCGGACTGTTTTCGCGGCAGCATGATGGCCATCTCATAACGCCCGGTCGCCAATGCGGACATGCTCGACACCAGCGCCACGAACAAGCCATACAGGCCATACTGCTCAGGGGAATAGATCCGCGACAGAAGCGGCGTGGCGGCAATGGGAATGAGCTGTGCCAGGCCGGTCCCGGTCATCAAGGTCAGGACATTGCGATTGAATTCCCCCCTGAAAAACAACCTGACATCATTCAGCATTTGCTGTCCGCTATCGTAACGAAACGTTTTCCATGGATCTTTTGCCGGTATTGCCTCAAAAAATCCTTACGTCAATTCAATTAAGAGATCTTTGTAATTGGAACTGATATGAAGGAAAATATTCCCATAACTGCCGAGATAGGAGTTTGATATCGATAAAAACCGGGACTGAAACTGTTTTGGAATGCGCTATTCAGGAAGCCGAAATTTTCCCGGAATACATTCACCTTTTATTTTGTTTCTGTTTTTCTCTTTTGGCTTGTGGTATGAGCGGGGTCAACCTGGCCAAGCCCTGCTTCCTTGACCTCGACCCGGCGCCGGATGTCGGTCGTGTAGCGCCTTTCATTGGCGACTGTGAGCGTGAGGGAATGTGCCCCGGGCGAACAGAAGCGGTGCCGGAGCGTGACGTTGCCACCGCCCGGCCCCGCGCGCACCCGCGGCGGTGGCGACGGGCAGCTATCGCTCCAGTCGGCCTTGACCGTATAGGCTTGCGGGGCGGCGCTGCCGACGAAGGCAAGCTTCATACTGAGTTCTTTGCCGACCTCGACCGTATCGGGCAATCCGAGCACCGGCCCGAGCACCGGCGCATCGGCGCCGTGCTTTCCGGGACGCAGCAAGACCAGGCCGGCGTTCGACGTGGCCACGATGGTTCCCGCGTCGTTGATCGCGGTGGCCGCGTACAGGATCAGCCCGGCAGGCGGCCGGTGCAGGCGCGGGTTCAGGTCGACCGGCATGCGGCCGCCGCTCCAGCGCACCGCGCGCATGCTAGAACCCGGCCGATTGATCGAGCCGACCATGTCGCCACGATTATTCAGGTCGACCACCTCGCTGGCGGCGCCGGCGCCGGCCGGCAGCAGGACCAGGCCGCGCGCGCGCGACCACAGATAGGCGACGCTCCCGGCCGCCCGCTCGGTATTGCCCACGACGTCGCCACGGTCGTTCAGGGCCGCGACCAGACGCTGGCTGCTGCCCTCGGCGCCGATCGCCACCCTGCCCTCGCGCGGGCTCCAGAAAAAACCCTGGCGGCGGCCCTCGACGGCAGTATCGGAAACCCCTGCGGCCTCGCCGCGGCGGTTCACGACCAGCGTGAATCCGCGCGCGCCCCCCATGGCGCCGAGGTCGATCGCGCGGCCTGCCGGGCCCCACAGCGTCGCATGGATCCGCCCGCCGCGCACATCCGCGAAGCCGCCGGCCATGCCGGCATCGTTGAGCGCCGATGCCTCCGACAGCGACCAGGGCGCGCGGCCCAGCTCGACGACGCGGCCGTCCGGCTCCCAGCGCACCGCGCGCGCGCTCGCTCCCGAGCCGGGCATCACGCCGACGACCTGGCCGCGATCGTTGACCGCGCGCGCCGCCGACCCATCCGGCCCCGGCAGCGCCCGCATACCGCCGCCCTGGCTCCACCGGAAGGCGCGCAGGGCGCCGGCCTGCCTTCCATCGACCGCCTCGCCCACGACCATGCCCCGGTTGTTCAGGCCGGCAACGAGCGTGTAGTCGCCCCCGAGCGAGCCGATGTCGTGCACCCGCGCGCCATCGAAGAAGCCGTTGCTCCCGAATGCATGGGAATGGAATGCCACCTGCCCTTCCTCGTTGAGGAAACTGACGGCGCCGTCTTCGGCCGGCAGGTTGACGATGCTGTAGACGAGGCTTGGGGCGCGACGCCCGCGCGGCGCATCGCCTTCGCTATCGTCCACGCCGCCGGCGTTCCCGATCGATAGCGCAAGCAGCCCCGCCAGAACTTGTATGCGTGAACGGTGCCGACCCTTGCGTTGCTGGACCATATGGCTCCCTCGACACCGGACGGTCTCCCGCCCGGTTTGCGCAGGCTTGCCGCGGCCATGGCAGGAAAAGGGGCCGGCTGTACGGCATGCTGTGAGCGACTCTAGGAGGAATGAACGCGGATTGCACTGCGCCGGCACAAGGTCGCGGCGGCGCGCTTTAAGAGAACGGAACTGAGTGCTTGCGAAGCGAGATGGTCCGCCCTACAAGAATCGAACTTGTGACCCACAGCTTAGAAGGCTGTTGCTCTATCCAACTGAGCTAAGGGCGGAGAATGGGGAGGCGCTACTATAGCGCGCGAGCTGGGCGCTTGCAACCGGATGAGTTGCAAGCGCGATCGGATCCGCCCGCGCGGGGCTGCGAGGAACAGACCGTCAATGACGGGGTTCCGGAAAGAAGGTGGTCGGAGTACAAGGATTCGAACCTTGGACCCCCTGGTCCCAAACCAGGTGCGCTACCGGGCTGCGCTACACTCCGACGTGTGGGGCGATGATACTCGCTGGCGTGAAGCCCGTCAATCAGGCGGCCAGCTTGTCGGCGATGCGGCGCGCCATGCTTTCGGCCTGCGCCGCTTCCCGGGCCTCGACCATGACGCGGATCAAGGGTTCGGTGCCGGAGGCGCGGATCAGCACGCGGCCGTTGTCGCCCAGCTCGCGCTCGACGGCTTCCTTCTCGGCCACCATGCCCTTGTCCTGGGTCCAGTCGAAGCCCGGCGTGACCCGCTTGTTGATCAGGGTCTGTGGGAACAGTTTCAGTTCGCTGCAGCACTCGGCCAGCGACTTGTTGCTGCGCCGCAGAGCCGACAGTACCTGCAGGGCCGAGACGATGCCGTCGCCGGTGCTGTGCTTGTCCAGCGCCAGCAGGTGGCCCGAGCTTTCGCCGCCGAACAGCCAGCCGCGCTCCTGCATCACTTCCAGCACATAGCGGTCGCCGACCTTGGCGCGCGCGAAGCCCACGCCCAGTTCCTTGAACGCCACTTCCAGCGCCATATTCGTCATCAGGGTGCCGACGGCGCCCGCCACCGGGCCGGTTGCCAGGCGGTCGCGCACCATCAGGTACAGCAGTTCGTCGCCGTTGTAGACGCGGCCAGTGGCGTCGACCATGATCAGGCGGTCGGCGTCGCCGTCCAGCGCGATGCCCAGATCCGCCTTGTTGACCACCACCGCTTCCGACAGCGCCTTCGGCGCGGTGGCGCCGACGCCGGCGTTGATGTTGAAGCCGTCCGGCGAAGCGCCGATCGACACCACTTCGGCGCCGAGTTCGTGGAATACGTGCGGGGCGATGTTGTAGGCGGCGCCGTGGGCGCTGTCGACCACGATCTTCAGGCCGCGCAGGTCCAGTTCGTTCGGGAAGGTGCTCTTGCAGAATTCGATGTAGCGCCCTTGCGCGTCGCGCAGGCGGGTCG
>Ga0265780_10005624_pt1 | contig 15818 bp, 11 predicted proteins | sample P1T30metagenome_FD_192432 | JGI IMG/M metagenome (GOLD analysis project Ga0265780, IMG submission 192432) | Plant litter microbial communities from East Loma Ridge, Irvine, California - P1 T30 | ecosystem: Environmental > Terrestrial > Plant litter > Unclassified | place: USA: California... | reverse complement strand
GAGGTCGTCGACCTTGATGTACTCGATCAAGCGAAGGAGGTAGAGGTGGAAGAGTAGAGGTGCGTTCGTATCGAGAAGCTATACAGTCAGCACTGTTGCTATATCAGATTCACGAGAAAGTGGAAATGATGTTTGCCCCTCATAACAGGTCTGTGGATCAGTTGTATCAGCATGGCCGGGGCTAACCGGCTAAGCGTGGTGCATGATGTTTGAATCATTGGGGCAAACATCGTAGGAGGGAAGTAGAAGGAAGATCAACATACCTCTGGATCGAGTTCATTGACTCTACGAACAGCATCTTCAACACGACCATCTTCAACGGCTTCCTTGATGATCATCCGTTGTTGAATGGCTTGACTATCGATATCGACCGATAGACCAGTCTCTTTCGCAAACGAGATGGCAGCATCTGAGAACCCTTCGACAAGCAGGTAATCGAGGACGAGTGCGTTCAGATCCCTTCTTGTCAGCATCTTCACATATTGAAAGGGCAAAGGTGACGGATGAAGGTTCAGAGGTGCTAGTAATTATGGTGTCCTCAATTGGTTTAGGAGAGATTCCCACTTGCTATTTAAAACTCATCCGGAAAAAGTGTGGTGTGGGATGTGGAGAAAGAGGGGGAAAGGACGACTTACGACTTGGATACATCTGCCTTTACGAGATGTTCCTCCCAGACTGCAGGACTGATGGGAGTAGCCTTAGTGGTTGGTATCACTGGGATCCTAGCCTGACTGTTAGCTTGACTTGGTTTGAACAACCCGATGAGCCTACAGTAGATGACATGGCTAGGCCATGGATGTGTCGAGACACAATGTAGAAGAGAGAAGGGATAGAGATAGTTTGGTATATAGATACAGTGAGGAATCAAGCGGGTTTACATAACCAAGACGGGATTATATTACGTGGCACAGTGTCCCATATAGATTACATAAGCCCATAGAGGACGCGACTGACTTTACATCAACAATCATTCAATTCTGTTAACTCTCACTGAAGCAATATGTCTGGCTACGATTTCTCACAGCTATACCACTCGTCAATAGTGGTATACTCGCCCGGAACAACATTCATAGCTACAGCCCATCAGAATCGTGTCATCATAAGATCAACCTCAAACCTCCAAATCGTCAGGACATGGCTCTGCTCACCTCCAACTCCCCACGCTTCCTCCTCTAAAACGACATCTCCAGAATTCACTATCGATACACTACAATGGTCCGATGATGGCTCATATGTCCTAGCTATGGGCAAAGCGACTGTGTTCGTGTTCGCACTTGCTCAGGAGGGCAATGGGAGTAGTGGGGAGGTTGCAAAGATCGGAGAGGGGTTGGAGGGATGTGTGAAAGTAGAGTGGGGTAGAGGTAGCCGAGATGTACTGGTCTGGAGTGATTATGGGGTATGTCTCTTGTTTAAATTCCAGTTTTGGTCTGATGATCAGGTCAGATTGACGATATTCGACCTGTGTACTGGGATATCGAGGGTCATTCAGTATCCGAAATCGCACAATCATTGTGAGCTCCCGTAGTCTGAAGACTAGTTGAGAAGCTGATTTCCAGGTCACACGTACTCACCTGATTCGCGATATCTGGCCGTGGCTGAGCGTCATCATGGCAAAGAGCATGTCGGCGTCTACGACGTGGCGCAAGGATACCAGCTCCTACGGGTAAGGATATTCCCCCCTTGCAGAGGAGATCTGACGGAATAGCACTTCCCATTGGAAACGACAGATGTACAAGGCCTTGTTTGGTCCCCCTGTGGACGATACTTGGCAGCCTACGAATCGTCCCTTTCGGTATGTCCATCTAGTCCGACGGAGCTGACGACAGTACTCGCTGTATATCCACTCTCCAATCGGACCAAGCTTCACTCACTTCTCTCCTGCCTCGCCATCATTCTCCGTAGGTCCATCTGAAGATCCAGGACTGGGCATCAGGACGATTGCATGGGCGCCTGGAGGTCGACATCTGGCTATTGGGGGCTGGGACGGCAAAGTCCGGTTGCTGGAAAGTGAGGGTTGGCGGTGTGTGGGGTTGATGAGCTGGGGTACAAGGGTCGCGGATAGAAGTGTGGTACGTCTCGTTTTGTTTGTGTGGCCGAACGCTAAATATGTAGGCGGTGTGGAAAGAGCCAAGTGATTGGATCAAGGATACGCGAGGCAGAGGAATTGTCCAGTGTACGTCTATCATGCTACGTTTACGCTTGATGCTGACCGCCAGTCGATCGATCGCCAATACCGGCAATGCTGCCTACAGTACGGGCAGACTACACAAAGTATCCCCTACGTACGGGTATATCCCATCTCTCATTCAATACCCAAGGCACGCTCGTCAGTATACGATCAGAGTCCAGTCCGAACATCGTCCACATTCACTCCTTCTACTCGGATGCATCCTCCCAAGTCCCCGATTTACACCACATTGCCAGCTTGGTCTTCACGCATCCAATCAAGATGGCTACGTGGAGCAAAGGAAAAGCTAGTAGATTGGCGATAGCGACAAGGACCGGTGCGGTGTATATCTGGGACGGTGAGACTGGATGGGTGGAAGATGGCGAAGAGGTCAGCGGGGGTATGATGGAAGGTATCGGTATTCCCACAAGTCAGTCTCAGCTCCTTGGTCTTTCTGAGATGCCATTTCTGATAAGCAGGAACAGACTTTTCAGCACACGAAGTCCACTTTGCCCCGGATGGTTTGTCGTTAGCTATACTGGACAAGAACCAATTTTGCATGTTGTACGAAGCAGAGGCAGATCAAACAGTTACCCAGGGATGGGAGATGAACGAAGGGTTGACACAGGTCAATGAGGAGGAAGAAGATTGGGAAGGTGGTCAAGCATCTTTTTTATCTTCAAACCTTGATCAGATATTAGCTTGATGCCGATGTACAAGATGTTACGATTCCCACAGATGTATCAGGCACGGAGGATCTACTGTATGCGTCATTGATCATGTTGATCGATGTTTACACTGAGTAAATACCCGGAAAGGTAACCCCCACCCTCTGTGTGTATATCCTGCCTTTTACAATCATACACAACACTACATATTATCACTGAACACAATGCCATCTTCTAAAGGAAAGCCTACAGACCCCGAGCTCAGGGAGGAAGTCAAGGAGAGTGAGTGATAACACCAATACAACATGCCGAGGCTGACTGTTCAGAGGTCAAGAATGAGACCAACAAGGATGGATCGGGTAAGGGTCAATGGTCTGCTTGGAAGGTATGTCTCCTGTTCTCGCCGAATATATAGGGATCATGAGCACCTGCAAGAATGTTTCGCTGATAATCGCAGGCAAGCAAGCTAGCCAAGGAGTACGAAGCCGAAGGAGGAGGATACGAGAATGAGTCTGGCTCAAAGAACGAACCAAAGAAGGGAGAACCTGAACCCAAGTCTGACGCAAAGAAGAAGAAGGAGACCAAGGAGGACAAAGAGGACGAAGATGCGGAGGACGACGATGCAGAGGAAGAGAAGGAGGAAGAGAAGAAACCCCGATCATCAACCCGAACCAAGACTAGTACCAAGAACGATGACGATAAACCCAAATCCACGTCGACCGCCAAGAAGACTGAAGATAAACCAAAGTCTACTAAGAAGGACGATAAACCCGCTTCGAAGAAAGCAGACGATAAACCCAAATCTACCAAGAAAGATGAGGACAAACCAAAGTCGACTGGCAAGGCCAAGGCAGATGATAAACCTAAATCTGCTGGAAAACCGAAATCTACAGCCAAGAAGGACGATGATAAACCAAAGTCTGCTGGGAAGAAGGATACTGCTAGTGAGAAGCCCAAGTCTGCTGGAAAGAGAAAGGCCGATGATAAGGCTGAGGGGGATAAGAAGAAGACTAAGGCTTAGGTGGATGTGCCGATTTGGAATGGATCGTGAGAAGGAGCCAAACGGAGTGAAGGAACCTACAAAGTATCGTATCGAATAATATGTCAAGAAGTTCATATCTAACCCCTGGCTGTTCCACCCAGCCTGAGAAGAAAGGCGTCGTTCCTCTGACCTAGCCCCTCTTGCCAAAGGACGGCGAAACCTGACGTAGGTAACGATCCTTTCATTGTCCACTGCGCCCAGTACCGTCCATGCCTCGGATTCCATTTCACTCACTCTACACCACACTCCATCCCTCTTCACCACCAGACCCAACGATCAACCCACTCACCACCTCACCACCTCACACTTCCCCACCTGGCCTACCACAACTTTCTAATACACCTACTCACCATAAATTTTATGACCTCACTCTCAACATAGCCTTCTCACACCATATGCAACATGCCTTCTATCACCACAACCGCTCCTGTCCGATCAGCCAGATCATCGAGAAGACGAACCTTCCTCCCCCTCTCTGAAGCTATAGACCTAACAGGTAAACTCTTCAACCCGAATCTGAAACCCTGGAGACCATTCCGACAACCTATCAACCCTTCCCTCCGAGCCTCCCAGCTCCCTCCACCATGTGCTGAACTTGATGAAAGGCCTAGAAGGCGAACAAGGAGGTTTATGCTCTGGCAAGACAAAGTACCCCCCTTGAGGCTTGTCGTCCTTGATCCTAGGAAACGAGGTTAGTCTCTTATAGTTGAAAGTATCAGCTGATGAAGAGGCCACCTGAGGCGATTCAACGTTTTTCAGATCCCTTCCAACCCCCAATTTACAAGGGACATACGAACTTGGAGCGGTGATCTGAAGACTCATAAATCCCAGATTCACACCCCTACCCAACCGATTCCTCGTACCTTCCACCGAACCCCTACCGAGAGGGTTGTACGAGCAGTCACGCCTACTGGAATCGTTCCCGCTCAAGCTGGAGGAGTGATCGCTCCCCTCTCTCCTCTCCCCGCTCCAGTGTCAGGTGTCGCTTCAGCCCCTCCAACCCCCCGGCTGACCGGTGTCAGAGCAAGCCACTCAGGCCCAGCGACTCTCAGGATGCCTGCTGCTATGGGTGCCAGAGGAGTGCCCAGGATACGAAGCACAGCCGAGAGCCGACGGTTTGAGCGAGCAAGACTACTGCAACACCTCTTTGTTCTGGAACAACAAGCAGAGAGACGATGGAGAATGGCAATGGCCTTCCTGGTTGACAAGATGCTTGTGTTCGAGGAGGATCATATGTATGTACCCACCCTAAGTTCAGAGTCTGGCTGACCAGTAGTGCACCGCCCGACACAGACGAGAAACCTGTCTGGGCCAAGAAACCCGAAGTGGGAGCTATAATCCAATGGCTAGGATTCATGTCCGACATCCGAAAATGGGGAAACATCTGGCCACATCTCGTACCCGCTCAGCGAGGCCTACCAGAAAATCTCAAGATCAGACCCGTCAAGGGATTGACCGAAGCGAGGCAGAAAGTCAAAGAAGCGAAACGAAGAAGAGAAGAAATCAAGAGGGTCAAGATTGCAAAGATCAAAGCTATGAGAGAAGCGAAGGCAGCTGCGCTAGCTGAGTCAGTAGAGGGAGGGGCAGTCATGGGACCGATGAACAAGGGAGCTGGGCCTACGATGGTCATTCCTCGAAAAGCGTTGCCTGTACTTCGAGTCGCCAATCCTACCCCCGCTTCTTCTCTTCTACAACAACGTAGATATTCAAATACCAAGACTCAGTGCTCCGGCTCCGACTCATCAACTTCGGAACGGATCGTCACACCCCCACCTTCGATCGCTGAATCTTCCACAAAGTCGCAGACCTCCCCTATCGTCGAGACCACACCTGCAAAACTCCGCGAGATGGGCGTGCATTCCAATATACCCGAGGAAATCGCCCATCGACTAGCAGAGATGTTGACGAAATTCCAGACTATCGGACTTCACAGAGCTCAGAAAGTGAAAGCGAAAGAGCCATCTACCGAAATCTCGATACCAAAGGATAAGGAATCTGGGGGAAGAAGGAGACGAGGAGCTCGTCATGCACTCAAGCAGGCTCATGATTTGGAAGTATCTGTTGTTTCGGATAGCAGTGCGTCCGAAGTTTCTGATGCACTTTCCATTGGGCCTATTACGGAGAAGGCGAGTGAGGTAGGGTCATGGATGACTGGTGATTTGAATATGGACGAAGATACTCGAGCAATCATGAGTGGCGCTGGAACAGATACGGGGTCTGCTTCGTAGTACACTGTACGTCTGTCGGTGGGATCGGCTGGTAGCTGTTTTGTAACCTGTACATAGTCATACTGTATCAATACAACATCTAAGCCAAGAGTCTCTTTGGTTCAGGCCTCCAGATTATATTCTCCTCCTCATCTATATCCACAGCTTCAACAGGTGGCACGACGCTCTCGCGACCATCTAACCAGACTCGTCGAGCAGTGCCTTTATCCAGTACGAACTGTAAAACGTCATTGACCTCTAAGCGGTCCATGACCATTCCTAATTTCTCTCGGAAGATACGCTACAACGTCAGTGATTGGCTAATAGGAAAGACGAATGACTGACCTCAGACATGCCTGGCCTGGATACAAGCCATCCTTTTGCGCATCCGACAGCTTCTTTCCATTTCTGCTCTAGCCGCCTGCCCCAGATATCAACCCAAATTCGTGGTGTACATCGTACTACACCTTCACCTTCCGGGTTGACTCTTCCATCAATATCAAGCTTGAGTTGACGAGCTGGACATTGCCATTCTGACCAAAAAGATTTGAGGACAAGACGAGCGGTATCGTATCCAGCCCAGAAAGAAGCTGCGCGGATCGTTTCATTAGAAAGCGCAGCGAGTAGACGATGTAGCTCCTCTCGGGAGACGCCGAGTGCGGCCTGGTAGATCAGTATAGGTTAGAACAAACGAGAGCGAAAGACTCACCTCCAGCTCGGGCTTGGAGATACCTTTGGGACCAGCCTTACCGACCTCTGCATACAGCCGAGAGAGATCAGCATCAGGTGAGTCGACTTGCCATGCCCGAGGTGCGGGACAATAGTATATCGAAGGTGGCTCGACGACAGGCGCAGGATCTGAGACTTTCTTGACATTGATCCCGAATTCAAACGACACATCCGCTATAGGTCAGCTTGGTCACGCAGATGGAAGGCAGACTTGCTCAATCGTCGGGTGTTCTGGAGTCCGAGTCCGCCCACGCCAGTTGGGAAATCTTGAGAGTCGAATTGAAAGTCGACCTAAGTATCAGCTTTTTGCCATCCGGTGTCTTGGTGTAACGTACACTCTGACTCGATACCATGTTCATCAAAGCCGCAAGCTCGCCACTACTTCCTACAATAGGCCAATCGACACCTGTAGGAGTCGAAAGCTTATCTTCGAGTCGAACGGCATCTTGGTAGAAGTCTTCGGTAAATTGGCCAAGCCTCAGAGTGTCCCATCTATCCAGTTAGCTTTCGAGCGTCTAGACAAAGAGTAGACGACTAACGCAGAAGCGAACGAGTAAAACCGCCCAGTGGAAGAAGCACTGGAATGCCGTACCAGGATCTTCTCTTGTTGCATTTTGATAATCTCTGGATTGACTACTGCGGCCTGATCGTAATCTTGTAGAAGAGCGATAGCGGCAGGCTGAGCATATTCGGACGGGTTTGTAGCAATGATCATCTATCTGTTAGCTGATTTTCCGAGATGGTCTCACCTTCAAGATCGCTCTTAGTCGATGTCTAGCAAGATCCGGCACAGTTGGCTTTATATCGCTCTTCTCCACTTCTAGTGTTGACAAACTACCGATCTCACCCATACGCGCATCCTGCGAGTTGTTGTTTTGCCATAGCATGTCGAATTGTGGTCGAGAAATACGGGGGTACTGCCACCTAAACTCGCTCATGACTTTGGTAAGGCTATCAGGCAGCTCCGGCGCTGGCTCTTTCCTGGATCCAGAATGACCTCTGACTTGCGCTTCAACACGCCTGATTGTCAGCATCACTCGAGATCGATGTACGTACAGTTCAGTCTTGTTGACGTGCTTCCTCAGGAAATCAACATGTTCTCGAACGTCAAAGTCGTGATTGTGTTCTGGGGTATCGTCGTTGAGCTCCCCGATCTCTCTGTTTTTTGTCCATATGTCGTACCATTCATCTGCGAGAAGTTCGAGATACGCCTCCTTCTCGGGTGTGTCGACGATCTTCTTCAGTCTCAACGTGCAAGAAGATAGTAGACTACCAGGGAACAACCTCTCGATTCCAAGCCGAGTTTTCTGATTATGGGATCGGTCACGATTTCGGGCTCGCATGATGGCTTCAGCATCCATAAGCGTCTCGTCGTCTTCAGCGGTCCATTTCCGTCGGTATCGAGTACCAGGAGCTGATATTAGCTTTGTCGCAACCATCAACTCACTCTTATATCCCGTATCCCTCTTTGCAAGCTCCTTTGGACCTTTAGTCCGGACCACAGGAGTAGGTTGCAGCGGCATGCTTGGCGGCGGAACGTTATCCTTGACGGACTGGAGAAGTCGACGAGAAAAGTATTGTCGTATGATTCGCTCAATCATCTCATCCGTCAAAAACCCTTTGGACATTGATGTCAAGCTTTGTCTTGAAACGTGATCCAGTAATTGATGATCAAACTGGACCATAAGATGATCGCATATCCTCGCAATGCGCTCTTCCCAAGCCCGCTTCGATTGTGCTTGTCGTTCACTAAGTTTGAAGGCGAGAGCTCGTTGAGCCTTAACATGCCGAGCACTAAGAGCTTCATCCATCGCTCGAGTCCGCTTCTCTCGGTTCGACTTGGCCTCGATGGCTTTCTGCAAGCGGGATTGGTAGTGCTGCCTGACTGCTTCTTCGGGTAAAGCGAATTCCCAAGCAAGAGCTTTGAGCTGCTCGTCCGATTGGACGTTTGAAGTAGCTTCGGTCCAATTGACAGTCTCGTTGAGTGCATCTCGCTGGACCGGCAACAACCTAATGTGATTGACCCATCGAGAGGGTTGGCGCAATGTCTGCTTCCAACTGTTACTGATTCGAATGACTTCGGGGGAATCGGCGAGATTGCGTGACTCGATGGCCGACCTTGGGGTGAATTCTGGAAGCCGGTGCTGGAGTATCTCGCGACAGGCCAGTCTGTAGCTCTCCCAGAATTTGTTGATCTCTTCCTCGTTCCTGACTGGTAGGTATCCCAGTAAAGCAGGGACTGTCGCTGCGATATGATAGACCGGGGCCCAGTCGTGAATCACATATGTCGTCGTCACCTCTCCCTGGGCCTGCTTGGTGTCGATCTTCAGAGGAGCATTTGGCATATGAGGAGTGTTGACAGTCACGTAGGCCTCTTCTTCCGGACATATCGATAGTGGCGAGATCAACCCGAGTGCCAGAAGCATCTGGACGTGCTCTCTGATCCGAGTCTGGGTTCGCTGCCGTCGAGCATCGTGGGTGATCCGAATGTCAAACGGTACATCCTTGACCGGTACAGCCCTGTTGACAGGCGATTTCAACCACTCGAGAAGAGATTCGTCCTTTTCGTGGGTGACTACCACCGAGTAGAAAGCACCGATGGGGATATCCTGAGACATCATTGGTGATGAAAAGACACCAGCGGCCGAGTCCAAGACAAGTGGTGAATCGACATTCTGTACGGCGCTTCGTACCGAGAGGTGAAAGAGATTGGTCCTAGCCCATTTCCCACTTTGCCGACCGTAGAGTTGCGACAGTATAAGCGGATCTTTGCAGAGAGCATTTCTTCTCTCATCACCAGTCAATTCTCGAGATTCGGTATCAATTACCTCTGACAAATGGTGTTGGACCGTAGAAGACGGGTGACGTGCCGGCAGCTTGACTTCGGTATACTGCATATGGGGCAGTTCGGTACCTGCAGTCGGCTTTGGGGCCGTCAATTTCTTGACGGTATTGGCAAGACCCCGCATGTACTCTTGAACCTTTTCTTTCGGGGTATCGACCAGCCAAACGATTCGATAAGTTCGCCAGGCAGCCGTAGATGTCGGCACAGATGACATCGTATCGTCGGTTCTTCCATCATCTTTGGTCGATTGCAAGAGCCGTTTCCAGACTTGTCGGTCCATGGTCGCACCCACACTGGGTGCATGGGGTACATCGGTACCTGCGACTCGATGAACCCAGTCAACGTGAAGTCTCCATAGAGCGTGCTCCTCGTAAACTCCTCCGGCCTCTTGCAAGACGACCAACATCTCGTTCGCCCGCCGCATGGCTCCCAGATCCATTCGGCCTTTTCTTGCCTTCTTCGGGGCTCGGATCGGCGTGAGTTCCATCGAGTTGAGGGTCGCGGAGGAAGTGATGTGTGATTGGGACGAGTCCACGGGCGCTTCGGTCTCCGTCGAATCCATCACATGACCGATGTCTGCATCGACGGGGACCTCTGCGAGAGGAGTCGTAGCTCGCTTTGATGTGGAGGTCTTCGTCGCTCTTGTCTTGGGTGTAATTGGCACTGATCTCACAGGCGAGGGCAACACATCTGGTGCAGGTGATGGTAACGGATCGTCTGCCGGCATCGGTGTTGTTCGAGGCGAATCCTCTTGCGTTAACGCTGGCGAGGCCGCCTTATCTGGTGCGGCCAGCTGTGAGGTCCTGGTCGCTGGGGCAGGGCTCCGCCGAGCAGAGCTCACTGGTGGACGAGGCGAGGTCGATCTGGCCTCTACAGGCGGTTGCTGAGACTCACTGACCAGTGCATACCGATCAGAAGTCTGACCTGAGAGACCTAAAAGTCTAGCCGACGCTTCACGCCTTGGTGTGGGTGACGAGACAGGGTGTCGGCCACTCTCTCCAGACTGAAGTCGAGAGATAGGATTCCTTGGATGATTGACGCTCGGTATAGTAGTCTCGGAAAGGCGATCGCGAGGCGAAGAAGGTCCAGCACCTGAGGTGTCGACCGGGGCACTTGAATTTCCTCGCCCAGGAGTAGCAAGGTCTGCACCCATACCTCGTTGTGATCGGGGCTCGGGAAGATGACTTGGTATAGACTGCTGACTACTTGATTCCATGTGTCGGTGATCAGTCTGATACATCGGCGGCTGTTGGTGAGATCCATTAGGAGGTTGCTGCTGGCCATGGTATGGGTTCTGCTGATCCTGGGACTGATGCTGTGGCTGGTTATGGTGCCAGAAAACCGGCATGGGTGGAGGAGGACCAGTAGTCGGTCCACCTTGATAATGAGGTGGCGGAACATCAGTCGTCGGGTATCCCGGTGGCAGAGGTGGCCATACGGTATGTCCCGGTGGGACATATACGACAGGTGGAAGGATAGTGTAGCTCTGGACTCCAGGAGGAGTGAAGTACAGAGGTTGAGAAGCTGTCGTGATGTGGTGTGACGGCGTTTGCGGTGCCGTATAACTTTGCTGTGAAGGGGACATTTCCATTTCTCGCAAGGGTGGTGAATAGCTCTCTCTGGCAAGCTCCCTTGGTTGGAATGAGACGACTCGCTGGGTCGATGGTGGGGCTCGCGAAGGACCTTTAGATATTGGGCTACGGGTCGACGACGCTTCATAAGAAGAAGAGGCTACTGATCGGGATGGCGGTGATACTCGACGAGGCAATGGTGATGGTTGCTGAAGAGACGAAGCCTCCCGTTGAGGCGAAGGTGACACTCGGCGTAGGTCCTGCGTAGATTGACCCGCTGATGGCCGAGAACTCGCTTGAACAGGGTTCGGCGCACTAGCCGGTATCGGCGAGTCCTCCATGAATCTGAGCTGTTGATCGGATGCGGGGCGTGATGCTTGATCGGTCATTGTTGCTGAAGCTTCAAGTTGATCTGTGGAAAGCGTAGGGTCGAATTGCTCTGCCGGGGCATCCAGATGTTCTACCTCGACGGTCGCATCCGTGACAGTCACTTCTGGTTCCGCCCCGGGAGACGGCGCGGTGTCTACTCGTGGCCTCGGAACAATTGGCTGGAGTGCAGATCCAGGAGTAGAAGCGGCGGCCGTGTTCCGAGGTACATCGACCCCACTCTTTTCGATGGGGACGATATCATCGTCATCGCTGATCAACTCGTCAACCTCCTTTTGCACAGGCTGAACAGGCCGAGCACGTTTCGATCCTCGAGTATCACTTTCTCCTGAAACGTCGTCTTTCGTTGACTCCTTTCTCTTTGTAGATGATCCTGCCAGTTTCTTGAGAGCCTCTCGACGATTGGGATAAGGCGGTTTCGTCCCCTTTGCTCGAGGGAACTTGAGGAACCATTCGGGCGGACGTGCCTGCTCCAGCTCCTCCTCTGTCGGATCCGGTGCTGGGCCGAGTCCACTATAGCTGGGGCATGCGGGTACGAGCTTGTCGAGATGAGGTAGATAGATCCAAATGGGCCTTAATTCCGCATGAGGTAGGAGGGATCCGATTATATTCCGTTCGACCTGCCCGTCTTGTGTAACGACGTGGATATACTTCCTTGGTCGACCTCGAACCTGAGCGTCTTGTCCGTATCCATCCTTCTTGTTTGCGTTCTTTTGGGCCTTCTTTGGCTTGGGAGCGACTTGTGCGAGCTGATCAATGATCGCGTCATTCTGATTATCGACGTTGGCGGGACCACCGTCGTCAGGGGAAGCACTTCGAGGCCGTTTGGCCTTGACTGCGCTAGGGGCCTGTTTGATCTCGGGGATATTGACTCCTTTTGTCGGTGTTCCAATCTTGTCGATCTGCTTGTCGAAAGTCTTGGCATCGGCGTAGAAGGGGAGATACGAGATCTCGGCAAAGTGACCTGCCTGGGGTGGGGTCGGTGGATGGGTCTTGTCATTGATGGGCTCTTTGTTTCGCGCACATAGATCACGATATGCAATCATGGAGAAAGCCCGAAGGCGACGTTCTCTCCCGTGATTCTCCATGACAGATGTGATTCGCCTATGCTGGAGGTGAAGTGGCGGACTAGTCATCTTTTCGTATCGGGCGAAATGAAATTCGACCATTCGCCTGAAAAGTCCTGATAGGGAGTCGCGAATATCCTACAGTCAGCTGCGGTCGTATGCTTTGTACTCACAATGATGCGCAATCCTTCCGAGCCTGATTGTATGATAAGTTCCCCTATCTGATAGGGAATACTCTGCAAGCTAGTGACACCATTGATGATGGCGGTAGGCTGCGAGTACTGTCGGACTGAAGATGAGCGACAGAGATGCGGGTGAACATACCAAGCTGTCCAATATCCTGAAGTCCATTCGACTGCTCCTTTGGCTCAATAGCGATGGGTTTCACTCGAGACACGCGATCGGGATTGTACTTCGTCAAGCGAATACACCTAATTTTCTTTTCGCCAACCAAAACATTTTCGACCTGGCCTGATTCGATGAGTGCACGAATGGCTCTTGGTACAGATCGACGATGGCGAAGTCCTGCATCCGACTTCCAGCCCTATGATATCAGTATGCGACCAAAAGGAGAACAAGGACTGGCGTACGAGCAGAGGCAGCAGATTTTTGGCCCGGAGCAAATGGTTGGTCAAGCTTGGGTGATCGAGAAGTTTCAACAATCGCTCTCTGAGGATGAAACCATTCATCAATTGTTCTTCGGTAAGTTCCGAGAATGTCAGACCCCAGTCGCTCGCGGTTGCAGGACCTGGGGCGATGGATGGGTCGTCTGCTTCATCTGCTTCGACCGAGCCTGTCACGCCGAGCTGCGCTTCGGGTACGGCTGCAGCCATGCCTGCTTTTGTCGCTCGATAGTTCTCGTTCTGACCGAGGAAGGCGTGAAAGACGAGCAGATTGGTCAGAGCGGCATGTATAATGGTGGGAACTTTCGCACTGACGTTAGTCCGGACCTACTCGAGTGGCTCACCAAAGACCCAAGGTCGTCAACACCTTCATGTAGTGGTGCATACTCCCCTGACTCGATCCTACCAGAGGTCCGAGTTCAACGGCAGTGATTCCCTTTTCCCGTGATTTGGCGGCATGCTGCAGAGTTTGGTAAACGATGGGTGTGATTTTGGGGTTCTACCATCAGCTATTTCGTATATTGAGACGTACCTTCGTATGAGAGCCAGTAAGACGGTAGTAGGTCTCTTGATCTGTGCAGCGCAACCTGAGCCGAGATCCCCATTGCTGAGCCAGTCCGTTCAAATCCTCTTTTGCGATTCCACCGCCGTCATCCACCTCGAGATCCCAAATCAAGCCATCTTCAGGGCTGACCTGAGACTGCTTTTTCCTCTCATCCCGCTCCTTCCTCAGAGCTGCACTTCTCTCCGTCCGGGCATTGTGCTTTTGTACATCTCGTCTTGCCTGGACAGCTTCTGCATTCGACTTGTATTCCATTCCGGCGAGATGAAAAGCGAGTTGACGACCTTTAATCCCATTGAGATACATGGCATTGAGATCCACGTCCTCTCGGATAGCATCTGGGACTTCATAGTCGTCAGGTAGGGGTGCGTTTCCTAAACGAATGGTCTTGTCGGGAGCGGCTATCGGTTCCTCTGTGATTGACACTCGAATACAAGGATTTTCGACGAGAACGGTGTAGAGATAGGCAAAGTAGGCATCGTCGATAGATGGGTCTGATTTGAGGAGGTGCTGGTGCAATACCAGTGGTTCAGTCCCTGCTCATCAGCATCCATGGACCTCAAGAGCTCCCAGTCGCGACAATCTACGCGGTGGACCACCTCCACCTAGGCCAAGTTGGGAGTAGATACCAGGTCCAGCGTTCGAATCGCCTCCCAGCCATAATTCTTGACTTACCTAAAATCCCATCCAGGGCGACCCACTCGATACATTTATCGATCAACCTGTGGAGCTGCATATCTATGCGCCAGCTGACGGTAGACTAGGCCACCATGCGTAGGGTGTATTGAACAAATAGAAAGTGAGGAGACCAGTCGAGGAGGTAGTGAAGTGGCTTAAAGTGGGAATTAATTGAAATTGTGGCGGGAATCAACAGATTACTGTTTCGTGCCTGAGGGATTAGCTCATTGTCTACACTATGAGGTTGAGCTTGGACTTTGGTCATTCAACTATTTATCTTAATCATACACTATGGCTGCATATCGATTAGAGAAAGCTGCCTCAGCTAGATCTCTGTGCAATGGTATGCTCTATATGACTATCCTTTGCCCAAGCTGATAGGAGTCAGGCAAGAAACCCTGCAAGGGCACCAAGATCGAGAAGGGCACTCTGAGGTTGGGCGTATGGGTCGAGATCCAAGGTCACGGTTCATTCAAGTGGAAGCATTGGGGATGTGAGCAGGTTCAAGGATCATGCTGTGGAGACGCTGAGTCTAAAGGTGTAACTCCCGAGGTCATCAAGAACTTGCATACCGATTTCAACGAGGCCTCTGATATTGATGGATGTAAGTTTATGATGTTGTCAGCGTACGCATACTGATGTTCTAGTTGAGGAGCTTGAGTAAGGATTCATTATGCACGTAGGTCGCAGCTGACGATGGAGTGAGGATATGCAAGAGAAAGTGAGTCAGATTCAACTTACACATCTATCGTCAGCCGAGCTGATTACAGGTGAAAGTCGCATTCGAGAAGGGACAAGGTGGGTCTACTCGTCGAGCTCAACTGACGATCAGTTGAAGATGAGGATATCCCCGAGTCAGCCAGGAAGCCTGAAGAAGAGGAGAATGATGATGACGAGGAGCCCAAGAAACCCAAGAAGGCAGCAAAGAAGAGCAAAGCCGCCAAAGGCGATGCCGATGACGAGGCCGAGGAAGTCAAACCGAAGAAGGGAAGGGCATCGACTTCCAAGGCGAAGGTAGGAAATGACGAGGAGGCGGAGGAGGATGTCAAGCCCAAAAAAGCTGCGGCGAAGAGCAAGGCCAAGCCCAAGACGAAGGTTAAGGAGGAAAGCGAGGAGCTGAGTGAGGAAGATGAGGAGGAGGACGTCAAGCCCAAGAAGGCTGCTGCCAAGTCGAAAGCAAAGCCCAAGTCGAATGTCAAGAAGGAGGAGAGCGAGGAGGAGGAGGCTGACGTCAAACCGAAGAAGGGACGAGCTTCGAACGGAAGCACCAGC
>Ga0265780_10005623_pt1 | contig 15820 bp, 14 predicted proteins | sample P1T30metagenome_FD_192432 | JGI IMG/M metagenome (GOLD analysis project Ga0265780, IMG submission 192432) | Plant litter microbial communities from East Loma Ridge, Irvine, California - P1 T30 | ecosystem: Environmental > Terrestrial > Plant litter > Unclassified | place: USA: California... | reverse complement strand
GACAAGTGCAACCGCGCCAGCAACCAGACCCTGCGTCCGGGCAACGTGATCCACCTGTCCAACCTGTGCACCGAAATCCTGGAAGTCACCTCGGCCGAAGAGACCGCGGTGTGCAACCTGGGCTCGATCAACCTGGGCAACCATTTCGATGCCCACGGCGAGTTCGATTTCGACAAGCTGGCCGACACCGTGCGCCTGGCGATCCGCCAGCTGGACCGCGTGATCGACCTGAACTTCTACCCGATCGAATCGGCACGCCGCGGCAACCTGCGCTGGCGTCCGGTCGGCCTGGGCTGCATGGGCCTGCAGGACGTGTTCTTCCGCAAGCGCCTGGCCTTCGACAGTGCCGAAGCCCGTGCGCTGTCGAAGAAGATCGCCGAAAGCATCTACTTCCATGCGCTGGAAACCTCGGTCGAACTGGCCCAGGAACGCGGCAAGCATCCGTCCTTCGCCGACACCCGTGCGGCCAGCGGCGAGCTGCAGTTCGATGCCTGGAACGTGGTGCCGGAAGACACCGCGCGTTGGGACGCCCTGCGTGAGCGCATCAAGGAACACGGCCTGCGCAACTCGCTGATGATCGCGATCGCCCCGACCGCCACCATCGCCTCCATCGCCGGCTGCTACGAGTGCGTGGAACCGCAGGTGTCCAACCTGTTCAAGCGCGAGACCCTGTCCGGCGACTTCCTGCAGATCAACCGTTACCTGGTGACCGAGCTGAAGAAGCTGGGCCACTGGACGCCGGAAATGCGCGATGCGATCAAGCTGGCCGACGGTTCCATCCAGGGCATCGCACAGATCCCGGAAACGCTGCGCCACGTGTACCGCACCGCATGGGAACTGCCGATGCGTTCGCTGATCGACATGGCCGCCGATCGTGGCGCCTTCATCGACCAGTCCGCCTCGCTCAACCTGTTCATGGAAAGCCCGAACATCGGCGCGATGTCGTCCATGTACATGTACGCCTGGAAGCAGGGCATCAAGACCACGTACTACCTGCGTTCGCGTCCGGCCACCAAGATCGCCAAGACCACCGTCAGCAGCCACGTGGCCGCCGTCGATCCGGTCGATGCCGTCGCCTGCTCGCTGGAAAATCCGGAAAGCTGCGAGGCGTGCCAGTAACACGCAGCAATGATGTAGCGCCGGGCCCTGCCCGGCGTTTTCACCCGTAAACCAGGAATCACCATGGCTGATAAACCCACCCAGATGCTGCTCGACCCAGGTTTCGAACTGACCCTGCGTCCGATGCGCTACTCGCAGTTCTACGAGATGTACCGGAACGCGATCAAGAACACCTGGACGGTGGAAGAGATCAACTTCCAGATCGACATCAGCGACCTGCATTCGAAGATGTCGCCGGCCGACCGCCACCTGATCCACCGCCTGGTCGCGTTCTTCGCCACCGGCGATTCGATCGTTTCCAACAACCTGGTGCTGAACCTGTACCAGCACCTCAATGCGCCCGAAGCGCGCATGTACCTGTCGCGCCAGCTGTATGAAGAAGCGCTGCACGTGCAGTTCTACCTGACCCTGCTGGACAACTACCTGCCGGATCCGGACGAGCGCGTCAAAGCCTTCGCCGCGGTGGAGAACATCGACTCGATCAAGAAGAAGGCCGACTTCTGCTTCAAGTGGATCGACTCCATCCAGGACCTGCGCCGGATCGAAACGCGCGACCAGCGCCGCCAGTTCCTGCTCAACCAGATCTGCTTCGCTGCCTGCATCGAAGGCCTGTTCTTCTTCGCCGCGTTCGCCTACGTGTACTACTTCCGTTCGCGTGGCCTGCTCAACGGCCTGGCGTCGGGTACCAACTGGGTGTTCCGCGATGAAAGCGCGCACATGGAGTTCGCCTTCGAGTGCGTGGACGTGATCCGCGAAGAAGAGCCGGACCTGTTCGACGATGCGATGAAGCAGCAGGTGTACGACATGCTGGCCGAAGCGATCGAGTGCGAAGTGCAGTTCGCCGAAGACGTGCTGTCCGGCGGCGTGGCGGGTATTTCCACCCGCGACATGCGCCAGTACCTGCAGCACTGCGCGGACAACCATTTCCACCGCCTGGGCATGGAAAAGAAGTACAACGTGCGCAACCCGCTGTCCTTCATGGAACTGCAGGACGTGCAGGAGCTGACCAACTTCTTCGAACGCCGCTCCTCGGCCTACCAGGTCGGCGTGAAGGGCGAAGTCGCCTTCGACATGTCCTTCTGATCGGGCAGTGACGGCCGCTGGCCGTCAACCCAACGTCAACGCGTGACACTGAAAAAGGGACGGATGCGACATAATCGCTCCGACCCTTTCTCATGCCGGTACCCCCATGACCGACCAGCCCGAAACCGTGCCACTGAGTGCCCACGGTCGGTGACCTGCCGACGCCAGACCTTGTGCTAGATTCGCGAAAGTGGAACTGGTGCGAGAGGTGCATTCATGGATACATGGGTCGAGAGATGCGCTTCTTCATCACCAGGCGGACGTCGGGGCCGCCCCTCGCAAGCCGCGTGTCGCTGCCTCACACTGGCGATTGCGGCGTTGGTACTGTCAGCGTGTTCGAGCGGTAGGCCCCCAACCCCCTCGCATCATTTGAACCAAGGACAGTCCGTCAAATCGGGGAGTGAAACGGGTATGGAGCGATTCAAGAACGACATCGAGCGTTTGTCCAGCGTGCGTTTTGATGATGTCGATGCAGTGAGTAAACAGCTTCACACGCACCTGGGAGAACCGACGCGACAGGAGCTTATGCACGAGCGGACCGCAGAACGCGGAGTGTTGGGCGACCTTGAGCTCCGGAACATCAAGCTGAGAAGTGCTGCTGACGATCCTGCGCATGCGAGGCTGATCTTTGAGGTCGCGCCACCGAGCATTGCGCTCGACGAGATCATCTGGGAGGACTCCACCATAGATCCACCTCACCCTGATGCGCCTGACTCCCGCGCCTCCTGGTCAGCGCGGGTGAATGGTGCCAAGGTCGTGCTCGGGCTCGCCGCTGACAACGTGACGCTGACTTACGTATCGATCAGCCAGCGCTGACCTTCTGTCATGGCCAGGTAGCCGCAGCATGGAGCGCACTGAAGCATTTGGACTGCCGCAGCAACAAGAGGATGGTCGCCCGGGAGACGCACGTCGTCCGGCTTTGCCACTGGTTGATTCCTCGTTGGCGCCACTTCTGGCGAAATCCCCAACTCTTCAAGCGGGTCTCTCGCAGGCGAGACGCGACGGTATAGTTATCGAGTGGGGGCCAGCCGGTAGAGGCACCTATCTTGTTCCCGGTGTGAAGATCGTTATTGACGAGAACGCGATCGGGCAAGGCCCCAGGATCGCACGTTCTGTTTCTCACGAAGTTGGACACCACCTCTTCACAGAAGACCCAGATCGGACGTCCAAGCAATCCTATGTAAACAGCAAGTTGCGAGGAGAAGCAGCTGCGACTCTCAGCAATGTCCAGGTCCAGCGCGAAATTGTCGCAGCTGGGGGCCCGGATATTGGCGTGTCGGGGACGGGGAGTCGGCCACAGCAGTATGGAGCCATTGCGGTGGAACTCCAGGCCGGGCGGATCAATCGTAGCCAAGCGCTCGAACAGATCGCCGAGGTGTTCAAGTCGGAGGCTCCCTCTGTTGGTCCTCACGCGACATACGAGCTTTACTATGGCGCGTACTATGACCAACACTTAGCACCTTCGCAGCGGGGGCGTAGGCCGGAGCCAGAATCTGACGCCGAGCGCACTGCGGTTGCTGAGCGAGTTGCCACTGTCACCGACGAGTCACCGTCGCTGCATCGCGTGTCCTCTCCAACAGCTGGACTTGGTGATGCTGACCGTGCTCTCTACATGCAGATAAGGGCTGGCGTGGAGCGCCTGGATGCCGAGCATGGCAAGCCGTGGGATGAGTCGAGCCAGCGCATGACGGCGAGCCTGTTGGTATTGGCGAAGGAGCAGGGACTTTTGCGGGTTGACCATATTGTGCTCAACAACCCGACCGAAACCCTGGCTCGTGGTGAGAGGGTCTTCATAGTGGAGGGAGCAATGGATGATCCCGCCCATCGCCGAGGACACATGAATACGATGGATGCGCTTCGTGCGACGGAAGCGGAGTCGCTGCATCGTGCTGATGCGTTGAGTCAATCGCAAGCAGCGAGCCTTGAACAACAGCCGGCACAGCACGTCCATACGCAGGACGGCCCATCGTTCTTGCGATAGGGGTATCGCTACGCCTGCACGCCCCCTGCCTTAGAATCCGCTTCCCCCCCCACCCGACCCGTCCCCATGATCCCCATCCCCGAAAACGTGCCACCCATCGAAGTGCGCATGGCGGAGATCGTCTTCCCCAACCACACCAACCACATGGGCACCCTGTTCGGTGGCCAGGCGCTGGCATGGATGGACAAGGCGGCATTCCTGGCCGCCGCGCGTTACTCGCGCCGCACCGTGGTCACCGCGCGCAGTGACCAGGTCGATTTCAAACTGCCGATCCGCATTGGCCAGATGGTTGAAACCATCGGCCGTATCGTCGAAGTTGGCCGCAGTTCGATGAAAGTGCAGGTGGAATTGATCGCCGAGGACCTGCACAACGGCGAGCGCAAGCTGTGCACCCGCGGCCACTTCGTGATGATCGCGCTGGATGACGAAGGCCATCCCACTGCCGTCCCGGCATTGCCCGAGGCCACGCCGGACGCCTGAGCCGGCGCTTGCACGGTGGCCGGGTTGCCCCCATCTGAGCGGGTATGAGCCAGCCGCTGACCGATTTCATCGCGCGCGCCCGCCGCCTGTTCGTGCTGACCGGCGCCGGTTGCAGCACTGCCTCCGGCATTCCGGATTACCGCGATGCCGATGGCCAGTGGAAGCGCACCCCGCCGGTGACCTACCAGGCCTTCATGGCCGAACCGGCGACCCGCCAGCGCTACTGGGCACGCAGCCTGGTCGGCTGGCCGCGCTTCGGCCACGCCTTGCCCAATGGCACCCATCACGCGCTGGCCGCGCTGGAAGCCAGCGGCAAGCTGGAAGTGCTGCTGACCCAGAACGTGGACGTGCTGCACCAGCGTGCCGGCAGTGCCAACGTGATCGACCTGCATGGCCGGCTGGACCGCGTGCGCTGCATGGGCTGCGAGCAGCGCAGCGGCCGCGAGGACCTGCAGCAGCGCCTGATGGCGGCCAATCCCGGCTGGGACGCGCTGGATGCTGGCATCGCACCGGATGGTGACGCCGATCTGGAGACCGATTTCTCCGCCTTCAACGTGCCGGACTGCCTGCACTGCGGTGGCCTGCTGAAGCCGGACGTGGTGTTCTTCGGTGAAAACGTGCCGCGCGAACGCGTCGCGGCCGTGCATGACCACCTGCAGCGCGCCGATGCAGTGCTGGTGGTGGGCTCATCGCTGATGGTGTACTCCGGCTTCCGCTTCGTGCAGGCCGCCGCCAGGGCTGGGCTGCCGGTGGCCGCGCTGAACCGTGGCCGCACCCGCGCCGATGAACTGCTCGCCTTCAAGGACGAGCGCGACTGCGCCGAAGCGCTGGCACCGTGGCTGGCAAGGTAGCGCCGAGCCATGCTCGGCGGGCCGACGCGTGCGGACAGATTCCGCCGAGCGTGGCTCGGCGCTACCAGCACGATCCTGTGATCCAACACATCGCTTGATCTCCAACCCCATCGGCGCTGCAATAGCCCCCTGTCTTTTTCCCCTGCGAATCCCCCACGTGAGCCAGCTGCTGTCGCCCGTCACCTTCGGGCCCCTGACCCTGCCCAACCGCATCGTGATCGCGCCGATGTGCCAGTACTCCGCCGAAAACGGCCAGGCCACGGATTGGCACACCATCCACCTCGGCAACCTGTCCCAGTCCGGCGCCGGCCTGCTGATCCTGGAAGCCACCGCCGTGGAGCCACGCGGCCGCATCAGCCATGCCGACCTGGGCCTGTGGGACGACGCTACCGAAGCCGCGCTGGGCAAGGTGCTGCAGACCGTACGCCGCTGGTCGACGATGCCGATCGGCATCCAGCTCGGCCACGCCGGTCGCAAGGCCTCGGTTTCGCGTCCGTGGGAAGGCGGCAAGCAGATTCCTGCCGATGATGACAACGGCTGGACGCCGGTCGCGCCGTCGCCGCGCCCGTTCCACGCCGGCAATCCGTCCCCGCATGAACTGACCGAAGCGGAGATCGCCGGCATCGTCGAAGCCTTCGCCGAAAGCGCACGCCGTGCCGAGCGCCTGGGTATCCAGCTGATCGAACTGCATGCCGCGCACGGTTACCTGCTGCACCAGTTCCTGTCGCCGCTGAGCAACCAGCGTAGCGATGGCTACGGCGGCCCGCTGCCGAACCGGATGCGCCTGCTGATCGAGGTGTACGACGCGGTGCGTGCGGCGGTATCGCCGTCGATCGCCGTGGGCGTGCGTATTTCGGCCAGTGACTGGGTCGCCGGCGGCTGGGACATCACCCAGACCGAGACCGTGGCGATGATCCTGGAATCGCGTGGCTGCAACTTCCTGCATGTGTCCAGCGGTGGCCTGGACGAACGCCAGAAGATCGAGATCGGTCCGGGCTACCAGGTGCCTTTCGCTGCGGCGATCAAGGCCAACGGCCGCATGCCGGTGATTGCCGTGGGCCTGATCACCGAGCCCGACCAGGCCGAGTCGATCCTGCGCCACAACCATGCCGATGCCATCGCCCTGGCACGCGGCATCCTGTACGACCCGCGCTGGCCGTGGCACGCCGCCGCCGCACTCGGCGACAGCGTGGTGCCGGCCCCGCAGTACCTGCGCTGCGAGCCGCGCGAAGCCCGCGGCGTCTTCGAAACGCGCTGATCCGGCAGTGACGGCCGCCGGCCGTCATGCCCCTAGCCCTGGCTCCTGGTGGGTGACGACCGTTGGTCGTCACGCTCACCTTCCCGGTGACGGCCGCTGGCCGTCCGCCCGTTGACCGTCACCCCGCCGGCACCTGCCATGCCACCGGCAATCCCGCCTGCAGGTGCTCGAACAGCACGCGGATGCGCGCGGTGAAATCGCGCCGGTCGCTCAGGCAGAAGAACATCTCCATCGGCTCCGGCCGCCATGCCGGATCATCGGCCAGCACGGCCTGCAGGCGGCCGTCGCGCAGATAGGGCTCGGCGACAAACGCAGCCAGCCGGGTGATGCCGCCGCCCGCCGCGGCCAGTTCGGCCAGGGCATCGATGTCGTCGCAGATCATTCCGGGCTGCATCGTCGCCTCGACGCGGCCCTGTTCGCCGACCAACCCCCAGCGCAGCGGACGGCCGTCGGCGGGGAAGCGGAACAGCAGCGCGCGGTGACTCGCCAGCTGCTCCGGCGAGGTCGGGGTGCCCGCCCGTTCCAGATAGGAAGGGGCGGCGCAGAACACGAACGGGATGCGAGCCAGCGCGCGTGCCACCAGCCCATCCTGCAGCTGTGCGCCGATGCGGATGCTCACGTCCACCGACTCTTCGGCGTGGCGCACCGCGCGGTCGGACAGGCGCAGTTCCAGCTGCAGCTGCGGATACCGGCGCTGCAGCGCGGGCAGCATCGGCGCCAGCACGTGGCGCCCGAACGCACGGCTGCAGCCGATGCGCAGCGGGCCGACCGGTTCGATGTCGCCGCTGCTGACCGCGGCCTGCGCGCCGGCCAGCTCCGCTTCGATGTGCTGCACCTTGGCCAGGTACAGCGCGCCGGCTTCGCTGAGCGACAGCGACCGGGTGCTGCGGTTGAACAGGCGCACGCCGAGGTGGGCCTCCAGCCGGCTGATGTTCTGGCCGACGGCCGTGGCGCTGATACCGAGTGCGCGCGCGGCGCCGGCGATGCTGCCGGCTTCGGCGGTGCGGGTGAAGGTGCGGATGAGCTGGAGCAGGTTCATGACCGCACAGCCTGCCATGGCCGGGGGCAAAGTTCTGCTTCGGACTGCCCCAAGCATGCAGGGGCTGCAGCCGGGATGCGCTTCGGGCATGCTGGAAGGCTGTTCCTGCACGCCCCCCTTTCATGACTGATTCCACTGTATTGCCGGTCCGTCGCGGGCTGAAGTTCGGCCATCGCGCCACGCCCTATGTGTTTGCTTTTTTCATGGCCGGCATCATGGCGATGCTGATGTGCCTGGTGATCACCGCCGCGCACGCGGGGGTGGACGAGGCCTATCTGGGCCGGGTGCTGGAGGCCTATCTGCTGGCGATGCCGGTGGCATTCTGCTGCGTGCTGGTGGTGCGCCCGCTGGTACTGCGGCTGGTAGCACTGACGGTGCATCCGCCGGGCTGAGGAAAGAGACGGCCGCTGGCTGTCATGTCGGGCGCAGCCAGTAGCGCCGAGCCGTGCTCGGCGAGCGCAGCGGAAGGCAGGAGCGTGACGACCAACGGTCGTCACCCACCGAAGGTCACCACCGAAGGTCACCACTGAAGGTCACCCACCTACGGAAGAGGCATGACGGCCAGCGGCCGTCACTACCGGTCGATGCAGTTGCATCTGAGAGCATTTATTCCGCAGCGCAGCAGGCTGGCCTAGACTTGGCCGGATGCGACCCGACTCCATCCTCACCCTGTCCTGCCCGGACCGCACCGGTATCGTCTACCGCGTGTCCGGCCTGTTGTACGACCACGGCTGCAACATCCTCGACGCCCAGCAGTTCGGCGACGAAGAGAGCGGGCGCTTCTTCCTGCGCGTGCATTTCGACCGCGATGCCGGCCTGCCACTGGATACGGTCCAGGCGTCGATGCAGGCGCTGGCAAGCGACTTCGGCATGGACTGGCAACTGCACGACGGCCGCCGCCGCGCCCGCCTGCTGGTGCTGGTCAGCAAGCAGGGTCACTGCCTCAACGACCTGTTGTTCCGCGCCCACAGCGGCCAGTTGAAGGTGGATATCGCGGCGGTGGCCTCCAACCACGCCGACTTCGCACCGCTCGCAGCCTCGTACGGCATTGCGTTCCATCACCTGCCGGTGAGCGCGGAAACGCGCGAGGTGCAGGAACGCCAGATCATCGATCTGGTCGAGCGCGAGAAGATCGACCTGGTGGTGCTGGCGCGCTACATGCAGATTCTTTCGCCGACGCTGTGCCGCGCGCTGGCGGGCCGTGCGATCAACATCCACCACAGCTTCCTGCCCAGCTTCAAAGGGGCGCAGCCGTATCACCAGGCGCACGCACGCGGGGTCAAGATCATCGGTGCCACTGCGCATTACGTGACCGAAGACCTGGACGAAGGCCCGATCATCGAACAGGACGTGGCCCGCGTGGATCATGCGATGACCCCGCGCGAGCTGGTGCGTCTGGGCAGCGACACCGAATCGCAGGTGCTGGCGCGTGCGGTGCGCCGGCATGTGGAGCACCGCATCCTGCTCAACGGGCATCGTACGGTGGTGTTCCGCTAGCGCGGCACGTGTGGCGCACATTGCGGTGCCGGATGGAATCCGCCGAGCACGGCTCGGCGATACCGGAACGGCACCCGGTGCGATCAGAGCAGCGCGATGCCTGCCGTTGCCAATGCCTGGCGCGTGGCGTCGTCGTTGTCGGCGCTGACCGGTCGGGTCAGCTCCCAGTGGAAGCCCACGGCGAAGCCGGCGCTGGCCGCGTCCTGTGCGGTCCACAGCACGCAGTAGTCGCGTGCCAGCCCACATACGTGCACTTCGCTGATGCCGCGTTCGCGCAACCAGCCGGCCAGTCCGGTTGCCGGGCGCGACCCTTCCGGGCCGTGGTTCTCGCGGAACGCGCTGTACGAATCCACCCGCGGACGGGTGCCTTTGCGCAGCACCAGGTCAGCGGCATTCCAGTCCACGCCGGGATGCAGCACCGCGCCGGGTGATCCCTGCACGCAGTGGTCGGGCCACAGGGTCTGCGGATGGCCGTGCAGCTGGATCTGCGCGAACGGCTGCTGGCCGGCGTAGTGGCTGGCGAACGATGCATGGTTGGCCGGGTGCCAATCCTGGGTGGCGACCACGGTGCGGTAGCGGCGCTCGGCCAGCAGCGCGGCGATCGGGGCGACCAGCGCATCGCCATCGGCACAGGCCAACGCGCCGCCGGGCATGAAATCCGGTTGCAGGTCCACCACGATCAGGGCCACGTGGGCGGGCAGGGGCGTCATGGGAAAATCCGTACCGGGGGAACCTGCAGCGTAGCGGGGGACAGGGCGTAGCGTCGAGCCTGGTCGACGGCGCGGGAGGTGGTGTCGAGCAAGCTCGACACTACGGGAAGGCGGGGCATGTCGAGCAGTCGCGACACGACAAGGGCGGCGGCAGCGCGCCGCCGCCCGCCTTCCTGGTCAGGCGACGCTGGCCTCGGCGTGCTCGGCGCGCAGTTCGGCCGCGGCGGCCACCAGTGCTTCCAGCGCCGCGCGGGTTTCCGGCCAGCCGCGGGTCTTCAGGCCGCAATCCGGGTTCACCCACAGCTGTTGCGGCTTCAGCACCGCCAGCGCCTTGCGCAGCAGGTCCACCATCTCCGCCTTGTCCGGCACGCGCGGGGAGTGGATGTCATACACGCCCGGCCCGATCTCGTTGGGATAGTTGAAGCGCACGAAGGCATCCAGCAGCTCCATCCGCGAACGCGAGGTCTCGATCGAGATCACATCGGCATCCATGGCCGCCACCGAGTGGATGATGTCGTTGAACTCCGAGTAGCACATGTGGGTGTGGATCTGCGTGGCATCGCGCACCCCGCTGGTGCTGATCCGGAACGATTCCACCGCCCAGTCCAGGTAGTTGCGCCAGTGCGCGCGGCGTAGCGGCAGGCCTTCGCGGATCGCCGGTTCGTCAACCTGGATCACGCCGATGCCCGCCGCCTCCAGGTCATTCACCTCGTCGCGCAGTGCCAGCGCGATCTGCCGGCAGGTGGCGTCGCGCTCCTGGTCGTCGCGCACGAACGACCACTGCAGCACCGTCACCGGGCCGGTCAGCATGCCCTTCATCGGCTTGCGGGTGAGCGACTGGGCGTACTGCGACCAGCGCACCGTCATCGGCTGCGGGCGGCTGACATCGCCGAAGATCACCGGCGGTTTCACGCAGCGCGAGCCGTAGCTCTGCACCCAGCCATTGCCAGTGAAAGCGAAGCCTTCCAGCTGCTCGCCGAAGTACTCCACCATGTCGTTGCGCTCGAACTCGCCATGCACCAGCACGTCCAGTCCCAGTGCTTCCTGCACGCGCACGCACTGCGCGGTCTGCTGCTCCAGGAAGGCCTCGTAGTCGGCCAGCGACAACGTGCCGGACTTGTGCCGGGCGCGTGCTTGGCGAACGTCTAGGGTCTGCGGGAACGAGCCGATCGTGGTGGTGGGCAGCAGCGGTAACTGCAGCGCGGCGTGCTGGGCCAGGCGGCGCTGCGGGTAGCTGCCATGGCGCCGGGCATCGGCGGCGGACAGGCTGGCCAGGCGCGCGGCGACGGCCGGATTGTGCACGCGCGGCGAGCGACGACGGGCCTCCAGTGCCTCGCGGTTGGCGCTCAGCCCGGCGTCCGCGGACGGCTTGCCGTCCAGCGCATCGGCCAGCACGCGCAGCTCTTCGAGCTTCTGCCGTGAGAACGCCAGCCAGCTGCGCAGTTCCCCGTCCAGTTTCTTTTCCAGCGACAGGTCAACCGGCGAATGCAGCAGCGAACACGACGGGGCCAGCCACAGCAGGTCCGCACCGCGATCAGTCTGCGCATAGCGCGCCAGGATCAGCGCATTGTCCAGATGGGTGCGCCAGATGTTGCGGCCGTTGACCAGCCCGGCCGACAGCACGCGGCCGGCGGGCAGCGCCTGCAGCACGGCATCCAGTTGTTCCGGCGCCCGCACCAGGTCCACGTGCAGGCCGTCCACCGGCAGGCTGGCGGCAAGGCCGAGGTTGTCATCCAGTGCGCCGAAGTAAGTGGCCAGCAGCAGCTTGGGTCGTGCGGCCGCCTTCGCGCCCAGCACGGCATAGGCGCGTTCGAATGCGGCGCGGGCGGCCGCGTCCAGATCCTGCACCAGCAGCGGCTCGTCCAGCTGCACCCAGTCCGCGCCAGCCGCTTCCAGCTGGGCCAGCAGGTCCACGTAGCACGGCAGCAGCGCATCCAGCAGGTCCAGCGCGGCCGAACCATCGGTGGTCTTGGACAGCAGCAGGAAGCTCACCGGCCCCAGCAGCACCGGGCGGGTGTGGATGCCCAGCGCCTTGGCTTCGCGGAATTCGGCCAGCGGCTTGTCACCGCGCAGCGCGAATGCCTGCCCGGCCTGCAGTTCCGGCACCAGGTAGTGGTAGTTGGTATCGAACCACTTGGTCATCTCCAGCGCATGCAGGTCGATGCCATCGCGCTGGAGGCCGCGGGCCATCGCAAAGTAGGCGGCCAGCGGCTCGACAGCAGCCAACTGTCGGTAACGTGCAGGAAGCGCATCGAACAGGAAGGCGGTATCCAGCACCTGGTCGTACAGACTGAAGTCATTGCTCGGCGGCACGTCCACGCCGGCCTCGATCTGCAGCGTCCAGTGCCGTGCACGCAGCGCGGCGGCGCTGGCCTGCAGGGTGGCGATGTCATCCTCGCCACTCCAGTGGCGCTCAAGGGCCCGCTTCAGTTCGCGCTTGGCGCCGATGCGGGGAAAACCCAGGTTGGTAACTCTGGTCATTGCAGCGTGTCCTCATTGCATGTCGGCATTGAGGAACGAAGGAACTGCAGGGCGCCGCGCGCCGTTGCCGGCCCACGTCCCTCCTGCCAGCGACCTTCGCCCCCGCGGGCGAACCGGATGCCGTGGACAGGCGCACGTGCCGACGCATCCCGCTGGCGGCGGGACGGCATGGGCCGGGCAACCTCCCCGCGGAGATTCCAGGTCGAATCGAAGGACGCGCAGGTCCTCCGGCCGGGGCCGGTATTCGGGCTGTTGGACACGGGCGTTGCCGCCCACCTAGTGTCCGCCGCTTCCCAGGCCGTGGCCCAGTGCTGTTGGCGGAGGTCGTTTCCATTCACCGCTGCGGGGCAGCTCCGGAATGCGTGCACGGGGCACGGTCACCGGATTCCCGTTTAAATCCATCCTTTCATTCGCATGAAGCGATGGATACCTTCGGCGAGCACAAGGTAGGCCCAAGCGCGGCATCGGTCAAGGGGCTGGCGGCGCACTGCATCCAATGCGCCGCCCGCTGCGTATCTGTCCATGAGCCCCCTGCGGACCCTGCCATGCGCTCCCTTTTGCTGCCCTGCCTGCTGTTGCTTGACGCCGCTGCTTTGCCTGCCGGTGCCGCGGTGCTGCGCGTGGAAGGCGAGGCGCTGGCGCCGAAGGGGGGCCGCGCGCTGTACCGCGAAACCCATTATCTGCAGGACGTGGGCGCGCAGCAGGCGCGGCTGGTGCTTTACCGCTGCAATGACGGGCGCCCGTTCGCGCGCAAATGGATGCCGGCCGCCGCCAATGCGCAGGCGCCGGATTTCGAGTTCGTCGATGGCCGCGACGGACGCCGGGAAGCGGTGCAGGCGCAGGGTACGCAGCGCCGGGTCAGCATCCGCGCCGCCAGCGGTGCAGCCGATGCGGCCAAGACCCTGCAGATGCCTGGCGGCGGAGTGATCGACGCGGGATTCGATGCGGCCGTGCGCGCGCACTGGTCCACGCTGCTGCAGGGCGATACGGTGGCCTTGCCGTTCCTGCTCACCAGCCGCCAGCGTTGGGTGCCGGTGAAGCTGCGCCGGGTCGGTGCGGTGGACTGGCAGGGCCAGCCGGCTGAACAGCTGCAGATGCAGCTGGATGCCTGGTTCGGCTTCGCGGTGCCGGCGGTCAACCTGGTCTACGCACGTGCTGATCGGCGGCTGCTGCAGTTCGAAGGCACCGGCAACGTGCGCGATGCCGATGGCGGCTGGCCGCAGGTGCGCATCCGCTTCCCCGGCGCGCCGCGGCCCGTCAGCGAAGGCGAGCTTTCCGCCGCCCGCACGCAGCCCCTGGTGGCCTCATGCACGCGATGATGTACTTGCGGTATGCGCGCCGAGCAAGGAGGATGCAGGTCTGCCCCTGTACCACGCGGAGCCTGCAATGCCCCAGCCGGACGCCCCCGACGGTGCCGACGCGCGCCGACTCGACGCCCTGCTCGAACAGGTGGCGACGCAGGATCGCGATGCCTTTGAAGCGCTGTACCAGCAAGCCGGGGGACGCCTTTTTGCGATCTGCCTGCGCCTGCTGCGTGACCGTGGCGAAGCCGAAGACGTGCTGCAGGAGGTCTTCGTGACCGTCTGGCACAAAGCCTCGCGCTTCGATCCCGGCAAGGCTTCGGCGATGACCTGGCTGTCGATGCTGGCCCGCAACCGGTCCATCGACCGCCTGCGCGCTGCACCGCCGCGGGCGCTCGACGATGTGTCCATCGCCGAGGAACTGCCCGATGGTGACCTGCAGCCGGCCCAGCTGGCCGAACGCAATGATGAAGACGCGCGGCTGCAGGATTGCATGCAGGCGCTGGAACCGCGCCGGCGCAGCCTGATCCGCGCCGCCTTCCTTGACGGCGCCAGCCACGATGAACTGGCGCGCCGCCTTGCCACTCCGCTGGGTACGGTGAAAAGCTGGATCCGCCGTGGCCTGACCCAGCTTCGGGTATGCCTGGAACCATGAACATCCGCGACCTCCACCACGAAGACGGGCAGCCGCCGAGCGCCGACCAGCAGGCCGGTGAGTACGTGCTGGGCGTGCTGGACGCCGCCCAACGCCGCGAGGCCGAGCAACGCATCAGTTCCGACGCGGCTTTCGCGCGGCTGGTCGATCAGTGGGAACAACGACTGGCGCCGCTGCTGGAAGAAGTGGGCAGCGCCCCGGTGCCGGCCCATGTGTGGCTGCGCGTGCGTCGCGAACTGGGCTGGGCGACCTTCGACACCGCCCCGAACGCGCGTCCGTGGCAGCGTACCGGCTTCTGGCAGGGTGCCACCGCACTGGCTGCCGCGCTGGCGCTGGTCGCGGTGTTCACCCGTCCGGCACCGGATGCCCCCGTACCCACCCCGGTGGCCGTTACCCCGGCACCCACCCCGGCGGTCGAGCCGGAGCAGGCGACGCGCCCGGTTACCCCGCTGCTGCATGACGATGGCCGTGCCGGCTGGCTGGCCTCGGTCGATGCCACGCTGGGCAAGGTGCTGATGGTGCCGGTGCCGTCCGCGCCGGATGCCCAGGGCCGCGCGCCCGAGTTGTGGGTGATCCCGGCCGGTGGCGCACCGGTGTCGCTGGGCCTGGTCTCCAACGACCGCGCCCACACCGTGGACGTACCGGCCGCGCTGCGTTCGGCGCTGGTCAACGGTTCGGTACTGGCGATCACCCTGGAACCGTCGGCGGGCGCGCCGCATCCGGCGCCCAGTGGTCCGGTGGTCGCCAAGGGAGACATCGCCAACCTGTAACGGTCCGGAAGGTTTATTTTCCGGAAGCTGCATCCACGGGGCCGCTGGCTCCGTATCTCCTGACAGTAGATCCAGGAGGGATGCACGATGTCGGCCACACCCGCAGTACCACCGCTCCGCCCGCGGCGCTGGTCCACCCTGTTGCGCTGGTTCGATACCGCCGCCAGGGAACCCGGCGCTGTCGACGCCGCCGAAGCCGATGGCAAGCGCATCGACTGGCTGCGCGCGCTGCCGTTCGTGGGCCTGCACCTGGCCTGCGTGGCGGTGATCTGGGTGGGTGTTTCGTGGGTGGCGGTGGCCGTGGCCGCGCTGCTGTACGCGGTGCGGATGTTCGCCATCACCGGCTTCTACCACCGGTACTTCTCCCATCGGACCTTCCAGACCTCGCGTCCGGTGCAGTTCCTGTTCGCGGCCATCGGCGCCTCCAGCGTGCAGCGGGGGCCGTTGTGGTGGGCTGCGCACCATCGCAGCCACCATCGCCATGCGGACCAGCCGCTGGACCCGCATTCGCCGCGGGAACACGGGTTCTGGTGGAGCCACATGGGCTGGTTCCTGACCCGCGAAGGGTTCCGCACCGACTGGGCGCGGATCCCCG
>Ga0265780_10005622_pt1 | contig 15822 bp, 13 predicted proteins | sample P1T30metagenome_FD_192432 | JGI IMG/M metagenome (GOLD analysis project Ga0265780, IMG submission 192432) | Plant litter microbial communities from East Loma Ridge, Irvine, California - P1 T30 | ecosystem: Environmental > Terrestrial > Plant litter > Unclassified | place: USA: California... | reverse complement strand
TCTTTTATACAGGGGCCAGCGGCCCCGTCTTCTCAGTTACACACCGACGTCCTTCGCCTTGACGCGCTGTGGACGCTCGGCCTTCGGCACCGGCTGGTTGGTCTCGACCTGCAGCACAGTGGTCGAGCCGACCGCGCCGCTGGCGTCCAGCAGGCGCACGCCGCCCAGGAAGCGCTTGCCGGCCGGCAGGCCGGACCAGCTCACCGCGACCGTCGCCTTGCCACCGGCATACACGGTGGCCGGCACCATGGCGCGCAGGTTGCCGCCCGTGTCGGTGGTGTTCACGACCACCGCGTGCAGGCCGTACGAGGTGCTGCCGCCGGATGCGGTGCTATAGCCCAGCGTGCAGACCTTGTAATTGCCTGCCGGCGGGGCCGCCAGCGCGATCGTCTCGTCCGAGCCGTAGGTGGCCGAGTAGGCGACCAGCTGGCCGGCAGCGTTCACCATCACCAGGTCGAGGTCGTCGCCACCATTGCCGCTGGTGTCGCGGTCGAACAGCTCGAACTGCGCCGCCATCGTGTTGGCGGTGAAGGTCACCGGCAGCACGCGGGTGCCGTACAGGCCGCGGTGGCAGGCGTCGGCCATCAGGTCCAGCGTGTCGAGGCTGCCATCCGGCGCCGGGGCGATCGTATTCGCGGTGCGCACGATTTCCTTCAGGCCACCGACGCTCGAGCCCATCTTGCCGGCGAAGCCGGTGGTGACGGACAGGGCCTTGCTGCCGCTGGCGCGGTCGCTCGAGAAGAACGTCGGGGCGATGATGAGCTTGCCGGAACGGGCCACGACCGGGCTGCGCACGGTGTGGCCGCCGCCGGTCCAGGTCAGAGAACCGTACTGCCAGGCGTTTTCGGGCGCGTTGGTGCGGGTCAGGGTCACCGTGAACGACCTGGTCTGGCCTGGCTCGATCGCCAACGTGGCCGGCGACACCACGGCGCTATATCCGGGCACCGAGATCTGCGAGCTGAAGCTCGAGGTGCTGGCACTGACATTGGTCACCGTACGGGTGATCGTCAGCGAGCCGAGCACGTTGCCGACGGAGATCGACGGCAGGTTCAGCTCGTAGCCGGGGATCTGGCCGCCCGCGCACTGGCCCGCCACGCCGGCGCCGCACAGGTATTTGCGGTAGTCGGCTTCGCCGATGTCATAGACCAGGCCCGGGTCGAGCGCGGCGGTCGGATTGACGTGGCCGGCGCCCTGCGCGAACGGCAGTTGGCCGCGGATGTCGCCGGTCAGCGTGTCCGGGAAGGTATCGGTCGCGGTGGTCATCAGGGCCGACTTGATCATCGCCGGGGTCCAGGTCGGGTGTTTCTGGCGCACGAGGGCGCTGATGCCGGCCACGTGCGGCGCCGACATCGAGGTGCCCTGCATCGACACGAACTCGACCGGCGGCACCAGGGTGCCGTTGACGATGTCGGCACGCTGCTCCTCGGTCAGGCCCGGTGTGCCGCCGGCGATGATGTCCACGCCGGGCGCGGTCACGTCCGGCTTGAGCACATTGGCGTCGGCGCGGTTCGGGCCGCGCGACGAGAAGTTGGCCATGATCGGGGCGTTCAGCTTCGAGGCGCCGACCACGAACTTGCTGATCGCGGCGGTGGCGTTGGCCGCGGCGGCATAGCTGCGGATCGCCTGGCCGTCGGCCTGGGTAACGTGGACCGAAGGCACCGAGTGCATGTCGGCCACCAGGCCGCTGCCATTGTCGACCTGGATCATGCCGACGCCGCCGGCTTCGCGCACCGCGCGGCTCTTGTCGACGCGGTCGTTCTCGCCGCGGTTGCAGATCACGACCTTGCCGGCCACCTTGACCGGATCGAGCACGGCCTGGCCGCCGTTGAACGAGGCGCTGTAGCAGAAGGCGAGGCGGGCGGCGTTGGCGCCCGCCAGGCCGACGTTTGATGCGTCGACCACCGGCTCGGGTGGCAGCGGCGTGGTATTCATCGAGGCGCCGGTGTATTTCTGGTTATTGCCCAGGGTGACGGTCGCCTGGAATTCGCGGTTGTGGGTCGAGGCGCCGACCGTGGTGTGCCACGGGCTGATGTGGGCCACCTGGTTGCCCGGGCCGTCGTTGCCGGCCGAGGCCACGGCCACGACGCCGGCATTGGCGGCGCCAAAGAACGCTTGCTCGACCGGATCGGTGAGGGTGGTGCCGCCGCTGATCGAGAAGTTGATCACGTGGACGCCGTCGGCCACGGCCTTTTCGATTGCCGCCACGCTGTCGCCGACGTAGCAGCTGTTGCGGCGGCCGATGGCCACGGTCGGATCGATGAAGGTCCAGCACACCTTGTAGGACGCGATGCGCGCGCGCGGGGCGACGCCCGACATTTCGCCGACGTTGACGCCGGCCATGGTCACGTCGACGCCGTAGTTGCCGCCGGCGGTGGTCGAGGTGTGGGTGCCGTGGCTGCCTTCACCGACGTCGCCGCCGAGCGAATCGCGCGGCGAGGAACGGAACTCGCTCCAGTGGGTGGTGCGGCCGGAGGTCTTGTAGATGTCGTCGAAGTATTGCGCGCCGATCAGCTTGTTGTTGCAGTGGGCCGTGGTGAAGCCTTCGCCGGTCTGGCAATCGCCCTGCCAGCGCGCTGGCGGCGCCGAATAGACCAGGCTTCCGCTGCTGTCGTGGGTCGGCTTGCCGTTGGCGTCCACGCGGTCGGCGTAGGACGTGTGCTCCGGCCAGATGCCGCCATCGACGATGCCGATGATGACGTCTTCGCCGGCCTCGGTCAGGCCGCCGAGCTTGGACCAGGCGCCGTTCGGGCCGGTCAGCTTGAGGAAATCGCGGGTCGAGACGGTGGTCAGTTCGCGCGGCACGTCGGGCGTGACCGCCAGCACGTCGGTGCGGCCGACCAGGGCGCGCACCTCGGCGTCGGTCAGCATGGCCGAGAAGCCGTTGAGCACCACCTTGTAGTCGTGCACCAGCGGGACGCCGCCGATGGCGGCGCGCACGGCGGCCTTCTTCTGGGCGAGGTAGCCGCTGTAGAGCTGGACGCTGGCGCTGTTCAGGTCGAGGCGCTGGCCGGGGCGCGGCTGGGTGGCGGTGAGACCGTTGACGCCGCCGTCATAGGAGGCGATCGGCTTGTCGGTCAGTTGCACGACGTAGGGGCGGCGGACGTCGTCGGCCTGGACTGCCAGCGACAGGCTGGTCAGTGCGAACAGGATAGCTGCGGAAATTGGGCTCAGTTTCATGGATGCATGTCCTTGGGTTCTGCGGGATTCGGCTGTAGGTCAGGCTGCAAGTTCAAGCTGCGTGCTCAGGCATTGCGGCGGCGGGCACGGGCGGCCAGGCCGAGCAGGCCAAGGCCGAACAGCGCCAGGCTGGCCGGCTCCGGCACCTCGGCCAGGGCGTCGTCGAGCACCAGGTTGTCGATCGCGAACTGGCCGCGGTTCGAGTTAAATGCCGAGCAACTGCCGCTGGTGTTGCAGGTAAAGCCGAACATGGCCACGCTCACGAAGGCGGTGTTGGCGAAAGTCTCGAACGGCGAGTAGCGGCCGAACAGGAAGCCTTGCGAGCTGGGTCCGTCGAGCAGCAGGTCTTGCAGCAGATAGCTGCCGTCGGCCAGGAAGCCCTGCATCCGCAGCAGGCCGGAATAGATCGGATAACCGCCCAGGGCGGCGTCCAGGCCGATGAAGCTGGCGTCGATCGACTTCACCATGAAGGGAACGCCGGCGGTCTCGGACTCGACCCAGACGATGCTGTCGTTGAAGGCGCCGTAATAGCCGCCTTCGCCGTTGATCGGACACGCCATGCTGATGCAATAACCCGGATCGCTGGTGTCGACGATGGCGCCGACCAGGCTGCCCACGTCCGCCGGATTGTAGGCCTCGAAGCTCAGCTTGTACCCTTGCTCCTGCCAGCTGTCGCCGCTGCCGAACAGCATGCCCGCGCCGGCGTCGAAATTGATCGTCGCGCCTTGGGCCGGAGCGGCGATGGCCGCGGCGCCGAGAGCTGCGGCCGCGAACTTGGCCAGCGGACTGGTCAGGGAGGGTAAAGCCATTTGCGATTTCCGAGTCATGATTTGCCTTTGTGGTTAAGATTTCTCTCGCCTGGGTACGGCGGGGCACTGCGCTTGGCACCTGAGTTTCAGGTTGCCAAGAAATATATCAATGGAATTAATTAAAGTGTAAAAAAGTTTAACAAGCAATATTTTGAGTTTTCACAACTTGCATTGATTAAATTTGGTTTTAGCTATGAACAATCATTATTTCTCGCCGTCTGTCACCTGTTTGAAATATGCATCATTGCAATTTAGAAAAGTTTGTTACATGTAATCAAAGTCCATGAGGCTTGCATGAGACGGTGTTTTTTTGAAAAGAAGTGTTGTCGCCGCGCTCAGCAGCGTGTTACCTTTCACCGGCAGGATTTCAAAGAAGCAATCTAGGAGTCGCTTGATGGTTTTTGCTATGAAACAGGGCGCCGTCGTCCCTGCCGGACGCAGCGCAGGCTTCACGCTGCTGGAACTGCTGGTGGTGATCGTCATCATCGGCTTGCTCGCCGCCTATGTCGGCCCCAAGTACTTCTCGCAGCTCGGCAAATCCGAAGTCACCGCCGCCCGCGCCCAGATCGACGCCTTCGACAAGACCCTCGACACCTACCGGCTCGACGTCGGCCGCTATCCGACCACCGAGGAGGGCCTGGCCGCCCTCATGACGGCGCCGCCGAGCGCCGGCGCCAAGTGGAACGGCCCCTATCTCAAGAAGGCGATTCCGCCCGACCCGTGGGGCAATCCCTACCAGTACCGGGCGCCGGGCGCCCGCGGCGACTACGAGGTGCTGTCCCTGGGCAAGGATGGGCAGCCGGGCGGAACCGGCGACAACGCCGACATCAGTTCCAACTGAACTTTTCCTTTTCGTTTCACCGCAACCTGGCCGGGCATCCCATGCAGTTCGCCGTTCGCACCCTTGCGCCCGATATGTCGATCTCCAACATCGTCGTCGACGCGCCCGACGCCCAGGACGCGCGCCGCCAGGTCGAGGCGCGCGGCCTGTTCGTCAGCGCCGTCGAGCCGGCGCGCAGGGCGGCGCTGGCGCGTCCCAAGGGCGGCAAGCTCTCGCTCGTGCTGTTCAGCCAGGAACTGCTGGCGCTGCTCAATGCGGGCCTGGGCATCGTCGAAAGCATCGAAGCCCTGCTCGAAAAGGAAGGCGCGCCGTCCACGCGCGGCGTGCTGGAACGGCTGCTGGGCGGCCTGCGCGAAGGCAAGCGCTTTTCCAGCGTGCTGGCGTCGCAACCGGCGCTGTTCCCGCCGCTGTATGTCGGCATCGTGCGCGCCGCCGAAGGCACCAGCGACCTGCCGCGCGCGCTGGCGCGCTACATCGATTACCAGCAGCGCATCGATACCGTGCGTTCCAAGATCGTCAGCGCGTCGATCTATCCGGTGATCCTGTTGATGGTCGGCGGCGGCGTCAGCGCCTTCCTGATCGGCTACGTGGTGCCGAAGTTCGCCGAGGTCTACCACGGCGCCGGCCGCAACCTGCCGTGGATGTCGCAGCTGCTGCTGGACTGGGGCCAGTTCGCGGCCGGCCACGGCAGCGCGATCCTGGTCGCCGCGGCGCTGCTGGTCGCCGGCGCGATTGCCGGCGTGCGCCATCTGCTGCGCAGCGGCGGCATGGCGCGCCTGCTGGCCCGCCTGCCCGGGATCGGCGAGCGGGCCCGCGTCTATGAGCTGTCGCGCCTGTACCTGACGCTGGGCATGCTGACCGAGGGCGGCATCACCATCGTGGGCGCGATCGAGACCGTGCAGCCGATGGTGTCGGGCCACCTGGCGCGCAACCTGGCCGCGGCGCGCGCCGCGATCGAGGCCGGCCAGCCGCTGTCGAACGCCTTCGAGGCGCATGGCCTGACCACGCCGATCTCGCTGCGCATGCTGCGCGTGGGCGAGCGCACCGGCGAAATGGGGCCGATGCTGACCCAGTCGGCCGCCTTCTACGATGGCGAGATCGGACGCTGGATCGACCGCTTCACGCGCACCTTCGAGCCGCTCCTGATGGCGGCCATCGGCCTGGTGGTGGGCGCCATCGTGGTGCTGCTGTACATGCCGATCTTCGACCTGGCGGGAGACATGTCTTGAACGCTGAGCCCGACACCGGCCACGCCGAACCCTTCGACACCGCGCTGCTGGCGCGCGCCCGCGCCGCCGCCGCCGTCTCGCGGCGCGGCCTGGTGCTCGAGCTCGAGGCCCTGACCGGGCGCGATCCGCGCGAGCTGGTGCGTGAACTGGCCGCGCCGTTCGGCCTGCCGGTCATGGAGACCGGCGCCATGCTGGCGCTGGCCCCGGCCTTCGAACTGTTGCCGCTGGCCCAGGCGCTGTCGCGCCACTGCGCGCTGCTGCGCCATCCTGATGGGCGCCTGACCGGGGTGTTGTCCGATCCCTTCGACCTCGACCTGCAGACCTGGCTCGGGGCCCAGGCGCGCGCCAGCGCCAGGAACCCACTGGAGTTGTGCCTGGCGCTGCAGTCCGACATCCAGGCCTATCTGTCGAAGCAGGAAGAGTCGGCGCGCGCCGTCGACTCGCTGGTGGGCGGCGCCCAGGATGCGCGGCGCGATGGCAAGTCGGGCACCGTGCTGTCCTTCGCCTCGGTGTCGGAAGCGGGCAGCCCGGCCGTCAAGCTGGTCAACTCGACCCTGTACGACGCGTTGAAAGCCGGCGCCTCGGACATCCACCTGGAGAGCACCGCCGGCGGGCTGGCCGTCAAATACCGGGTCGACGGCGTGCTCGATCATGCCGCGACCGTGGGCGGCATCGAGCTGGCCGAGCACATCATCTCGCGCCTGAAGGTGCTGGCCGAACTCGACATCGCCGAGCGCCGCGTTCCGCAGGACGGCAGCTTCCGGGTCGAGGCGGGCGGGCGCGACATCGACCTGCGGGTCTCGATCATGCCCAGCATTCACGGCGAGGACGCGGTGATCCGTATCCTCGACAAGCGCGCCATGATCGAGGCCTATGGCGCGCTCACGCTGGAGGCGCTGGGCTTCGATGCGCCGTCATTGGTGACCTTGCGGCACCTGGCCCAGGAGGCTTACGGGATGCTGCTGGTGACCGGCCCCACCGGCTCGGGCAAGACCACGACCCTGTACGCGGCGCTGACCGAGATCCACAACGGGCGCGAGAAGATCATCACCATCGAGGACCCGGTCGAGTACCAGCTGCCGGGCATCCTGCAGATCCCGGTGAACGAAAAGAAGGGCCTGACCTTCGCCAAGGGCCTGCGTTCGATCCTGCGCCACGACCCGGACAAGATCATGGTGGGCGAGATCCGCGACCGCGAGACCGCCGAGATCGCGGTGCAGTCGGCGCTGACCGGCCACCTGGTGCTCACGACCGTCCACGCCAACAATGTGTTCGACGTGTTCGGCCGCTTCACCCACATGGGAATCGATCCGTATGCCTTCGTCTCGGCCCTGAACGGCATCTGGGCCCAGCGCCTGATCCGCATGTGCTGCCCGCGCTGCGCCGAGCGCTACGAACCGGGCGAGCAGGAGCTGGCCTCGGTGCATCTGCGGCGCGAGGAAGTCGTGGACTATGTCTTCATGCGCGGCAAGGGTTGCGGCGACTGCCGCGGCACCGGTTACAAGGGCCGCCGCTCGATCGCCGAGATCCTGACCCTGAACGACGAGATCCGCGAGCTGATCGTCGACAAGCAGCCGATCCGCCAGATCAAGGCCGCGGCCCACGCCAACGGCACCCGCAGCCTGCGCCTGGCGGCGCTCGACCTGGTGCGACGCGGCGCCACCACGATCGACGAGATCAAGCGGGTGACCCTGCATGCGTAGATTGCATTTCCCTCCCATCGGACAAGCCCTGCGCCTGGGCGTGGCCGCCAACGGCCTGGCCCTGGTCAAGCATCGCCGCCTGTTCGGCGGCGCGCCGCTGGCCTTGTCCGAGCAGCCGCTCGACCTGTTCGCGCCCGACGCGCTGGCGCTTGGCCTCCCCATGCTGTTCTCCGACCTGCCGGTCAAGGGCTGGCCGGTGAGCGTGGTGCTGGCCGACGAGCTGGTGCGCATGTGGCAAGTGCCGCCGCCGCCGGGCGCCACCCGCATGGGCGACCTGGAGGCGGCCGCCGCGCTGCGCTTCCAGCACCTGTTCGGGGCCGCCGGCGCCGAGTGGAAGATCAGCGCCGACTGGGATGCGGTCGATCCCTTCCTGGCTGCGGCTGCGCCGGTGGCCCTGCTCGACGCGCTGGCGGAGGCCGCCCGGGAACACGGCTTCCACCTGGTCGAGATCAGCCCGCAATTCGTCGCCGCCATGAACGCCTGGCGCCGCGAGCGCAGGAGCGGAGCCTGGTTCGGCCTGGTCCATGGCGGCGTGCTGTCGCTGGCGGCCTACGATGGCCGCAAGCTGGCGGCGGTGAGGAGCGCCCCGATCCCGGCGGGGGCCGACCGCGACTGGCTCGATTCCCATATTGCGCGCGAAGCGCTGCGGGTCGGGATCGCGCGGCCCGAGCGCCTGCAGTTGAGCGGGGCCGCGCCGGGCGCCTGGGCCAGCAGCCCGGGACGGCTGAAATTCGCCTGCACCCTGCTCGAGCAGGCCGACGAGTGGTCGGAACTGGCGCGCCTGGCGCGCACGGGAGTGCCTGCATGAAGCGCACCCGCATCGATTTCGCGCCGCCCGGCCTGCGCCGCACGGTGTTCCGCGCGCCGCCCACGCTGATCTATGCGCTGCCGGGCGTGCTGACGCTGTGCATCCCGGCGCTGTTCATGACGCAGAGTTACTTCGAGCAGCAGGAAGAAGTGCGCGATTTGCAGGCGGCGCTGGCCGCGCGCAGCGCGCCGGCGCCCGTGGCCACGCCGCCGGCCCCGAAAGTAGCCGTGGCCCCGGCCCAGGCCGGCGCCGTCAACGCCGCCATCCTGCAACTGAACCTGCCGTGGCGCGACCTGGCGGCGGCGCTGGGCGAAGCCACGCCGAACACGATCGCATTGCTGGCGCTGGAGCCGGACGCGAAACGGCGCACGGTGCGCATCAGCGCCGAGGCGCGTTCGAGCGACGAGATGCTGGCCTATATCACGCGCCTGCAGGCCGAGGAATGGTTCAGCAGCGTGGTGCTGCTGCGCCACGAGGTGATGGAGCAGGACCCGAACCGTCCGCTGCGGTTCCAGGTCAGCGTGCAGTGGGAGGCGTCATGAAGGCGGGCGCACTGCTGCTGCGCGCACGGCTGCTGCTGGCGCGCATCGATCCGCTGGTGGCGCTGGTGCTGGCGCTGCTGCTGGCCGGCGCCGCGGTCCAGCTGGCGCTGCTGCCGGCGCGCGCGCAACTGAACGCAGAATACGAGGCGGCGCGCCAGGCGGCGCGCACGCCGCTCCCGCCGCGGGCCGCCCCGGCTGCGCTGCCGCCCAGCAGCGACCAGAACCTGCAGCACTTCTATGCGACCCTGGGCGAGCGCCGTGGGGTAGAGCGCCAATTGAAGGAAGTGTTCGCACTGGCCGAGCGCCACGGCCTGGCGCTGCGCCAGGGCGAGTATCGCGCCACCAACGACCGCAACGCGCAGCTGGTCGCCTACCAGGTCAACCTGCCGGTGAAGGGTAGTTATGGCGCGATCTGGGAATTCGCGATGGACGTGCTGCGCGCGATCCCGCACGCCTCGCTGGACGACGTCGCCTTCCGCCGCGACAGCGTGGGCGAGGCCGGGGTCGAGGCGCGCCTGCGCCTGACTTTCTATCTGGCTGAAGGAAGCAAGCCGTGAAGCCGCGCCACATCGTCATGGGCGTGGCGCTGGCGCTGGCCGCCGGCCTGGTCGTCCTTGGCGACAGGACGCCAGAGGCGGAACTGGCCGAGCCGGTCGAACGCGCGGCCGCCACGACGGCGACGACGGCCGCCGGGCCGGTGCGCAGCGCCGCGCCATCCATCAGGAAAACCGGCGATGACGTCGCCATCGCGCGCCTGATCCCGCGCGAGACCTTGATCGGCGCCAGCGGCGAGCGCTTCGGGGAGGGCGACAATAGCCTGTTCGCGCGCCATGACTGGACGCCGCCGCCACCGCCGCCATCGAACGAGCCGCCGCCGCCTCCGCCGCCGCCGAGCGCGCCGCCGCTGCCGTTCACCTACATCGGCAAGTCGCTGCAGGACGGCGTGTGGCAAATCTACCTGGCGCGCGGCGAACGCACCTATCTCCTGCACGATGGCGACACCATCGACGGCACCTACCGCGTGGACGCGATCCGTCCGCCGGTGCTGACCCTGACTTACCTGCCGCTGGAACAACGACAGCAGCTCAATATTGGAGTATTCGACTGATGGTGCGAACCCGGATTCAAGGCCTGGCCATGCTGTTGCTTCCACTGCTGCTGGCAGGATGCGCAGCCCAGCGCGCCTACCAGGAGGGCAATGAGCTGGTGGCCCGGGACCAGGTGGGCGCCGGCCTGGCCAAGTACCAGGAAGCGCTGGCATCCGAGCCGGACAATCCGGTCTACCGGGCGGCCTTCCTGCGCGCGCGCGACAACGCCACCGCGCGCCTGGTGGACCAGGCCGAGCGTGCGCTGGCGTCCGGCGAGGTCATTCTTGCGACCCAGGATTTCCGCCGCGTGCTGGCGATCGACCCCGTCAACGACCGCGCCCGCGCCGGCCTGCGCCAGGTCGAGGCCGAGCGCCGCCACGCGCTGGCCATCGGCGAGGCGCGCGCCGCCCTCGACACGGACGACGTGGAGACGGCGCGCCAGAAGCTGGCGGCAGTGCTCACCGAACGCCCCGCGCACGAGGCGGCGCGCCAGCTGATGCTGGAAATCGACGAGAAGGCGGCGGCCGCGCCGAAAGGCCAGGCGGCGCTGGCGGCCAGCTACCGCAAGCCCATCAGCCTGGAGTTTCGCGACGCCCCGCTCAAGCAGGTGTTCGAGGTCATCGCGCGCCACTCGGGCCTGAACTTCATCTTCGACAAGGACGTCAAGGCCGATACCCGCACCTCGATCTTCCTCAAGAACAGCACGGTCGAGGCGGCGGTGTATTACCTGTTGATGACCAACCAGCTCGAACGCCAGGTCATGGACGGCAACACGGTCCTGATCTACCCGAACGTGGCGGCCAAGGTGCGCGAGTACCAGGAGATGACGGTCAAGACCTTCTTCCTGTCCAATGCCGAAGCCAAGAGCATCGCCAACACGTTCAAGACCATCCTCAAGGCGCGCGACGTGGTGGTGGACGAGAAGCTGAACCTGGTGATCCTGCGCGACAATCCGGAAGCGATCCGCATCGCCACCCAGCTGGTAGCCCTGCAGGACGTGCCCGAGCCCGAGGTCATGCTGGACGTCGAGGTGCTCGAGATCCGGCGCAGCAGCGTGATGGACCTGGGCATCGCCTGGCCCACCAATCTGTCGTTCACGCCGCTGCAGACGCTGGACGGCTTGCCGTTGAAGATCGACGACCTGCGCAACTTCAATAGCAGCAATATCGAGGTGACCGGCGTTGCCGCGACGCTCAATGCCAACAAGACCGATGGCGACACCAATACCCTGGCCAATCCGCGCATCCGCGTGCGCAACAAGGAGAAGGCGAAGGTCGTCATCGGCGACAAGATCCCGAACATCTCGGCCACGGTATCCTCGGGCATCGGCGGGTTCGCTTCCGAGAACATCAACTACATCGACGTCGGCCTGACCCTGAACGTGGAGCCGACCATCTACCTGAACAACGAGGTGGCGATCAAGATCGGGCTCGAGGTCAGCAGCCTGGGCGAATCGGTGCGCACCACCAGCGGCACCGTGGCCTACCGCATCGGCACCCGCTCGGCCAGCACCGTGCTGCAACTGAAGGATGGCGAGAACCAGGTGCTGGCGGGCCTGATCAACCACGAAGACCGCAGCAGCGGCAGCAAGGTGCCGGGCATCGGCGACCTGCCGATCGTCGGGCGCCTGTTCGGCAGCCAGCGCGACCAGCGCGACCGCACCGAGATCGTGCTGTCGATCACGCCGCGCATCGTGCGCGCCGTGCAGCGCCCACCGGCGTCGGCGTCGGAATTCGGCGCCGGCACCGAGGCCAGCTTCCGCCGCCGTCCCGACAACGGGGTGCGGGTACAGGTCGGGACTGCGCGCGCGCTGCCCACGCCGACCGCAGCGGCGCCCGTCGAGACGACCCCGGTCGCGCCGCCGCCGGACGCGACGCCGAGCTTCTCGATGCCGCCGTCGGCGCTGCCGGCCACGCCGCAACTGGGTTCGCCGCCATCGGCGCCGCCGGGCGCACCGGCGCCACAGCCCGAGCCGGCGCCGGCGCCCGAACCCGAAGTCGTCCCGGCCGCTTATCCGCCGGGCGTCAACCCGCCGATCCCGCAGCGATGAACTTCCGGGCGCGGCGCGGCTTCACGCTGATCGAGCTGCTGGTCACGCTGGCCATCCTCGCGCTGCTGGGGACCCTGGTGCTGCCGGTGGCCGAGGTCACGGTGCAGCGCCGCGACGAGCAAGAGCTGCGGCGCGCGCTGCGCGAGATCCGCGCTGGCCTGGACGCCTTCAAGAAGGCGGGCGACGAGGGCCGCGTGAGCAAGGCCGCCGACGCCAACGGCTACCCGGAACGCCTGGAGTTGCTGGTCGAGGGTGTACCCGACCTGCGCAGTCCCAAGCAGGCCAGGATTTTTTTCTTGCGGCGCCTGCCGCGCGACCCCTTCAATCCCGATCCCGAGCTGTCGGATGCCGCCACCTGGGGCAAGCGCAGCTACGCCAGCGAGCCCGACGAGCCGAAGGAGGGCGACGACGTCTACGACGTGTATTCGACCTCGCAGCGGATCGGCCTGAACGGCATCCCCTACAACAAATGGTGAACCCGATGAAAACCGCGCGCGGCTTCACGCTGATCGAACTGCTGGTGGTGCTGGGCATCGTGGCCCTGCTGCTGACGCTCGCCGTGCCGCGCTTCTTCCCCAGCATCGACAGTGCGAAGGAGACCATCCTGGCCGACAACCTGCGCAACACGCGCGCCGTGGTCGACCAGTACCGTTCCGACACCGGACGCTATCCCGAATCGCTCGAACAGCTGGTCGAACAAAAATACCTGCGTGAGATCCCGCTCGACCCGGTCACCGAAAGCCGCGAGACCTGGGTGCTGGAGGCGCCGCAGGACGGCGAGCAGGGCGGCTTTTCCAACCTGCGCAGCGGCGCGCCGGGCAACGACCGGCGCGGGCGTCCCTACCTGGAGTGGTGATGCGTGCGCGGCGCCAGGCCGGCTTCACCTATCTCGGCCTGATCATTTTTGTGGCCATCATCGGCCTGGTGGGCGCGGCCACGCTCAAGATCGGATCGCTCCTGCAGCGCGCCGCGGCCGAGGAAGAATTGCTGGAAATCGGCGCCGCCTTCAGCGCCGCGCTGGACAGCTACGCCGCGGCCACGCCGCGCGGCGGCTCGCCGTATCCGCCGTCGCTGGCCGAACTGCTGAAGGACCCGCGCTCGCCCGCCGTGCGGCGCCACCTGCGCAAGGTCTACATCGATCCGCTGACCGGCAAGGCCGAGTGGGGCATCGTCTACCTGGGCGACGGCGAGACGGGCGTGGTCGCCTTCCACAGCCTGTCCAACGCCAGGCCGCTCAAGCTTGCGAATTTCGACAGCCGCTTCAAGGGGCTGGACAACAAGGAGAAGATTTCGGAGTGGCGCTTCAGCGCGGGCGAGCGCAGCCTGGCGCCTGCCGTCACGACGACGCAGTCCGGCGGGCCGGGCGCGCAGCCGGCGCCACCCATCCCGCAGACTGCCGCGCCTGCGCCACCACCAGCGCCTGCTCCTCCAGCGGTGGAAGAACCCGCACCGCCGGAGCCGACCGGGGAGGAAGGCGAAGCGGTTGATCGGGAGTGAGGCAACGTGATACTTTTGCACGACTGCCCGACACTACCGACAATCGCATGCCTCTGTCTTTACACACAGCCCGGACGTCCTGGCGCGGCTTGACCATCGCGCTGCTGCTCGTCGTATTGGCGCCGATGCTGGCCATGGCGGCCGAGAGCAATGTGCAGCAAAGCCCGCGCGCCACGGTATCGCTGGTGAGCGAGTACGCCGCCGTGAGCCCTGGCCAGCAATTGCGCATCGGCCTGCGCCAGCGCCTGGCGCCACACTGGCATACCTACTGGAAGAATCCGGGCGACGCCGGCTCGCCGCCGAGCATCGCGTTCAAGGCACCAAGCGGCGCCACGGTGGGCGAGATCGCCTGGCCGGGCCCCGACCGCTTCATCATCGGCCCGGTCGCCAGCTATGGCTACGAGAACGAGATCGTGTTCCCGATGGCCCTGACGGTGCCGCGGGATGCGCGGCCCGGCAGCCAGCTGGTCCTCGAGGCCGATGCCGACTGGGTGGTGTGCGAGAAGGAGTGCATTCCCGAGGAAGGCAAGTTCCGCCTGTCCCTGCCGGTGGAGGCGGGCGCCCGTCCAGCCAGCGCCGGGATACTGGCCGCGTTCAAGAACGCCGACGCGCGCCAGCCGCAGCCATCGCCGTGGCGCGCCTCGGTGAGCGCCGGCGAAGCGACCCTGCAACTGGCGGTCGAGGGCGAAGGCATTTCGCCGGCCTCCGTGCAATCGGCACTGTATTTCCCGGACAGCTGGGGCGTCGTCGATCACGTGGCGGACCAGGTCCTGACGGTGGAAGAGGGCAGGCTGTCGCTGGCGACGACCAAGGGCCAGGGTTACACGCCCGGGCCATCCGCCGGCCTGCTGGCGATCACCGACGGCGGCGGACAGAAACGCTGGTTCGCGCTCGAGCTCACGCCGGCGGCAGCCAATCCCGCACCTGCCACCGAGCCGCCGGCCACGCTGCCCCTGTGGCAGATGGCCTTGTTCGCCTTCCTGGGCGGCCTGATCCTGAACCTGATGCCCTGCGTATTCCCGGTGCTGGCGATCAAGGCCACGGCGGTGGCCGGCATGTCGGGCGGCGACCGGCGCGAGGTGCGGCTGTCCGGCCTGTTCTACACCCTCGGCGTGCTGGCCGCCTTCATGGCGCTGGCAATGGCCCTGCTGGCCGTGCGACTAGGGGGCAGCGCGGTCGGCTGGGGCTTCCAGTTCCAGTCGCCGCTGTTCGTGGCGGCGATGTCCTGGCTGATGCTGGCGATCGGCCTGAACCTGTCCGGGGTGTTCGAGGTGGGCGGTGCGCTGGCGGGCGCTGGGCAGGGCCTTGCCCAGCGCAAGGGCCACGCCGGCAGCTTCTTTACCGGCCTCTTGGCGGTGGTGGTGGCCACGCCCTGCACCGCGCCGTTCATGGGCGCCGCGATCGGCTCGGCACTGGTGGCGCCCGCCTATGTCAGCCTGGTGGTGTTCGCGACGATGGGCCTCGGCCTGGCCTTGCCGTTCCTGTTACTTGGCATCTTCCCGGCCGTCGCCCGGCGCCTGCCGCGGCCCGGCGCGTGGATGGTGACGCTGCGCCAGGCGATGGCCTTTCCGATGTATGCGACCGCCGCCTGGCTGCTGTGGGTGCTGGCCCAGCAGGCGGGCGAGGCCGGCCTGCGCATGGCGCTCGCCGGGCTGGTGCTGGTGGGCCTGGTGGCCTGGCTGGTGGGTTTGGGCCAGCATGGGGCCAGCAAGCGCTGGTGGCCGCGTGGCGCGGCCGTGGCCGGCGTGGCCGGGATTGCCGGCTTGATGGTCATGCTGCATGGCGCCGAGCCGCAGGCCGCCGCAGCCCCTGCGCAATCCACGCAGGCCGAACCCTATAGCGCCGGGCGTCTGGCGTTTCTACGCGCCGAAGGCAAGCCGGTGTTCGTCAACATGACCGCCGCCTGGTGCATCACCTGCCTGGTCAACGAGCGCACGACCTTGTCGACGGCCGTCGTGCAACAGGCGATGCGCGAACACGATGTGGTCTACATGAAGGGCGACTGGACCAACCGCGATCCCGCCATCACGGCATTTTTACAATCGTTCCAGCGCGACGGACTTCCTTTCTATGCCTTC
>Ga0265780_10005620_pt1 | contig 15826 bp, 16 predicted proteins | sample P1T30metagenome_FD_192432 | JGI IMG/M metagenome (GOLD analysis project Ga0265780, IMG submission 192432) | Plant litter microbial communities from East Loma Ridge, Irvine, California - P1 T30 | ecosystem: Environmental > Terrestrial > Plant litter > Unclassified | place: USA: California... | reverse complement strand
GCAGGCGAGTATTCTTTTTCTACATTAGTGGCAGATAGTATTTTTTGGCGCTCTTTATATGGTTTTGACTGTAAAACTGCATATAATTCTTCCAGCAGGGCCGAAAGTTTTAGGCGCATGTTCTCGGTAGTGGGGTTAGTATCCAGCCAGTTAAGCAGCTGGTTTGTTTTATGGTAGAACGCTATTTGCTCAGTATCAAGCGTAAAATCTATAATACGTTTTGTGGCAACAGCAAAATCTCCAAAACGTAGCAGGTCGCGCGCTTCGTCAAAATGTTTTTTAAAGTCGATCATTGGTTATGGTGTAGATCTCAAATGTATTAAACATCAGACAATAACCAATAAAAAAATCTTCCTTTTTGAGGAAGATTTTTATAAAATGTTTACTAAAGTTATTGGGTAACCACAATAGTTTTAACTATTGGAAAATTTGGATCTTCGGTTAGAAAATGCAGTATATAGCTACCCGCTACCGTAGGTTTAAATTCGTAAGGTTTTGTAAGTATGGTATTTGTTTCTGTACAATTGCAGCCAGTATAATCTACAGTTGCACCAATTTGCCTTGGAAACGTAGTATTAAATTGTTGAAAACCCACAAATGTTCCGCAGCTGTTAACCACTTTAAAACTTACGTTAAAGTTAACAGGTGTGTTAACCGTAGTACTGTCAGGGCCTGTTACCGCTGTTGCTGCCATATACGCCCTGGTGTAACAATTATTGTTGTCGTTATCACCGTCAAGGCTGCAGCCTGCTAAAAAGCCAAGAGCTGCAAGCACAGCCAAAAATTTTAATTTCATAATAGTATTAAAAGTAGTTTATTTATTTGTTAGATGAGCATTTAATAAAAAGGTTGCGTAAAGCTTATCATTTATTTCAGGATTTGTATGCTAAATCCTGATTTATAATTGCCTGCCGGTTCAAGATTTATTACTCCTGCCTTTTCTACAAGGTTTCCAGATACATTTTTTGCGTCAGAATAGCCCTGCCATGGCTCAATGCATATAAATGGTGCATCCTGTTTTGTCCAGATACCCAGGTGACGAAAATGCGGGAAACTTACCCTTATGACATCTTCATCATGTTTTTTGATTGTTACCGCCCTTGACTCTAAATTGGTAAATATAAGTGCGTCATTTTCAAAAAGGGGATAGTTAAGTGCCACTACACCGTTTTGTGTGTCTATAAGTTGTGTTTTGGTGCTTAAAAGGTCGTCTTCAAGCTGTGTACTTACCAATTGCTCATCCTTTTCGAAAGCGAGGCTGTAATTTTCAAAATTGCCGGGTAATGCAAAGGCAGGATGTGCACCGATAGAGAACGGCATGCTGTTGTTGCCATTGTTATACACCCTGTATTCAAGTGTAAGCGTCTTGTTATTTAAGGTGTAGGCAAGTTCGAGTTCAAAATCAAAAGGATATACTCTTTTAGTATCTTCATTTGAGATAAGGGCAAAAATAACACTATCTTCGGTCTGTTGCTTTATGCTAAATGTTGAATCCCGTGCAAAACCGTGGCGGCTAAGTGCATACACCTGACCATTGTACAGATAGGAATTGTTTTTTAGCGTGCCCACAATAGGGAAGAGCACGGGGCTGTGTTTGCCCCAAAAGTTTGCATCGCCCTCCCACATATATTCAGTGTTGCCGTCTTTAAGCGAGGTGAGCTCGGCGCCTTTTGGGTTAATAATGGCCGTAAGTATTCCGTTAGAAATAGTGATATCCATAAAATTACAACGTTTATTGTGTAAGCAAATATACGAATACGCTTACAGTAGTACTGCCTTTTTTTCGGCCAGCGTTTTAATTTTATGCGAAGCCATTTCGCTGAAGCGCATGCTCTCATCATAATGCTTGTCGCCCGATACGAGTATGGCAAAATCGCCAATTTCAGTAGTAAGCCAGGTGTGCCCATCATCATCTACAGATAGCTTGTAAGTGTAGCCTACATTGTGTACTTCTTCTTCCCAAATGGGCATGTACAGCGCGTAACCCAGCGTTTTGTTGAGTTCAAACTGTGCTACGCTAAGGCGCGATTCGGGATACTCTATAACTGTTGCAGGGCTGATTTCATAATCGCCAAAATCTTCGGGCAGGCTCCCCCACTGGCGAATATACTCAGGCTTTGTAAGAATTTCCCAAACACGTGTTACGGGTGCATCTATCTTGATGCTTTGTTTTACTATAAGTGACTTGCTCATGGCTAATAATTTTAGGTTGGTATTATAAAATTACTAAACTAGTTGTGCTAATCACAGGTATTTAACGATATTTTAGCCCATTGATTATTGTATTGTGCGTACAATCCAGTCAGTATAAATATTCGCACTGCATAAGCCCCTTACATATATATCAATAGGGATTGATGAATTTAGTTCGCCTAACTGTGGGTGCGGAAAGTTTGTTGTATGGATGCTGCCTGAAGAAACAGGCTGCCCATGCGGAACGATTACATATTGCCATGTGTTATAATCATAATTGCCAATCCAAGTCATGTAAACATTAGCATTTGAACCCCCAACCATGAATGTAATATTATAAGGTTTCATACATTGATAACCGTCAATAGCAATATCAAATGAGCCTTTCCAAGCACCTGTAGTACCGTCTTGGCAAACAGTGCGAATATAAAGTTGATAAAATCCGGGGGGTATGTTATCTATTAAAGTATACTTAGACTGATATCTAGATATTTGCGTTATTTTAGTTTCTCCGGTTTCATTTATCCATTTTGCCTCTATAGTATATGTGTTGTCGCTCAAATCAGTATCAATGTCATATTTTAACTCAGCATCGTCTCGTTCAATTGAGTTTATTGTGAGAGGCTTATTGCAAACCTGATTTATGGTAATTGGGGTAAGATGAATCCAATCGCCTTTAATGCCATCATTACAAACAGTACGTAAATAAAGGCCATAATTGCCGGGTGTTAAGCCCGCCTGTTCAAAGTTTAATATATTTCCATTTACAGAAAATACTATTCCATCATCGGGATCTGTATTTCCCGAAGTGATGCTTGCTTCAATAGTTACCGCAGAAGAAACCTCATAATTTAAAATCAGCGTATAGGCATCCTGTTCATAAGATTGAAGCGTGATTGCTTCACCACAACCAATTGTTTGATTGTCATCGGCACAGTTGGTAAACAAAATTGATGCGGCAAAAAGTATTAATATGTGTATGGACTTCATAAGGTTTTATTACTTAAGATTAACTATAAAACAATTAAAACGCCTGAACCCAGTCAGTATAGGTATTTGTGCTACACACACCTCTTACAAAAAAGTCATATCCCTCTATATTTGCTACATGAATAGCTTGTACATTACTAGTTTGAAGTGTTACTGAAGAAATGGGCTGACCTTCTGGAAGGTAAGCATATTCCCATAAGTCATAATCATAATTGCCCATAAAATACACGGTTGCACCATTAAATATATAGGTGCTAATATTATATGGTTCCATGCAATGGTAATTTGTAATAGTAATTTCCAGCGGCTCAGACCAGGCTGTTTTACCGTTGTTTTCGCAATTTGCACGCACAGATAACTGATAGTTGCCGGGTTCAATATTATTTTGATCTAAAAAGAAAGCCCCTGAAGCATTTGATGTATTAACTATTTGTACCTCAGTATTTGATCTAAATCTTGCCTCTATGTGGTTAGTTCCCTGTGTAGATCCATTTATACTTATTTGAAGGTATGTTCCAAGTTGCTGAATAGCAACCAATTTAAGTGTAATATTACATATAGGTTTAATAGTAATGGGTAGCGGATTTATCCACTCGCCTTTACTTCCGTTATTACAAACTGTACGTAAATAAAGCCCATAATTGCCAGGGGTTAAGCCTGCCTGTGCAAAATCTATTACATTATTAGTTACGGGAAGTATTATGCCGTCATCAGGGTTAGCACTGCCGGAAGTTATGCTTGCTTCAACCACAACATCACTAGACTCATAATTTAAAATAAGTTTATATCCATCCTGCTCATAAGACTGAAGCGTAATAGTTTCGCTGCAGGATAAAGATTCATCGCCAGAGCAGCCTGTAAGTATAAAAAACGAAAATATCAGAGCGCAATAAAAAGTAAGGACTTTCATAACCGGTTTATTTCCCGAAATGTAAGAAATAAACCGGTATGCCGCTATAATTTTTTTTCTGTAAAAATAATTACAACCTGCTGTCGTCTCTTGTATTTTTTACAAGCCCAATACCGGCTATAAAAAATATTAGCCCAACAACACCATATATGGCAGTGGTTTTTACGCTTTGTTCTCCTGTAGTTGTATTAGCAAAAATATATGCTGCATATATAATTCCTATAATACCCAAAATGGTAAGTATTGCTCCGAAAATTCTTTTTAAGTTCATGATAGTAGGGTTAGTTGTTTTTGTGTATTGCAAATTTCTTACTTATTTGTAAACTTAAGTAGCGGTTTGTAAAAACATTAACATAGCTATTAAATTCTATATGGCTATTTTGAAAAAACCCGATTTCATTGGCTATACACAAATTAGGTAAAGTAAATAGTACAAAATTTTTCTTAACGAAAAGTTATATACTCACAAAGTTCTATAACTTAATAATTTATTTGCTGAAATTTGAAGGGAGTATTAGTTACCAAGGTATCACTTAAACAAATCAACGCTATGAAATTACTTTACATAATCCTTTCGGTATTTGGTGCATTGTTTGCCGGCTACCTTTTTATAAATGATTTCGCCTTTGATAATATAAGCTTTAGCAATTATCTAATAAGCACGCTGTTTGTGTTGCTGCTTTGCTGCATTGCCGTTATAGGCCTGGGGGCAATGGTATCTTTTAAAAGAAAAAATGCCGACAAAAACGTAATGACCATACGCCAATACTATCAATATAAAAGCGCCCGCTAAATACGGGTATAGCTTTATAAAGTGAAACGGGGCTTCAAGTAGAGGGAGCCCAGTTTCTGTTTTTACAAAACAAAACATCCCGCAAGTGCGGGATGTTTATTATAAGCTATATAAAGAATCTCTTCAGTTGTTCTCCACCAAATCGGTCTGGTTTCTAAAAACCAGTTGCCCATCAAAGCTATCCAGCAATATAATGCTATCGGTGGTAACCTTGCCGCTTAGTATTTGTTTGCTCAGCTCGTTCATAACCTCTTTCTGGATAACACGCTTAACCGGGCGTGCACCAAAATCAGGGTCATAACCTTTTTTAGCCAGGTAATCAATGGCTTCCGGAGTAGCATCGAGCGTAATGTTTTGCTGTGCAAGCAGCCTTGTAACGCCCTTAACCTGAAGGCCAACAATTTCGCGTATGTTATCAGCGCTTAATGGCGTAAACATCACTATGTCATCTATACGGTTTATAAATTCCGGCCTAACGGTTTGTTTCAACAGGCCAAGTACTTCAACCTTTGCAGCTTCTATGGCGGCCTCAACATTGCCTTTCAGATTTTCAAATTTCTCCTGTATAATGCTGCTGCCCATGTTGCTGGTCATGATGATGATCGTGTTCTTAAAATCTGCCACACGGCCTTTATTATCGGTCAGGCGGCCTTCATCAAGCACCTGCAGCAATATGTTGAACGTATCGGGGTGGGCTTTTTCAATTTCGTCAAGCAGCACTACGCTGTAAGGCTTGCGGCGCACGGCTTCGGTAAGCTGGCCACCCTCATCATAACCCACATATCCCGGAGGCGCGCCCACTAAGCGGCTCACACTGTGGCGCTCCTGGTACTCACTCATATCAATACGGGTCATGGCGTTTTCATCGTCAAACAGGTAGCTTGCCAATGCTTTAGCAAGTTCTGTTTTACCCACACCGGTTGTACCCAGGAACAGGAACGAGCCTATAGGTTTCTTTTGATCCTGAAGGCCGGCGCGGCTGCGGCGCACGGCATCGCTAACGGCCTCAATGGCTTCTTCCTGGCCCACAACGCGCCTGTGCAGCTCATCTTCAAGGCGAAGCAGTTTTTCGCGTTCACCCTGCAGCATTTTGGTTACGGGTATTCCGGTCCATTTAGCAACAACTTCGGCTATATCCTCACGGGTAACTTCCTCTTTAATAAGGTTTTTGCCGTTTTGGTTTGCAACCAGCTGGTCCTGCATGGCATCCAGCTTTTCCTGAGCCTGTTTAATTTTTCCGTAGCGAATTTCGGCCACTTTACCATAATCGCCATCGCGTTCGGCACGTTCGGCTTCCAGCTTATAGTTTTCAATTTCCGATTTTGTAGCCTGTATGCCGTCTACCACATCTTTCTCGCTTTTCCAGCGGGCGTAAATTTCGTTACGCTCCTCTTTCTGGTTGGCTAGCTCAAGGCCTAGGGATTTCAGCTTGCTTTCATCGTTTTCGCGTTTAATGGCTTCAATTTCAATTTCAAGCTGCATTATCCTTCGGTCAAGCACATCAAGCTCTTCGGGTTTGGAATTGATTTCCATGCGTATTTTAGAGGCCGCCTCATCCATCAGGTCAATGGCTTTATCCGGAAGAAAACGGTTGGTGATGTAACGTTGAGATAACTCAACCGCGGCGATAATGGCATCATCTTTAATGCGCACCTGGTGGTGGGTTTCGTATTTTTCTTTAATACCACGAAGAATTGAGATGGCACTTTCGGTATCGGGCTCGTCTACCATTACTTTTTGGAAACGCCTTTCTAACGCCTTATCTTTTTCGAAGTATTTTTGGTACTCGTCAAGCGTTGTAGCACCTATGGCACGCAGTTCGCCGCGGGCCAGAGCAGGCTTAAGTATGTTTGCGGCATCCATGGCGCCATCGCCACCGCCGGCACCCACAAGGGTGTGTATCTCGTCTATAAATAGTACAATATCGCCTTCGGCAGAGGTTACTTCCTTTACTACCGATTTAAGCCTTTCTTCAAATTCGCCTTTGTATTTGGCACCGGCAATCAGCGCGCCCATATCCAGCGAATAGACTACCTTGTTCTTAAGGTTTTCAGGCACATCGCCCTGAATAATACGGTGCGCAAGCCCCTCTGCAATGGCGGTTTTACCCACGCCGGGTTCGCCCACAAGCATAGGGTTGTTCTTGGTGCGTCGGCTCAATATTTGAAGTACACGGCGAATCTCTTCATCGCGGCCAATAACCGGGTCAAGTTTGCCATCGTTAGCCAGCTGGTTAAGGTTCTTGGCATATTTATTAAGTGAATTATAAGTTTCTTCGGCACTCGCGCTGGTTACACGCTCTCCTTTGCGAAGCTCGTCTATAGCACTGCGCAGGCCTTTTTCAGCCACGCCCTGGTCTTTTAAAATCTGGGCTACCTTGCTGCGCGATGCAAATATGGCAAGCAGCAAATGCTCGATACTTACAAACTCGTCGTTCATTTTTTTGGCAATATTCCCAGCCTCGGTAAGTGCTATACCTGCATCGCGGGAAATGCCCATTTCGCCACCTTGTACTTTAGGAAAGCTTTGTAGCGTGCTATCTAATATCTGCCCAAAAAGCGGCAGGTTTACGTTGAGCTTTTTAAGTAAAAACGGCGTTACATTTTCGTCTACCTCCAGGATAGCTTTAACTATATGTTCGTTCTCTATCTGCTGGTGGCCAAGTTCCTGGGCTATCTGTTGTGCCCTTTGAATGGCCTCTTGTGATTTTATAGTAAAATTGGCAAAGTTCATATCTTAATTTGATTAAATTTGAGATGTAATAGACAATTTATATTCCAATATAATAAACATGGCGAAATATCTTCTTTAAGGTTTAAAATTTAGCTTTAAAACGACAAATTGTCTTAATATGCATGTATTATGAGCCTTTTTAATAAAGTTTTCGGAAACTCTGACAGTAAAGATACAACATCAAATTCCTTTAAGTGGAACAGTTTAACAGACCTTAAACAACTGGATGACGTTGTTGCAGAGTCGGCAAGCCAGGCTGTAATATTGTTTAAGCACAGCACACGCTGCCCGGTGAGTCGTATGGCGCTTAAAAATTTTGAAAGTGAATATAGCATTGACGCTGATGCTGCAAAGCCTTATTTTTTAGACCTTATTGAGCACCGCGATATAAGCAACGAAATAGCCACCCGTTTTGGCGTTACCCACCAAAGCCCGCAGGTACTGGTTATAAAAGATGGGAAGTCTATCTACAATGAATCGCACGACAGTATTGATGCGGGGGTAGTGAAGGGGAAGGTTTAGTTACGGGGAATTTTTGACTTGTAACGTTTAACAACCCCGGGTTCAGGGCAATTAAATTTATAAAAATTGAGATAGTTATATGTCTTATCAGAAGTAACAGTATCAATATTAAAATAAGAAGGTAAAAGTTCGGCTGATATCAGTTTGTATTTCCCGTTAATTTTGGTAATTATGGCACGGGTAGGCTGAAAGCAAGTTCCTGAAGAAAGGCACGGCATAAGCCAATAAGATATTATTGCTTCTTCGTGCCTGTCATTATTAAGGTTACACTTATAAATTGTATCGTAGTAAGCACACATCTGGTTGCCTTCTTCATCCTGATAATCGGTATCGTAATTATGAATGCCTTTTGCAGCATAATAGTCTTTAAGAACCTTTTGCGCTATAGCTTCTGTTAGTGTGCTGCTGCCTATTAAATCGGTAAAATTAAGGCTATCTATAGCTAATATAGTATCAACTACATTTTTATTCAGGGTGTCTGTGATCTTACCTACGGCGACAGGAATTTCCACTTCCTTTCTTTTACAGGAAAGCACTGTTATTACTACAATGAACGTCATTAAGAAACTTCTCATGACAATGCCTTTTCCATCTTAGCAACAATCTCCTCCAAGCATAAATTATTGATGCTGCCCTCATGGGTATGCTTAGTGGCCTTAGGCGATGTAAACGTACCAGCATCTACCTGTTCGCCTACAATTTTATACGCATCCCTAAATGGTATTCCGGATGTAACGAGTTCGTTAAGGGCATCCACTGTAAAGAGGTAATCGTATTTTTTATCTTCTAAAATATGTTCGTTAACCTTAATTTCTCTTATGGAATAGTGCGCCATTTCCAAACACGACTTTAGCGTTTGAAGGGCAGGGAAGAGGCCTTCTTTCAATAACTGAAACTCGCGATGGTAGCCGCTAGGCAGGTTGTTGGTGAGCAATGTAAGCTCATAGGGCAGTGCCTGTATCTTGTTGCATTTGCCGCGTATCAGTTCAAAAATATCGGGGTTTTTTTTGTGCGGCATGATGCTGCTGCCTGTGGTTAAATGCTGGGGCAGGCTGATGAAGTTAAAATTCTGGCTAAGGTACAGGCAGATGTCCATAGACAGCTTGCTGAGCGTACCTGCCACCGAAGCCATGGCAAAAGCCGTTGTTTTTTCTACCTTACCGCGGCTCATTTGTGCTGCAACCGAATTATATTTTAACGTAGCAAAACCCATTTCCTGCGTAGTAAACGTGCGGTCGATAGGGAAGGAGCTGCCATAGCCCGCGGCGGAACCGAGTGGGTTTTGGTCGGCTACCGTGAGCGCGGCATTAAGCATGGTAACATCGTCAATAAGCGTTTCGGCATACCCCGAAAACCACATGCCGAACGACGACGGCATGGCCACCTGAAAATGCGTATAGCCCGGTAGCAGTACGTATTGGTATTTATCGGCTAACGTAATAAGCAGGTCAAACAATTCCTTAACCTGGGTTTTAAGGGTTAGGATTTCAGCCTTTAAATATAAGTGCACATCGGTCAAAACCTGGTCATTACGGGAACGTGCCGTGTGTATTTTTTTGCCGGTATCGCCCAGCTTTTCTATAAGCAGGTACTCTATCTTGCTGTGCACGTCTTCAAAATCATCGCCTATGGTAAAGTTACCGGCTTTAATATCTATCATTATAACCTCAAGGGCGGCAACTAATAACTGCGCCTCTTCCTCGGTCAGTAAGCCGACTTTAGCCAGCATTTTTGCCTGCGCCATAGAGCCTATCACGTCATACTCGGCCAGTACAAGGTCGAGTTCGCGGTCGTTGCCCACCGTAAACAGGTCGGTTTTTTTATCGGTTGGTATGCCTTTATCCCAGAGTTTCATGTTATGTAGGTTTGACACGAATTTCACAAATTGACACTAATTCAATTCGTGAAAATTTGTGGAATTCGTGTCTGAAAAATATTCAGTTATATAATTAAATCAGTGAAATATCACTCAGATTTTGCAGCAGCGTTTTGACCTGTCACAGTGTTTATATTCAGGAAGCCGGATAATATTTTTATATACAATTCAACCCCTTCTTCAATTTCGTGCAGGTAAATAAACTCATCGGCGCTGTGCGACCGTGGCGAATATCCAGGGCCCAGCTTTAGCGACTGGCAGCTTAGTACCGACTGGTCGCTCAGCGTAGGCGACCCATAGGTTGTTCTGCCCAGAGCCACACCGGCCTGCACTAATGGGTGGTCTTTGTCTATAGAAGAGGAATTGAGGTGCAGCGAACGTGGGTTAACTGTTACATTACTGCCAAATTTAGCGCTTAACTCATTTGTTATAATATCGAGTATTTCGAGGTTGGAATATTTGTCGTTTACACGAACGTCTACCGCCAAGCTGCATTCAGCCGGCACCACATTGTGCTGCTTACCTGCGTTAATGCCCGTAACCGTCATTTTCATGGGGCCCAGCACATCGCTTACCTTTTCAAAGCGGTAATCGCGGAACCATTCTATAACCGGAATGGCGTTGTAAATACTCACGTTATCGTTAGGGTGCGCGGCGTGGCCGGGTGTTCCGGTAACTATCACATCCAAAACTAAAAGGCCTTTTTCGGCAATAGCAAGCTGCATTTCGGTAGGTTCGCCCACAATGGCCAGCTCTAACTGCGGCAGGTGCTTCAGTACGCTGTTAAGCCCTTTTGGGCCGCTACTTTCTTCCTCGGCGGAAGCCACAATAACCAAATTATACGGCAGGTTTTCGGCTTCGTATAAATGGGTAAATGCGGCCATTAAGGAAACTAAACAGCCTCCTGCATCGTTACTGCCCAGGCCGTAGAGCTTGCCGTCTTCAACCGCCGGGTCGAGCGGGTTGCGTGTGTAGCCTTGGTTGGGCTTTACGGTATCATGGTGCGAGTTGAGCAGTAACAGTGGCTTACCGGCCTCAAAATTTTTATTGAAGGCCCAGATGTTGTTGTTCTCCCTTAAAAAAGGAATTTTATTATTGTTGAACCATGCCTCAATAAGCAGCGCCGTTCCTGCCTCTTCCGATGAAAAAGACTGCGTGGCGATGAGCTGCCTGAGCAGGGCAATGGCCTCCTGTGTTAGTGTATGTATAGTTTTGCCAATCATGCAAAAATGTATTTAATTATGGGGTGATGAGCGTATAAACGCTTTTACCCTGTATCATATCGGGGCTGCCGATGCCTATTGCGTTTACACCGCGGTTAAGGGCATTGAAGCAATTTTCAAGTTTGGGCAGCATACCAGAGTGGATGGTGCCCTGCGCGCGCAACTCCCGGTAGGTTTCAAAAGTAAGGTTTTTTATAACCGAATCCTCATTTTCTACATCGGTAAGCACACCTTTTTTCTCGAAGCAGTAGAGCAGCTTCACGTCAAAATGTGCGCTGCATGCAACGGCAAGTTCTGCAGCTATGGTGTCGGCATTGGTGTTGAGCAGTTGCCCGTTCCCATCATGCGTTATGGCACAAAACACAGGTACAATATTTTGAAGCAGCAGTGTTTTTAAAAGTTCATCGGCCACGGCAACCACATCTCCCACAAAACCAAAGTCAACGGCCGCGTTCTGCCTTTTTTCAGATAATATAAGGTTACCATCAGCCCCGGTAAAGCCCATGGCGTTGTTGCCCAGCGCCTGTAGCTTTGCCGTAATATTTTTGTTGATGCCCCCGGCATAGGTCATTACCGCTACATCAAGCATGGGCTTATCAGTAATCCTGCGGCCTTCATGAAAAACAGCGGTTATGCCCAGGCCTTCGGCGGTTTTGGTGGCAATCTTGCCGCCGCCGTGCACCAGTATCTTGTAGCCTTTTATAGCTGCGAAATCTACCGTGAAAGCCTTAAGGGCCGCCTCATCGTCTATTACGTTGCCGCCTATTTTTACTACGGTAAGGCCGGGTTTATTTGCCATCTTCCAATATTTTAGTCAGTATGGCCTGCGCGGCATAGGTACGGTTATTGGCCTGCGGAATCACGATTGAACTGTCGCTGTCCAAAACCGCATCCGTTACAATCATGTTGCGGCGCACGGGCAGGCAGTGCATAAACTTGCCGTTATCGGTCAGCGCCATCTTTTCAGTGGTGACTGTCCACGACGGGTCTTTACTGATGATCTGGCCATAGTCAATATAACTGCTCCAGTTCTTGGCATAGATAAAGTCGGCATCTTTAAACGCCTCGTCCTGGTTATGGGTTATGGTAACACTGGCTGTAAATTCCGGATTCAGCTCATAGCCTTCCGGGTGCGTGATTACGAAATCCACATTGGCCTTTTTCATCACTTTTACGAAAGAATTGGGCACGGCATGCGGCAGCGCTTTGGGGTGCGGCGCCCAGGTAAGCACCACCTTGGGGCGGGCTTTGTTTTTAAATTCTTCAATTGTAAGCGCATCGGCGACAGCCTGAAGCGGGTGCTCGGTACTGCCTTCAAGGCTTATAACCGGTACTGAGGCGTACTTCTTAAACGCGCTTATCACGTATTCAGCTTCGTCTTTTTCTTTATCGGTAAGCGTGGGGAAACTGCGTATGGCAATGATATCGCAGTATTGCGACACTACCTGCGCGGCCTCTTTAATGTGCTCGCTGCTTGCGCCGTCCATTACCACTCCGTCTTCAAACTCCAGTGTCCAGCCCTCGGTGTTCAGGTTCATTACAATAGGGTGAATGCCCAGGTTGAGCGCCGCCTTTTGGGTGCTGAGCCTGGTGCGCAGGCTGGGGTTAAAAAACAACAATCCCAGGGTTTTGTTCCTACCCAGTTCCTGGTTGGCAAAAGGTGCCGCCTTAATGGCTTTAGCCAAGGCGACAAGGCCGTTGAGATCCTGTATATCATCTACCGAAGTGAAGTTTTTCATTTTGTTTACCTAAAAGTATTTAAAACATATTATTTATTACTTAACTACGACAACGCCCTCTTTAACCCTTTAAAAAATACATCCACATCGGCCTTTGTAATCGAAAGGGGAGGAAGGATGCGCAGCAGGTTTTTTTGCGAGGCATTGCCCGTAAAGATATGCTGCTCATATATAAGCTTTTTGCGGAGCTCGGTCACGTCAAAATCAAACTCGAGGCCCAGCATCAGCCCACGGCCTTTTATGTTTTTAACTTGTGGAATTTCAGCGGCCTTTTCTTTAAAGTAAGCGCTTACCATATTTACATTGTTAATCAGGTTTTCTTTTTCGATGATGTCCAGAACTGATAATGCCGCCGCACATGAAAGGTGGTTACCGCCAAAGGTGGTGCCCAATAATCCGTACTTAGCTTCAAATTTTGGCGAAATCAGTATGCCGCCGATAGGAAAGCCGTTGCCCATGCCCTTTGCCAATGAAATAACATCGGGCGTAATGCCGTGGTGCTGGTGTGCAAAGAATTTGCCCGAACGCCCGTAACCACTTTGTATCTCGTCTAAAATCAGTACTACATTATTGTCGTTGCAGGCTTTCTCTACGGCTTTAAAGAATGAGGTGGTACCTTCATCAAGCCCGCCAACGCCCTGTATACCTTCAATGATTACACAACACACCTCGCCTTTGGCTATCTCGGTGTTAAGCGCAGCTTCGTCGTTTAGGGGAAGGAATACCACCTCGTGACCGGCATTTACCGGTGCTACTATAGATGAGTTATCGGTTGCGGCTACAGCTGCTGAGGTACGCCCGTGGAAGGCTTTTTTAAAGGCTATAATCTTCTTTTTCCCGTTATGGAAGGAAGCGAGCTTAAGCGCGTTTTCATTGGCCTCCGCGCCTGAATTGCAAAGAAAAAGCGTAAAGTCAGGGTAGCCCGAAAATTCAGGAAGTTTAATGCCCAGCTGCTCCTGCAACGGGTTTTCGACGGAATTTGAATAGAACCCAATTTTGCCGACCTGTTGGCTGATGGCTTTTACATAATCAGGGTGGGAGTGCCCGGCAGATATAACGCCGTGGCCCCCGTAAAAATCAAGGTATTCCTGGCCTTTATCATCCCATACTTTAGCGCCCAGCGCTTTTACCGGGGCTATGTTGTAAATGGGGTATACGTTGAATAAACTCATTTTTATTTGTTCAAAGTTTAATGTTTAAGGTTCAAAGTTGATCACTCCAATCTCCCCCTTCGGGGGTTGGGGGGCTTTTAAAACGCCTGCGCTTTCAATTTCAAACCTGTGGTTTCTTCAAGGCCAAACATCAGGTTCATATTTTCTATGGCCTGACCCGATGCGCCCTTAACCAGGTTATCTATTACCGATGTAATTAGCAAATAGCTGCCGTGCTGCTCCAGGCTGATAAAGCAATTGTTGGTCTGCACTGCCAGCTTCATGTTGATGGCGCTGGTGGTGACCTTTACAAACGGTTCGGTTGCATAATAATCTTCGTATAGCTTTACAATGCTGTCAAAATCGGCAGATAGCTTAGTGTACAGCGTGGCAAAAATACCACGTGTAAAATCGCCGCGGTTGGGTATAAATAGCACTTCGTTGTCAAAACCGGTTTGCAGCTGTTGCAGGCTTTGCAAAATCTCGCCCATGTGCTGGTGCCCAAATGCTTTGTAGTGGCTCATGTTGCCTGTGCGCCACGGGTGGTGCGATGTAGCCGAGGGCATAACACCTGCGCCCGTGCTGCCCGTTGTGGCGTTTATATGCACCGTATTCTTTAATAAATTATTCTTGGCTAACGGTAATAATGCCAGCTGTATGGCCGTTGCAAAACACCCCGGATTGGCAATGTACTGGGCTGTTTTAATGGCATCCCGGTTCAGCTCCGGGAGGCCGTAAATAAATGGCTTACCTTTAAATTCAGCATCTGCCGTAAGGCGGAAATCATTGCCCAGGTCAATTATTTTAGTGGCATCCGAAAAGGCGTTGGCTTTCAAAAACGCGAGCGACTTGCCGTGACCCAGGCATAAAAACACCACATCAACATCGGGGTTTATCTTGTCGGTAAAATTGAGGTCGATTTCGCCCAGCAAATCTTCATGTACCGAAGCTATGGGGCTGCCGGCATTGGTAGTGCTGTACACAAAACTTATTTGCGCCTGCGGGTGGTTGGCCAGCAGCCGCAGCAATTCGCCTGCCGTGTAGCCCGAGCCGCCTATTATGCCTATGTTAATCATACGTTTCGTTGTTTACGTGCGCGTAAATATTTTGCGCGTTGCCCACAATCTTTATAAAGCCCTTGGCATCATCTGCCGTCCAGGCGTTGTTTACTTCGCCATACTGGCCAAAACTGCTGTTCATTAAATCGTGCTCCGACTCAATGCCGTCAAGCGAAAAATGATAGGGTTTAAGGCTTACGGTCACTGTGCCGGTAACGGTTTTTTGGGTATCTTCAAGAAAGGTTTCTATGTTGCGCATTACGGGGTCAAGGTACTGCCCTTCATGAAACAGCATGCCATACCAGTTGCCCAGCTGTTCCTTCCAGTACTGCTGCCATTTGCCCAGCGTATGCTTTTCAAGCAGGTGGTGCGCCTTGATGATAATAAGCGGCGCCGCAGCCTCAAAGCCCACACGGCCCTTGATGCCGATTATAGTATCGCCCACGTGGATGTCGCGCCCTATGGCAAACGCCGAAGCCAAAGCCTCAAGCTTTTGTATGTTGGTGGCAGATTTTTCAAATGCGCCATTAAGGCCAATAAATTCGCCTTTTTCAAAGTGTAATGTCACTTTTTCAGGCTCTGTTTTTTGCAGTTGCGAAGGGTAGGCCGAATCGGGCAGGGGCTGACCGGAGGTAAGG
>Ga0265780_10005619_pt1 | contig 15826 bp, 16 predicted proteins | sample P1T30metagenome_FD_192432 | JGI IMG/M metagenome (GOLD analysis project Ga0265780, IMG submission 192432) | Plant litter microbial communities from East Loma Ridge, Irvine, California - P1 T30 | ecosystem: Environmental > Terrestrial > Plant litter > Unclassified | place: USA: California... | reverse complement strand
GTGCACGAGATACGCGCCGCCCAGCAGGCGATGGGCATCGACCACCTCTGGCTCGGCTACGCCGACTCCGGGCTGCCCGCCGAGGGCGAGCCCGTCGCCGTCAACTCGTTCGCGACCATCCCGCTCGAGACGAGCGCCGAGCCGCTGGTCGCCGTGATCCGGCGCTTCAAGCCGCAGGTGCTCGTCACGTACGACGAGATCGGCGGCTACCCCCACCCCGACCACATCCGCACCCACGAGATCTCGATGGAGGCGTTCCGGGCCGCGTCCGACGCCGAGCGGTACCCCGCCGCGGGCGAGCCGTGGCAGATCGACAAGGTCTACTACGACCGCATGTTCAGTGCCGGTCGCGTGGAGGCGATGATCACGCACCTGAAGGCGGAGGACCCCGAGTCCCCGCTGATCGAGCGCCTCACCGAGATGCTCGAGCGCTTCGCCGACCGGCCCGACCTCGCCACGACCCGCGTGCCGGTCTCCGCGTTCTTCCCGGTGCGCGACGCGGCCCTCCGCGCGCACGCGAGCCAGGTGCCCCTCGACAGCGCCTTCTTCTTCTGGCCGCACGACCTCCAGGTCGCCGCGTGGCCCACCGAGGACTTCCAGCTCGTCGAGTCGCGCGTCGAGGCGCCGCTGCCCGAGACCGACCTCTTCGCCGGCGTCGTCGATCCCGACACCGGCCTCGTGGGGGTGCAGGCCCGATGACCGCGGCAGGCGACCTCGTGCTGTCCACGGCCGTGCGCCTCCTCGCGCAGCCGGCCACCCCCGACGCGACGCTGCCGCCGTCGACGGTGCCCGACGTCGACGTCACGCCGGGCGTCTGGGGCTTCGTCGCCATCGCGTTCGTCGCGATCGCGACGGTGCTGATCATCGTCGACATGTCCCGTCGCGTCCGCCGCACCCGCTACCGCGGCGAGGTCCGCGAGCAGATCGAGGCCGAGCGCGCCGAGGCGGGCGCCGCGGCCGCGAGGCTCGGCGACGAGCCGCGTCCCCGCGCCGACGACGACCTGGGCGACGACGACCGACGCGACGACGACCTGGGCGACGGCCCCGACCGTCCCGACCGCCTCTAGCGACGTGGCGGGACGTCCTGGGGGGCCGGCCCGCGCCTCCTAGGCGAACGTCGGCGCGTTCAGCGCCAGCACGAGGATGCCCGTCCAGTGGCACAGGTAGGCCAGCACCGTGCAGGCGTGGAACAGCTCGTGGAACCCGAAGTGCCCCGGCAGCGGGTTCGGGCGCTTGAGCGCGTAGAAGGTCGCGCCGACGACGTAGAGCAGGCCGCCGACGAGCACGAGGACGGTCATCGGCACGCTGGCCGCGAAGAGGTCGGGCAGGAACCCGAGCGCGCCCACGCCCATCAGCACGTACAGCGGCGTGTAGAGCCAGCGCGGGGCGTGGATGAAGAAGACCCGGAACGCGATGCCGAACGCCGCGGCCGTCCAGACGAGGACGAGCAGCAGGGTCGACTTGCCGGGCGGCAGCGCGATGGCCGCGATGGGCGTGTACGTGCCCGCGATGAGCAGGAAGATGTTCGAGTGGTCCAGCCGCTTGAGGAACATCTTCGCGCGCGGGCTCCACGGGAACCGGTGGTACGTCGCCGAGATGCCGAACAGCAGCAGCGACGTCGTCATGAAGACGGCGCAGGCCCAGGTCGCCGCGGCCCCGTCGGCCAGGGCGACGAGCACGATGCCCGTGGCGATCGCCACCGGGAACGTGGCCGCGTGGATCCAGCCGCGCCAGGACGGCTTGCGCTCGACCGCCGCGTAGGCGAGGGCGTCGTCGAGCAGGGGGAGGTTCGGCAGCTCCGCTCCGCCGTCGTCGGCGACCGGAGAGGGCGAGGAGGTGCTCATGGGGCGAGCGTAGGGGAGGAGGCCCCGGTGCCGCTGGGACTCCGCCGTCCCCCTGCGGAGGGGCTCATCGCGGGCCGGGTGCGTTAACGTAGGCACGTGAAGACCCCCGGACGGCCCCCCGTGGCCGGCGGCCTGCTCTACGGGCTGTACCAGCGCCGTCTGCGCCGCGAGCTCGACGGGGCCGAGCTGCCGCACCACGTCGCGATGATCGTCGACGGCAACCGACGCTGGGCCAAGGCCCGCATGCTCGAGACCGCGGCACACGGCCACCGGGCCGGGGCCGCGAAGATCAGCGAGTTCCTCACCTGGTGCGACGACCTCGGCATCCGCGTCGTGACCCTCTACCTGCTCTCCGCCGACAACCTCGGCAACCGGGCCTCCGACGAGCTCACCGAGCTGTTCGGCATCATCGGCGACGTCGCCGACGAGCTCTCGCACCAGCGCGACTGGAAGGTGCAGCACGTCGGCGCCGTCGACGACCTGCCCGCCGGTCTCTGCGCCTCGCTCGCCGCGGCCGAGCAGCGCACGCGGGACCACGGCGGCCTGCACGTCAACCTCGCCGTCGGCTACGGCGGCCGTCGAGAGATCGCCGACGCGATGCGCAGCATCGTCCGCGCGCACGACGCCGCGGGCGGCACCCTCGACGCGCTCGCCGAGGTGCTCACGCCCGAGCTCATCGCCGACCACCTGTACACCGGCGGCCAGCCCGACCCCGACCTCGTCATCCGCACGTCGGGCGAGCAGCGCCTGAGCGACTTCATGCTGTGGCAGAGCGCGCACAGCGAGTTCTACTTCGTCGAGGCCTTCTACCCCGACCTGCGCGAGGTCGACTTCCTCCGCGCCGTGCGCGACTACGCGCTCCGGCACCGCCGCTACGGCAGCTGACGACCTCGTCCTCGGGGCGCGGGTACGGTAGAGGACCCCCTACCCGAGGAGCACCGCGTGACCACCATCGACGACTTCGCCGCCGGCTTCGCCGACGAGGCGGGCTGGTTCGACTTCGCCTCGTACGGCCCGATGGGCACGGGCGTCGTGCAGGAGGCGCGGGCCCTGACCGAGCTGCAGTCGCGATCCCGACACGGCTCGGCGGTGGCCCTCGACGAGCAGTCCGGGCGCGCCCGTCGGGCCGTCTCGGCCCTCACCGGCTTCCCGGTCGACCACGTCGTCTTCCAGCCGAGCACGAGCCAGGGCATGATGCACACGCTCTTCGGCCTGACCGGCGCCCTCGCGCTGTCGCCGCGGGAGTACCCGACCGCTCCTCTCACCGCGACCCGCGCCTCCTCGGCCCTGCGGGTGCTCGACACGGTCTGGCTCGACGTGCCGGACGACGCGGTCACGCCGGCCGTGCTCCGCGAGCGCCTGACGCCCTCGGTGACGGCCGTGGCCGTGAGCGTCGTCGACTACCGCACCGGCTACCTCGCCGACCTCGAGGGCATCCGGCAGGTGATCGGCGACCGTCTGCTGATCGTCGACGGCATCCAGGGCTTCGGCGTCGTCGACGCGCCCTGGGCCGTGGCCGACGTGCTCGTCACGGGCGGCCAGAAGTGGCTGCGCGCAGGCTGGGGAACCGGCTTCATGGCGCTGAGCGACCGGGCGCTGACCGAGCTGACCCCCGTGTTCAGCGGCGTGCACGGATCGCAGGTCACCCTCGGCGAGTCGTACGAGCGCGGTGCCGAGCCGGCTCCCGGCGCCGCGGCGTTCCAGTTGTCCCGCCCCGACCCCATCGCGGAGGCGCGGCTCGCGACGTCGCTGGAGGAGATCGCGGCCGTCGGCGTGCGTCCCGTCGCCGCGGCCGTCGCTGAGCGTGCGAGCAGGCTCATCGACCTCGCCGACGAGTTCGCGGTGCCGGTGGCGTCGTCGCGCGTCGAGTCGGAGCGGGCGGGCATCGTCGTGCTCGAGCCGGAGCCGCAGCACCTGACGGCCCTCACGGCGTCGCTGCTCAACCACGGCGTCAGCGCGACGATCCGCAGCACGAGCGTTCGCCTCAGCACGCACGTGTCGAACGGCGACGACTCGTTCGAGCTGCTGCGCGAGGCGCTCACGTCGTACGGCAGCTCGATCTCGTACTGATCGGCGGCGGCGGCCTGAGGGGTGCGGTCGTGCCGGCGTCGTGCGGACCCTCGACCGACACTTGAGGGTCGTTCATCTGATCGTCACACGACACGGCGCGGCGTGGCGGTCGCCTGTCGGAGGCGCGACGTAGGTTCGGGTCACCGGGCAGACGTCCCGGTCGAGACGGCCACGAAAGTTCGCCTCGCGACTGCTCCGCGGCCGTCCTGCCGAAGGTACCGAGCGCACCGCCGCTCGGAGATGGAGTCGTCGTGACCGTCAACACCCGGACCGAGCAGCAGGGCACCTCCTCCCGTCGTGGAGCGGCCGATCGGCCCGCCGCCGTCGACCAGCGCACGTACGTGCTCGACACGTCCGTCCTGCTCAGCGACCCGCAGGCGATCTTCCGGTTCGCCGAGCACGACGTGGTGCTGCCCGTCGTCGTCGTCAGCGAGCTCGAGGGCAAGCGCCACGATCCCGAGCTGGGCTACTTCGCGCGACAGGCGCTGCGCCTCCTCGACGGCCTCCGCGTGGCGCACGACCGCCTCGACTTCCCGGTCGAGGTCGGGTCGGGCGGCTCGTTCCGGGTCGAGCTCAACCACTCGAACATGTCGGTGTTGCCGTCCGGCCTGCAGCTCGGCGACAACGACTCGCGCATCCTCGCGGTCGCCTCGAACCTCGCGAACGACGGCCTCGCGGTCACGGTCGTCTCGAAGGACCTCCCGCTGCGCGTCAAGGCGGCGTCGATCGGTCTCGCCGCCGAGGAGTACCGCGCCGAGCAGGTCGTCGACAGCGGCTACACCGGACTGACCGATCTCGACGTCTCGAGCGACCAGATGGCCTCGTTCTGGGAGAAGGAGACGATCAGCTCCCGTGCCCTCGCCGACGTGCCCGTCAACACGGGCCTGGTCGTGCACTCCGACCGCGGGTCGGCGCTCGGCAGGGTGACGGGCAGGGGCGAGGCGCGCCTGGTGCGGGGCGACCGCGACGTCTTCGGGCTGCACGGTCGCTCGGCCGAGCAGCGCCTCGCCATCGACCTGCTGCTCGACCCCGAGGTCGGCATCGTCTCGCTCGGCGGGAGCGCCGGCACGGGCAAGTCGGCCCTCGCCCTCTGCGCCGGTCTCGAGGCGGTGCTCGAGAAGCAGCAGCACAAGAAGATCATGGTGCTCCGGCCGCTGTACGCGGTCGGCGGGCAGGACCTCGGGTTCCTGCCCGGCGACGCTGCCGAGAAGATGAACCCCTGGGGCCAGGCGGTCTTCGACACCCTCGGTGCGATCGTGTCGCAGAACGTGCTCGACGAGGTCGTCGAGCGGGGACTGCTCGAGGTGCTGCCGCTGACGCACATCCGTGGCCGGTCGCTGCACGACGCCTTCGTGATCGTCGACGAGGCGCAGTCGCTCGAGCGCAACGTGCTGCTCACGGTGCTCAGCCGCATCGGCCAGAACAGCCGCGTCGTGCTGACCCACGACGTCGCCCAGCGGGACAACCTGCGGGTCGGACGGCACGACGGCGTCGCGTCGGTCATCGAGACGCTCAAGGGCCACCCGCTCTTCGGGCACGTCACGCTCACCCGCTCGGAGCGGTCGGCCATCGCCGCGCTCGTGACCGAGCTGCTCGAGTCGAACGAGCTCGCGTAGCGCTCGCGCGTGACGCGCGCGTGTGCCACCCCGTGCCCGGCGCGCGGGTGTGCCACCCCGTGCCCGGCGCGCGGGTGTGCCACCCCGTGCCCGGCGCGCGCGTCCGTGCTGCGACGGACGAGTTGCTCCAGAGGGCTGCCTCGGCCATGCCGAGTCGGCCATCCGGGGCAACTCGCGCACGCGGTGACGCTCGCGGGGCATCCGGCGTGCGGGCATCACCCGCGAGCGGCACATCGTCGCGCCACCGCGCCTGCACGGACGAGTTGCCCCAGAAGGCTGCCTCGGCCCTGCCGAGTCGGCCATCCGAGGCAACTCGCGTGCGAGCGCGAGGGCCCCGCGCCCGCGCCCGCGCCCGCGCAGGCGCAGACTCTGACGCGGTGACGCTCGCGGGGCATCCCGCGCCCGGGCATCACCCGCGAGCGTCACATCGTCGGGCTGTCCGTCATCGCGACGACGGACGGAGCTCTGCTCCTCCACGAGTGCGGCGCGGGCGAGATCGTCCACAGCGACGGGACGACCGCAGGAGGCGGTGGGGGCCGAGGCGTCATCGTCACTGCATGACGACGGCACACGACGAACACGTCCAAGACCTCGACGGTCGAGCAGCCGGCGACCGGGGCGAGGACGAGTCCATCTCGGATGCGACCCCGAGCCTTCGTCCGGCCACGGGCCCGGACGCGGAGCGAAGGCGGGGCCCCACACGCATCGACGTCGTCGCCGGGCTCGGGCTGCTCGGCCTCGTCGCGGGGACGGGGCTGTCCCTGCCGGCGACGATAGCGGCGTCGGCGCTCGCCGCCGTGACGAGTCCCCTCGTCCGCGTCGACCTGGCGGAGCGGCGGCTCCCCGACGTCCTCGTGCTGGTCGTGCTCGTCGGCACGACCGCGGGTGTGGTGGCCGCCGTGGCCGGCGGTGCCGGAGTCTCGGCGGCTCGGGCCTGCCTCCTCGGCCTGGTCGTGCTCGCCGCTTGCGTCCCGCTCGTGCACGGTGGCGGACTCGGCGCCGGCGACGCCAAGCTCGCGGGCGTCGGCGTCGTGGCGGCGGCACTGGCGTCGCCGTCGGCGCCCCTCATCTGGCTCGTGGCGGTGGCGCTGCTCGGGGGAGTGCACGGTGCGGTGGCCGTCGTCCGACGACGTGACACGTCGCGCACCAGGGTGGCCATCCCCTTCGGGCCGGTGCTGCTCGTCGGCTGGTGGCTCGCCGTCGCCGCCGCCACCCTGCTCGACGGGTCGTAGCGCTACGGCCAGTACGGCACACCGCGCTTCGTACCGTGCACCGTGTCCAGACCGGTGCGGTGCACGGAACGCGGTGCGGTCGACCGAATCGTGTCGGCGCGGGGGCGGCCCGTTCCAGGACGGTGCCCCGCCCGCACGGCGCCGCCCCGCCCGCACGAGCTGCGGACGGGGCGGCGGGGCGAGCCGGGAGCGGGGAGCGCTCAGCCCGGGTGGGTCATGCTCAGCACGTCGAGCGCGGTGTCGAGCTGCTCGTCGGTCACCTCGCCGCGCTCCACGAAGCCGAGGTCGACGACGGCCTCGCGCACCGTCATCTTCTGCGCGACGGCGTGCTTGGCGACCTTGGCAGCCGCCTCGTAGCCGATGACCCGGTTGAGCGGGGTGACGATCGACGGCGACGACTCGGCCATCGCCCTGGCGCGCTCGACGTCGGCCTCGAGTCCGTCGACGGTCTTGTCGGCGAGCACGCGCGTCGCGTTCGAGAGGAGGCGGATCGACTCGAGCAGCGCGGTGCCCATCACCGGGATGGCGACGTTGAGTTCGAACGAGCCGGAGGCGCCGGCCCAGGCGATGGTGGCGTCGTTGCCGATCACCCGTGCGCAGACCATGAGCACGGCCTCGGGCACGACCGGGTTGACCTTGCCGGGCATGATCGACGAGCCGGGCTGGAGATCCGGGATGTGCAGCTCGCCGAGGCCCGTGTTCGGGCCGGAGCCCATCCACCGGATGTCGTTGTTGATCTTGGTCAGGCTGACCGCGAGCACACGGAGCGCGCCCGACGCCTCGACGAGCCCGTCGCGGGCGCCCTGGGCCTCGAAGTGGTCGAGCGCCTCGGTGACGGGCAGGCCGCTGTCGTCGGCGAGCACGGAGATGACCTCTTGCGGGAACCCGACGGGGGTGTTGATGCCGGTGCCCGTCGCGGTGCCGCCGAGCGGCACCTCGGCGACGCGGGGCAGGGTGGCCTGCACGCGCTCGACGCCGAGACGGATCTGCCGGGCGTAGCCGCCGAACTCCTGGCCGAGGGTGACGGGGGTGGCGTCCATGAGGTGGGTGCGCCCCGCCTTGACGACGCCCGCCCACTCGGCGGCCTTGCGCTCGAGGGACGCGGCCAGGTGCTCGAGGGCCGGGACCAGGTCGTGCAGCAGGGCGCCGGTGACGGCGACGTGCACCGAGGTCGGGAACACGTCGTTCGACGACTGCGACGCGTTGACGTGGTCGTTGGGGTGCACGGCGAGGCCGTCGACGGTGCCGGCCAGGCTCGCGAGCACCTCGTTCATGTTCATGTTCGACGAGGTCCCGCTGCCGGTCTGGTAGACGTCGACCGGGAACTGGTCGTGGTGCTGCCCGCCGATGACGGTGTCGGCCGCGGCCACGATCGCGTCGGCGACGCCCTGGGGGACGATGCCCCGTCGGCCGTTCACGACGGCCGCGGCGCGCTTGATCCGCGCCAGCGCGACGATCTGCGCGGCCTCGAGGCCGGCACCCGAGATGGGGAAGTTCTCGACGGCCCGCTGGGTCTGGGCCCGCCACAGGGCCGACGCGGGGACCCGCACCTCGCCCATCGTGTCGTGCTCGATGCGGTACTCGGATGTGGTCACGACGTCGTTGTCCTTCCTTCGGCCCTCGTGGGGCGGTGTCACGGGGGTCGGTCGCCCCCGAGTCGTCAGAGTCGACCGATGATGATCGACGGGTCGACGCGGCCGTCGGCGAGCGCGTAGTTCGCCCCGACCACGGTCAACCTACCCTCGGCCACGGCGGCCGAGATGAGGGCGCTGCGGCCGACCAGCGACTCGACCGAGGCCTGGATGTGCAGCGCGCCGACCGCACGCGGGTCGAGCACGGCACCCGGCTCGAGCGCGATGGTGGCCCGCCGCACGCTGGGCACGATCATGTCGACGAGGTCGCCGAGGAACCGCGAGCCGGGAGGCGCGTCGGTCGTGAGCGAGTCGATGGCGGTCGCGACGGCGCCGCAGCTGTCGTGGCCGAGCACGACGATGAGCGGCACGCCGAGCACGGAGACCGCGTACTCGAGCGAGGCGATGACGGTGTCGCCGACGACCTGGCCCGCGTTCCGGACGACGAAGAGATCGCCGAGGCCGACGTCGAAGATGATCTCGGCGGCGAGCCGGGAGTCGGCGCAGCCGAAGAGCGCGGCCACCGGTTCTTGTCCGCCGGCGAGCAGGGCGCGCCGGTCGCTGTCCTGGTGCGGGTGTTGGGGGGCGCCGGTGACGAAGCGCTCGTTGCCGGCCTTCATCCGCTCCCAGGCGCGACCGGGGGTCAGCGGCTCCGCCGGGGCGGCGGGCGCCGTTGAGGTGGCGTCGACGGAGGCGGCGGCCTCGGTGAGGGGGTCGGTCACGATCGGTCTCCAGTCTGGTCGGCGAGCTGCTCGGCCAGGGCCGTCGCGAGCTGCTCGAACTCGACGTCGTCGGCGGTGCCGTGCAGCACGTAGGCGCTGCGGTCGACCGTCGTCGTCATCGAGTAGGCGTAGTTGCCGGGGCTCTCGCCGTCGCGGCGGTCGTAGACCTGCCAGTCGAGCCCGGCGATGGTCGTCGCGCCCGTGGCCGGGCGCGCCTGCACGGCGTTGGCGACCCAGGTGGCGTTCGCGTCGACGCCCTGCTCGAGCGCGATGAACTGCTCGGTGGGCGTGATCAGTCCGACGTACCAGGTGGCGACGCCGTCGGCCGAGCCTGTCGAGATGTCGGCGCGGTTCGAGGTCCAGTCGTCGGGCAGGTCGGGGGCGGCCAGCGGCACGTCGACGCTGGCCTCGGCGCTCTGTGCCACGGACCGGTAGTCGATCTCTTGTCGGTTGACGGTGCCGCCGGGGCGGACGACCACGAGCACGAGGAACAGCACGACGCCGAGCGACGCGACGATCGACAGTGTCAGGTTGACGGCTGTCTGGTTGGCGTAGTGCTTGCGGGTGTTCTCGGCCTTGCGGCGCGCGGTCTCGTCAGGGGTCTCGGGTCGGCCCAGCTCGGCCACCACGCGGGGCTCGCGGGTGCGCCGCGGCTTGCCGCCGCGGGGACCCTCGTCGCCGGGGCGGCCCGTCGTGCCGGGGTCGGTCATTCGGCGGGCGCCTGTCGACGCGCGGCCTCGAGCCGCTCTCGGGCGCCGAGCAGCCACTCTTCGCATCGGCGGGCCAGGGCCTCGCCGCGTTCCCACAGGGCGAGCGAGCGCTCGAGGGTCGACGCCCCCTGCTCGAGCTCGGACACGACGGTGACGAGCTCGTCGCGGGCCTGTTCGTAGCTGAGCGACGCCACGTCGGGCACGTCGGCGGGAGCGGACGCGGAGGGTGCGGGGGAGGAGGACTGTGCCACGGGACGATCCTAACGAGAGGGGCTGGCAGGGGAGGCGGCGCCGTCGACGAGCGGGGAGGACGCGGGGCCTGGGGAGGAGGCGCCGGTGCTGACGGCCTGCAGCGCGCCTCCTTCGAGGGTGAGGACGAGCCGGGTGGACTCGGGCGCGTCGGCGGGCTCGCGCAGCACGGCGCCGTCGGGGAGCTGGACGATCGAGTAGCCGCGCCGCAGGGTGCCCTGCGGCGAGAGGGCGCGCAGCTGGGCGGTGAGCTCGGAGACTCGGGTCTGGGCCCGCTCGACGGCGCGGGCGACGAGCTCTTCACCGCGGGCGACGGCGCGCACGACCTCGTCGGCGCGCACGTCGACGAGGGTCTGCGGCGACGCGAGCACAGGACGGCTGCGGACCTGCTCGAGGCGGTCGATCTCGGTCGACACGATCTGGTTGAGGCGGACGCCGATGCGCGAGCGGGCCTGCTGCACCCGCGACAGCTCTTCGCTGACGTCGGGCACGACGCGCTTGGCCGCGTCGGTGGGGGTCGAGGCGCGCAGGTCGGCCACGTCGTCGAGCAACGGGCGGTCCGCCTCGTGGCCGATGGCGCTGACGACGGGCGTGCTGCACGCGGCCACGGCCCGGACGAGCGACTCGTCGCTGAAGCCGAGCAGGTTCTGGAAGTCGCCCCCGCCGCGGGCGACGATGATGACGTCGACCTCGGGGTCGGCGTCCAGCTGCTGCACGGCCGCCGTGACCTCGCCCACCGACCGGTCGCCCTGGACGGCCGCGTGGACGACCCGGAACGCGACCGACGGCCAGCGCAGCTGGGCGTTGCGCAGCACGTCTTTCTCGGCGTCGCTGTCGCGGCCGGTGACGAGGCCGATGCACTGCGGCAAGAAAGGCAGTCGCTTCTTGCGGTCGGGGGAGAACAGCCCCTCGGCGGTGAGCTGCGCGCGCAGGCGCTCGAGTCTCTCGAGCAGGTCGCCGAGGCCGACGTGGCGCATGTCGAAGACCTGCATGGTCAGCGAGCCGCCCTTGACCCAGTAGTTCGGCTTGACGGCCGCGATCACCCGGTCGCCCTGCTTGAGGTCGGCCGGCACCCTCGACTTGACGCTCGACCAGATCGAGAACGAGACGGTGACGTCTTGCTCGAGGTCGCGCAGCTTGCCGTAGACGTTGCCGCCCGAGACGTTCCACTGCGTGATCTGCCCCTCGACCCAGGCCGTGCCGAGCCTGTCGATCCAGTCGCGCACCTTGCCCGCGAGCAGGCCGACCGGCCAGGGGGCGTCGGCGGTGGGCGGCGGGGTGACGATCGTCATGGAGGTGGTCCTCAGGTCGGTGCGCGGACGGGGCAGGGCGGGCACGGCCGGGAGCACCTGCCGTCCCTCCCAGATCGCGACCAGTCGTCACGCCTAAGATCGACGAGTGGCACACATCACGAACGGCGCTATCGCCGTCGACCTCCCGACACCGCGCGTCCCTGCGCTGCGCAACAGGCTACGGGACACCCCCGTCAACGGGACGAAGCGGGTGCTGCTCGCTGCTCCCCGCGGCTACTGCGCCGGCGTCGACCGGGCGGTGATCGCGGTCGAGAAGGCGCTCGAGCACTACGGCTCGCCCGTCTACGTCCGCAAGCAGATCGTCCACAACGTCCACGTCGTGTCGACGCTCGAGAGCCAGGGCGCGATCTTCGTCGACGAGGTCGAAGAGGTGCCCGAGGGGTCGCACGTCGTCTTCAGCGCTCACGGCGTCTCGCCGGCCGTCGTGCAGGGCGCCGCCGACCGCAACCTCCAGGCCATCGACGCGACCTGCCCGCTGGTCACCAAGGTGCACCGCGAGGCCGTGCGCTTCGGTTCGCAGGGCCGCCACATCATCCTCATCGGCCACGCCGGCCACGAAGAGGTCGAGGGCACGATGGGGCATGCCGCCGACCGCACCACACTCGTGCAGAACCCGGCGGAGGTCGACGACCTCGTCGTCGACGACCCCGACAACCTCGTCTGGCTCTCGCAGACGACGCTGAGCGTCGACGAGACCATGGAGACCGTCCGCCGTCTGCGCGAGCGCTTCCCCTCGATCCAGAACCCCCCGAGCGACGACATCTGCTACGCCACGCAGAACCGTCAGGTCGCCATCAAGAAGGTCGCGGTCGACTCCGACCTCGTCATCGTGGTCGGCTCGGCGAACAGCTCGAACAGCGTGCGCCTCGTCGAGGTGGCGCTCGAGCACGGGGCCAAGGCCGCCTACCGCGTCGACTACTCGAGCGAGATCAAGCAGGAGTGGCTCGACGGCGTCGAGACCGTCGGCGTCACCTCCGGTGCCTCCGTGCCCGAGGTCCTCGTGAAGGAGGTCCTCGACGACCTGGCCGACGCGGGCTACGGCGACGTCTCCGAGGTCGTCACCGCTGAGGAGGACCTCATGTTCTCCCTCCCCAAGGAGCTCCGCAAGGACGCCCAGGGCCAGACCGACACCCGCGCGCTCGGCGGCCGCGCCGCTCGATGAGCGACGACCACGACCCCCACGACGACCGCGCCGACGGAGCCCGCGACCGCGACGAGCAGGCCGCCCGCGACCCGCGACCCCGTCCGCGGTACGGCGAGTACGCGCCCGAGGGCTGGGTCAGCCCGGTCGCGCCCGCCGACGCCGCACCTCCTGCGCCCCAGGCCCAGCAGGCACCCGGGGCGGCGTCCGGCTCGCAGCCGTGGGTGCAGCCCCCGCAGCAGGGGCAGAGTCCAGGAGGCGCGCAGCCGTACCCGGGACAGCCCGCCGGGGTGCCCGTGCTCAGCCCCGGTCGCCGGGTGGACCGCGTCGCGACCTTCGTGCTGCTCGGCCTCGCGGGCTACAACGTGATCTCGAACGTCGTGCTCGTCTCGGGGTTCTCGCGGTCGCTGCTCTCGGCCTTCACGGCCGCGGGCTACCCGGTCGACGACTTCTCGCGGCAGGCCGAGCTGCAGCAGGCGGGCGGAGCGATCGCCATCGTGTCGCTGATCGTCTTCGTGCCCATGATCGTCCTGACGGTGCGCCGTCTGCGGGCCGGGAAGATCACGTTCTGGGTCCCGCTCGTCGCGGGCGTCGTCGTGACCGTCGTGCAGATGGTCCTCGTGCTGTCGGTGTTCCTGGGCGACCCGGCGTTCGTGCAGTCGCTCCTCGACGGCGCGGGCACCGCCTCCTAGGCCGCCCCGAACGCCGAGAGGCCCCGCAGCTCGTCGCTGCGGGGCCTCTCGTGCGTCACCAGGAGGAGCGCGTCAGCTCCCCGACTGTCCGAACGAGCCGAGCTGCTTGGTCGCCTCGGCCACGCGGGCGGCCATGGCCGACTCGGCGACCTTGCCCCAGGCGCGGGGGTCGTACTGCTTCTTGTTGCCGACCTCGCCGTCGGCCTTGATGAAGCCGTCGTAGTTCTTGAGCACCGTGTCGGCGATCGAGCGGCTGAAGGCGTACTGCGTGTCGGTGTCGAGGTTCATCTTGACGACGCCGTTCGAGACGGCCTCGCGGATCTCGGCGTCGGACGAACCGGAGCCGCCGTGGAAGACGAGCTCGAGCGGCTTCTCGGACGTCGTGAAGCGGTCCTGGATGCCCTGCTGGATCTCCCCGAGCAGCTCGGGACGCAGCTTGACGTTGCCGGGCTTGTAGACGCCGTGGACGTTGCCGAAGGTGAGGGCGGCGATGTAGCGGCCCTTCTCGCCGAGGCCGAGCGCCTCGACCGCCTTGGTGACGTCGCCGACGGTCGTGTACAGCGCCTCGTTCGACCCCTCGTGCTGCACGCCGTCCTCCTCGCCGCCGACGACGCCGATCTCGACCTAGAGGATGGCGTTGATCGCGGCGGTGCGCTTGAGCATCTGCTGCGCGATCTCGAGGTTCTCGTCGAGGGGGATGGCCGAGCCGTCCCACATGTGCGACTGGAACAGCGGGTTGCGGCCGGCCTTGACCTCTTCTTCGCTGGCGGCGATGAGGGGCAGCACGAAGCCGTCGAGGGCGTCCTTGGGGCAGTGGTCGGTGTGCAGCGCGACCGTGACGGGGTAGTTCTTGGCGACCTCGGTCGCGAACTTCGCGAAGGCGATGGCCCCGGCGGCGCGGTTCTTGACGGTGTGGCCGGCGAAGTAGTCGGCGCCGCCGGTGGTGACCTGGATGATGCCGTCGCTGCCGGCCTCGGTGAGGCCCTGCAGCACGGCGTGGATCGTCTGCGACGACGACACGTTGACGGCGGGGTAGGCGAACCCCTTGTCCTTGGCCTTGTCGAGCATCTCGGCGTACTGCTCGGGGGTGGCGACGGGCATCGGATCTCCTTCGATGATGACGTGTGGGCTGCTCGCCCCACCCTACTCAGGGCCCTCGGGGGCAGACCGAGCGGCGCGGGCCCGTGCACGTCTGTGCAACGACCGTCGGGGAGGCGCCTCCCCGGTAGGATCCGGAGCATGGCTGACTCGTCCTCCGGGAACCTCTACTCGCACCCCGACCGCAACCTGGGCATGGAGCTGGTGAGGGCCACCGAGGCCGCCGCCATCCGCTCCGCCCCCTTCATCGGCAAGGGCGACAAGAACGCCGCCGACAAGGCGGCCGTCGACGCCATGCGCAAGTTCCTCGGCACCGTCGCCTTCGACGGCGTCGTCGTCATCGGCGAGGGCGAGAAGGACGAAGCCCCGATGCTCTTCAACGGCGAGCACGTCGGCAACGGCTTCGGCCCCGCCTGCGACATCGCCGTCGACCCGATCGACGGCACGAGCCTCACCGCCGCCGGCCGCATGAACGCCCTCTCCGTCATCGCGGTGAGCGACCGCGGCAGCATGTTCGACCCGAGCGCCGTGTTCTACATGGACAAGATCGTCACCGGCCCCGAGGGCATCGGCGTCATCGACCTCGACAGGCCCGTCGGCGACAACATCCGCGCCCTGGCCGACGCGAAGGGCCTCGCCGTCGAGGACATCCAGGTCGCCGTGCTCGACCGCCCCCGCCACGCCGACCTGATCCAGCAGATCCACGCTGCCGGTGCCGGCACCCGCCTGCTGCTCGACGGCGACGTCGCCGGCGGCATCAACGCCGCCCGCCCCGACTCGCGCATCGACATGTGCGTCGGCATCGGCGGCACCCCCGAGGGCATCATCACGGCCTGCGCCGTGAAGGCGCTCGGCGGCCTCATCCTCACCCGCCTCGCCCCGAAGGACGACGCGGAGCGCCAGAAGGCGATCGACGCCGGCCACGACCTCGACCGCGTGCTCGACCAGGACGACCTCGTCAAGGGCGACAACGCCTACTTCGTCGCCACCGGTGTCACCGACGGTGCGCTCGTCGCGGGCGTGAAGCGCAAGCAGGGCATGATCCGCACGTCGAGCATCGTGCTGCGCTCGCACTCGGGCACGATCCGTCGCGTCGAGGCCGACCACCTCGTCTCGAAGTGGTACGGCGACACGGAATAAGCAACAGCAGCCAGAAACACATGCGGCAGGGACTTCGTCCCCGCCGCTGCACGACGATCAGGAAGAAGAACGCATGCCCGTCGCAACCCCCGACCAGTACGCCGAGATGCTCGACCGAGCGAAGAACAAGGGGTTCGCCTACCCCGCCGTCAACGTGTCGTCGTCGCAGACGATCCACGCGGTGCTGCAGGGCCTCACCGAGGCGGGCAGCGACGGCATCATCCAGGTCACGACCGGCGGGGCCGACTACTTCGCCGGCCACACCGTCAAGAACCGCGCCGCCGGGGCCATCGCCTTCGCGAAGTTCGCGACCGAGGTCGCCAAGAACTACCCCGTCACGGTCGCGCTGCACACCGACCACTGCCCCA
>Ga0265780_10005618_pt1 | contig 15828 bp, 12 predicted proteins | sample P1T30metagenome_FD_192432 | JGI IMG/M metagenome (GOLD analysis project Ga0265780, IMG submission 192432) | Plant litter microbial communities from East Loma Ridge, Irvine, California - P1 T30 | ecosystem: Environmental > Terrestrial > Plant litter > Unclassified | place: USA: California... | reverse complement strand
CGGGTCAATCCGGATTTCGAGCTGAAGGGTTCGGGCATGCGCATGGGCGGCGGCGCCAAGCCCTTCGGCATCGACGCGGAACAGGTGCCGGACTGCCTGCGCCAGCTGGACGCGCTCGGCATTCCCCTGCAGGGTTTTCATATCTTCAGCGGTTCGCAGAGCCTGAAGGCCGATGCCATCATCGACAGCCACGCGCGCAGCGTCGAACTGGCGCTGCGCCTGGCGGTGGATGCGCGCCAGCCGATCTCCGGCCTTTATCTCGGCGCCGGCTTCGGCATCCCGTATTTCCCGGGCGAGCAGCGTCTCGACCTGGCGCCGATCGGTGCGGCGCTGGAACCCTGGATCGCGCGCCTCGCGCAGGAGCTGCCGGGCGCGCGCCTGTCGCTCGAATCGGGCCGCTACCTGGTTGGCGAGGCCGGCGTGTACGTGGCGCGCGTGATCGACCGCAAGGTCTCGCGCGGCCAGGTGTTCCTGGTCACCGACGGCGGCCTGCACCACCACCTGGCGGCTTCCGGCAATTTCGGCCAGGTGATCCGCAAGAACTACCCGGCCGCGATCGGCAACCGCATGGGCGACGGCGCGCGCGAGACGGTGTCGGTGGTCGGCCCGCTGTGCACGCCGCTGGACGTGCTGGCGGACCGCATGGACCTGGCCCAGGCCGATATCGGCGACCTGGTGGTGGTGTTCCAGTCGGGCGCCTACGGCCTGTCGGCCAGTCCGACGGCTTTCCTCGGGCATCCGGCGCCGGCCGAAGTGCTGGTGTAAGCCTCAGGCGCGCTGGGTCAGTTGCCAGAGCGGCTGGCGCAGGGGACCGGGCAGCCCGGTAATGAGGGCTTTCAGGCGGAACTTGCGGTCCTGGGGCCGGCGCCGCATGCGGGCCAGCATCTCGGCGGCGGTGTCGAAGGCGCCGCGCGCGAATGCGCCGTTGAACACGTCCAGGCGGCGCGCGTCGATGCCGTCCAGGATCGCGTCGCGGTAGGGCAGGGCGCAGGCGTGTTGCTCCAGCGCGAACTCCAGGATATGCACGCAGCCACTCACCGTGCGGATGTTGTCCGCCGAATCGTTGCCGCCATGCTTGCGTACCCGCACCAGGGGTGTGGCGCACAGGGCCAGGCGTGCCTGGCCGATCAGGCGCAGCGTGAATTCCCAGTCCTCCGCGCCGACGCCATTGAAGCGCACGTCGTAGCCGCCGATGCCTTCGTACACGGATTTGCGGATCGCGCTCCCCGACGGGAACAGCGGCTGGTACGACAGGGTACGCAGGTACAGGTCGGGAATGTCGTACCAGAAGCCCTCGGCCTGGCGCGCGCCCGCGAAGAAGCCGGCCGGCGCCTGCGAGAATTTGTCGGCATGGACGCCGCGCTCGTCGAAGGTGACGAAATTGCTGTAGACGGCGTCGCAGCCGGGATGCGCGGCCAGCCAGGCCGCAACGGTGCCGGCGTAGTCGGGCTCCAGCAGGTCGTCGGAGTCGCACAGCACGATGTAGTCGCCGGCGGCGGCGGCCACGCCGGTATTGCGCGCGTTCTGCACGCCGCCGTTCGCGAGCCGGATCACGCGGATCCGGTCCTGGTAGCGCGCCAGCACCTCGGCCGTGTGGTCGGTCGAGCCATCGTCGACCACGATGATTTCCAGGAAAGACTGGCGCTGGCCGAGTGCGCTGTCGAGCGTGGCGCCGATCAGCGTGGCGCGGTTATAGCTGGGAATGACAAGGCTGAGCGTCGGGGTGGACACGGCATCTCCGTTGGTGTGGCTGGGTCGCATGGTGTCTTATCTCGGCACGCCCGACGGCTTATCCTGGAGCCCGGGCGCCGGCGCGGCGGCGACGGCCTGGGCGCGCGGCTGCCAGAACGGGGTTTTTACGTTCACCCCCAGCACCTTCTCGAGCAGCACGAGGATGATGATGATGTCGTAGTAGAGGTCGAAATAGGCCAGCGACAGGAAGGCGCCGCTGACGGCATAGCCGATGATGCTCACCTGGGCCATATTGGCCAGGTCCGCGGCCCATTTCAGGTCGGGCTTGCCCTTGCAGAAGCGCACCACGCGGGTACCGGTGCGCCAGGCGAAGACCATCAGCATCAGGAACATCGCCAGCCCGAGGAAGCCGTGATCGCCCAGCACCTGGAAATAGATGCTGTGCGCGACGTGGAAGTCGAGCGGGTTGGGCGCATAGATCATGAACTGGTTCGGCGTGAAGACATTGAAGCCGCCGCCCAGCGGATTGGCGGTGGCGACGTTCACCGCGAACTGCCAGGCGTTGATCCGGCCCATCGCCGATCCGTCTTCCTTGTAATCGTTGATCGTGTCCATCCGTTCGAACCAGGCCGCGGGCATGACGCTGGCCACCAGCACGGCCATGACGATCACCGCCAGCGCGGTCTGGAACTTCTTCTGGCTCTTGATCCACAAGAACAGCAGCATCGCGCCGCCGCCCAGCAGCGCGCCGCGCGAGTACGAACCCATCGCCGAGACGGCGGTGAAGATCACGACCCCGGTAATCGCCAGCGACATCCATTTCTTGGTCACCAGGCTGCGCAGGTACCAGATCAGCGGCAGCGTCGTCACCAGCGCCAGCGCCATGCCGTTGTTCTCGGCGATATAGCTGCCGGCCGGACCGTACACGCGGAAGTGGCCACCCGAGGCGATCGTGAACAGGCCGCCTTTCAGGCCGTAGATGCCCAGCGACAGGGCCACGACCCACACGAACAGCTTCAAGTCTTTTTCGGTATTGATGACCATGATCGTGATGGCCACCATGAAGAAGGTCTTCGCTACCCGGTCCCACTCGTTCCATACGAGGTCGGGTTCGAGCGCGAACAGGCTGGTGAAGCTCATCCAGCAGAAGAACAGGGTCAGGGTGACGGTGACCGGCGTCATCGGCAAGCGCCTGGGCTGCTTCGACATCAGGGTGGCGACGGCCGTCACCCCCGCGATCGCCGCGGCGAACGGGAAGGCATACGCCGCGCCGTATGCCAGGCGGTGCGGGTTCATCAGGCTGATCCAGGTGAACAGCAGCGCCCCGATCGCCGGCCGCTTGAACACGAACGGCAACAGTCCGAAGACGATGCCGAAGATGACGAGGTCACGCATGGGATCCCAGCTTGCCGAACAGTTCGACCACGCGCTGGGCGTTGGCCTTCCAGGTCAGTTTCTGCTCCGTGATGGCGCGGCGCGCATTCGCCGCCACCTTGGCGCGCAGGGAATCGTCGGCGCACAGGCGGCTGGTGGCCAGCGCCAGGCTGCCGCTCTGCTGCGGATCGAACAGGACGGCGTTATGCTCGTCGGTCAGGATTTCCTTGATGTTCGGCTGGTCCGGCGCGACGATCGCCTTGCCCAGGGCCAGGTATTCGAACAGCTTCAGCGGCGAGGCATACGCCACTACCGCCGGCTGCAGGGCGATGTCGAAGGCGGCCACGTAGCGTGCCACATCGTCGCGGCCGATGATGCCGGTGAAGGTCACGCGGTTGCCGATGTCGAGCCGGCGCGCCTGCTCTTCCAGGGCGGCGCGCGCCGGGCCGTCGCCCACCACCAGCAGGTGGCGGCGCGATTCCGGCGGATCCTGGGCAATCATGTCGATCACCTTGTCCAGGCCGTGCCAGTCGCGCACGAAGCCGGTGAAGCCGAGCACCAGGCTGTCGTCCAGGCCGAGCGCGCGCTTGGCAGCCTCGACGTCGGGATTGGCCTGGAAGCGTTCGGAATTGATGCCGTTCGGGATCACCACGATCTTCTTTGGATCGACGCCATAGGAAGCGACGATGTCGCCCAGCACCTGGGTCACCGGCAGCACCAGGTCGGCCTTGCGCCAGCAATAGGACTGCGACCAGCGCGCCAGGCGCTTGAGCGACAGGCCGTCGTAGCGGCTGCGCTCTTCGAGGATGGGAGCGTTCACTTCGAGCAGCATCGGCAGGCGGAAGCGCCGCGCCAGCCAGATGCCGGCCGGCAGGAACAGGTTGTAGCGCTCGTACAGGCAGTCCGGCTTGTGCTCGCGCACCGCCTTCGCCAGGCGGTGGTAGGCGACCAGCGAATAAGCCAGTTCCATGAGCTCGTAGAACCATTTCGGCAGCCAGCGCTTGAGGACCGCCACCATGCCGGCGTCCGCGCCGAACGATTCGGTTTCGGCACTGGGCGGCGCAACGATGATGACTTCGTGGCCGAGCCCGCGCAGGGCATTGATCATTTCTTCGATGTGGACGTACTGCCCATCCTTGGAACGTGTTCGGTGATGATAGAGGATACGCACTGTGCTGCCCTATGTGAAGGTGGCCGGAATCGAACGGCGCTGGCGCGCTTGCCGGCATGGGAAAGTTAGCGGATGCCCGCGCTTCACTTGCCGCGCCGTTTTCATTGGCTGCCAACAATCTTTCGAATCAGAATCTTACCGTATTAGATGAATAAATGTTAATAATCCAGGTTTCGTGCGCACCCTTACACTTGGTCGACATCAGCCGCCGACCGGGACGATGTGGCGCAAGACCTGGCAAATCGCTTCGGCATGCCGTTCGATCGAATAATCGCGCGCCTTGACGACGGCACGCGCCGCGAGCGTTGCGGCGAAGCCGGGATCGTCGAGCAGGCGCAGTACCGCATCGGCCAGCAGGCGCGGGTCGCGCGGCGGGATCAGGAGGCCATCGACGCCATCCTCGATCACGTCGAGCGGTCCGCCCTCGTTGGAAGCGATCACGGCTTTTCCAAGCGCCATGCCTTCGAGGAAGGTGCGGCCGAACGGTTCCGGTTTTGTCGATGCGTGCAGCACGACCGTGCTCAGCGCCAGGATGTCGGGAATGTCCCCGCGCATGCCCAGCAGGCGCACGCGGCCATCGAGTGCGGGGGCCTGGGCGCGCCGGGCAATCTCGTCGGCGAAACTGCTGTCCTTGCCGTAGGCGCCGCCCACCAGCAGCAGGTGGGCGCGCGGATAGCGCCGCAGGATTGCCGGGGCGGCGTCGAGCAGCACGTCCTGGCCTTTCCAGTCGACCAGGCCGCCGACCAGGGTGACCACCGGCTCGCCGGCGCCGATCCCGAGCTCGGCACGCAGGGCTTCCGAGGGCGGTCGCGGCGCGAAGGCATCCAGGTCCAGGCCTTCCGCGACGACGGTACATTTATCGGTGGGCAGGCCGAGCTGGACCAGTTCGGCGCGCACCGCGGTCGAGACCGGGATCCCGTGGCTCAGCTTGCCCAGCACCCAGCGGTTGCCGCGCGTGTCCGCATTGAAGCCGCGCGCATGCAGGACCGTCGGCAGTCCGGCGAGACGGGCTCCCAGCGCCGCCGCCATATTGCAGCTGGCATCGTTGTTCAGGTAGACCAGGTCGATGCCGTCGCGCTTGAAGCGCCAGTAGTAGGCCAGCGCGGTCGGCAGGACATTCGCCAGGTTGTCGAGGTGCGAGGCGAACGGCACGCGCCAGCGCCGCAGCGCCTGCTGGCTCAGGGTGTTGATGGCGCGCAGGTGACGCCAGCGTCCCAGCCGCTGCAGGCGCGGATACGGCTCGATGGCGAGCCCGGTGTAGATATGGGCGGCGAAATCGGCCGGCAGCTTTTCGAGGAAGGCTTCGAGCGAGATCACGGCGCCGCCATAGCCGGCGCCGTTCTCGCAGAACGCGATCGCGCAGGCGCGCCGGGTGCGTGCCGGGTTCGAAAAGGAAGAGGTGGAAGCGATTGTCGTCATGGTCATCACATCACCCCGGCCAGCCAGCGCAGCAGGCGCACGGCAAATTTCGACGGGGTTGCGTCCCAGGGGCAGGCGCGCGGCAGCTCGAAGCGCGGATCGGCGCTGGTGGCGGCGCCGATCTCGGTGGTGAAGGCGGCGCTGTAGCCGGCTTCTTCGAGCATCCGGATGTGCGCTGCCGTGTAGTCGGCGCGGCGCTTGCCGTTCGGGTAGGCGAACATGCGCACCGGTTGCCCGATGATGGCTTCGAGCTGCTGCTTGTTCTCGACGATCTCGCGGCGCGCCGATTCGTCGTCGATCTTCGCCAGGATCGGGTGGCTGACCGTATGCCCGCCGATCTCGATGCGCTTGTGGGTCATCGCGCGCAGCATGTCGGCATCGAGCATCAGGTCCTGCTGCAGGGCGACGCCGGCCAGGCGCTGCAGATGGGCGGTAAACGCTTCGCGTTCGGGCAGCGGCAAATACTTGCAGCGCTCGGTCAGGATCCGGGCGGTACGGCGGCGCTGCTCGATGCCGTTCAGCGGCAGTTCGCCCATGCCCAGCTCGCGCAGGTCGAGCGAGGTCGGCGGCAATTGCCGGACCGCTTCCAAAATCATGTCGTTCCACATGCTGCTGCGTGCATCCATGTGGCCGGTGGTGACGAATACCGTCGCCGGCAGGCCGTATTCGGCCAGCACCGGCAGGGCCAGGTCATGGAAGGAGCTGTAGCCGTCGTCGAAGGTGATGGCGACCGCACGCGCCGGCATGCGCCCGGTCCGCATCGTCTCGATCGCCTCGTGCAGCGGCATCACATTGAAGCACTCGGCAAGCAAACGCATCTGCCAGCGGAAGGTCTCGACGTCGGGATCGCTGTCGAGCAGGTGATCGGGCGTGGCCAGGATGCGGTGGTAGTTCAGGATGCACAGGCGTCCCGCACCCTTGCCGCGTGGCGCGATCAGGTCGCCGGCAGCACGCACGAGGCTGGCGGTGAATTTCGGCATGGCCAGCCGTGCATTGGGGTTCACACTGCGCCGATCGGGCTGATGCACCGGCACCGGGGCGGAAAAGGGAGCGCGCATTCTTCTGTCAACAACGTCGTGGAGCGGTACCGGGCAGCTGGTGTCCGGCATGCCGATACCGCGGGCGGGCGCGCCATGCTGCCGGCGCGGGCTCGGTCGGACGGGAAGAGGACGCCGGTACGCGTCCTCCGCCAGGAACTCGACATCATCTTATCCTATTTGTTGCAAAATCATAAAAACTGTTGCAATTGTGCTGCATCAGGACGCGACGCTCACCCGCAGGAACGCCTCGAACATCATCAGCGACCACAAGGCCACGCTGTGGTCGGCGCTGCCGCTCTCGTGCTGCGTCACCAGCTGCTCCAGGTAGGCGCGCTCGAAGATGCCGGTGTCGAGCAGGCGCGCGCCCAGCACCGCATCGCGCGTGGCCTGGCGCAGCGGGCCGCGCAGCCAGGCCGCCAGCGGGATCGAGAAGCCTTTCTTGGCGCGGTACATGATGTCGTTCGGCAGGTGCGGCTCGAGCGCCTTCTTGAGCAGGTACTTGCCTTCGCCGCCGCGCAGTTTGAATTCGTTCGGCAGGCTGGCGGCGTATTCGCAGAAAGTGTGGTCGAGCAGGGGCACGCGCACTTCGAGCGAATGGGCCATGCTGGCGCGGTCGACCTTGGTCAGGATATCGCCGGGCAGCCAGGTCTTGAAGTCGAGGTACTGGATCAGCGCCAGCGGGTCGTCGGTCGGCGCCTGGGCCGCGTGCGCGCGCATCACGTCGATCGCGCGGTAGTCCTGCAGCTCGGTGCGGAAGGAGGCCGAGAACAGCTGCTCGCGCTGGCGGTCCGGCAGGCGCGACACGCCGTGGAAGTAACCCTCCACCAGGTCGCGCGCCAGCGCCTCGAAGGTGGTCTTGGCGCGGAACATGCGCGGCGCCCAGTCGGCCTTCGGGTAGATGCTGCCGAGGGTGCCGAACAGCGGTTTGCGAATCGCTTCCGGCAGCTTCGAGCGCACGCTGTGCTCGGCCATCGCGAAGCGGTAGCGGCGGTAGCCGGCGAAGTTCTCGTCGCCGCCGTCGCCCGACAGCGCCACCGTCACGTGGCGGCGCGCCAGCTGGCACACGCGGTAGGTCGGGATCGCCGAGCTGTCGGCGAAGGGCTCGTCGTACAAATGGGCCAGGGTGTCGATCAGGCCGTAGTCGTCCTTGTCGACGATCTGGGCGTGGTGGTGGGTGCGGTAGCGCTGCGCCACCTCGGTGGCGTATTTGGTCTCGTCGTACTCGGGGTCGTCGAAGCCGATCGAGCAGGTGGTCACGCCTTCCCGCACCTTGCCGTCGCTGCCGCTCGCCATCATGGCCACCACCGCGCTCGAGTCGACTCCGCCGGACAGGAAGGCGCCCAGCGGCACCTCGGATTCGGTCTGGCTGTGGACGGTCTCGCGCAGGCGCGCGATCAGTTCTTCGGCCACTTCGGCCTCGGGACGTGGCGGCGCCGGCTTGAAGGACAGGTCCCACCAGCGCTGCGGTTTGGCGGCGCGGTCGCCGACCTTGAGCAGGATGCTGTGGCCGGGGCTGAGTTTATAAGCGTTGTGGAAGATCGTGTTCGGTTCCGGCACGTAGCCGTAGGCGAAATAATCCTCGACGGCGCGCGGGTTGAGGGCGCGCGACAGTTCGGGGAAGGTCATGATCGACTTCAGTTCCGAGCCGAACACGAACAGGCCGCTGGGCAGCAGCGAATAGAACATCGGCTTGACGCCGACGTGGTCGCGCGCCAGGAACAGGGTTTGCCGGCGGCGGTCCCAGATGCCGAAGGCGAACATGCCGCGCAGGCGCCGCACGCAGTCAGGGCCCCAGGCGAGCCAGGATTGCAGCACCACTTCGGTGTCCGACTTGGTGCGGAACACATGGCCGAGCGCGATCAGCTCGTCGCGCAGCGCGCGGTAGTTGTAGATCTCGCCGTTGAACACCAGCGCGACGTCGCGCGCCGCGTTCAGGAAGGGCTGCTGGCCGGTCGCCACGTCGATCACCGACAGCCGGCGGTGGCCCATGCCCAGGCCCTTCTCGAGATACAGCTCGCCTTCGTCCGGGCCGCGGTGGTGCTGGCTCTCGTTCATGCGCCGCAGCGCCTCGCGGTCGATGTCCCGGTCGCCGTGGGTATCAAAGATGCCGACTATTCCGCACATGTGGATAATTTCCTGCTGAAAATGAAACGATAGCGCGTCAGCGCTGCTTGTGCCCACACAGTCCGTCGTACAGCGCGCCGTAGGACGTCACCATCGCGCGCATGCTGAAGCGTTCCTCGACCCGTGCGCGGCCGGCGCCGCCGTGGGCGGCGCGCAGCGCGGCGTCGCCGGCGTAGCGTCCGAGCGCTGCGGCCAGCGCATCGGCGTCGCCGACCGGCACCAGCAGGCCCTGCACGCCGTCGTCGACGACTTCCGGGATGCCGCCCACGTTCGACGCCACCACGGGCAGGCCGCAGGCCATCGCTTCGAGCATCGAGACCGGCGTGCCTTCGGCCAGGCTGGGCAGGACGAACACCGAGAAGCCGTGCAGCAAGGCCCCAATGTCGGCGCGCGCGCCCGGCAGCCAGACCGCATCCTGCAGGCCGAGCGCCGCGACCTGCTCGCGCACGGCCGGCAGCAGCGGGCCGTCGCCGACGATCGAGAGTTTCAGTGCCGGCATCGCCGCGTGCAGGCGCGCGAAGGCCTCGACCAGCAGGCGGTGGTTCTTGACGTCCTGGATGCGCGCGACCGTGCCGATCACCACGTCGCCGGGTCCCCAGGGCGAATCCGCCGCCGGCTCCGCGCCGGGTGCGAACTTGTCGGTATCGACGCCGTTCCTGATGAACTGGATGCGCGTGCGCGGAATGCCCACCACTTGGCCGAGCCAGCGGTCGAGGTCTTCCGACACCGGGATGAAGCGGTCGACGAAGGGTACCAGGCGGCGGCGCAGGAAATTGTGCTTCGGGTTCAGGCCGTGCGGGTCGCTGGCATCGCGCCCGTGCTCGGCGTGGATGCGCACCGGTACGCCGGCCAGCGTCGCCGTGAACGCGTATTCCAGCGCCGCCAGGTTATAGGTGTGCAGCACGGCCGGGCGCAGGCGCCGCATCAGGCGCCAGAAGTGCAGATGCGTGCCCAGGCCCAGGCCGGGCGGCTTGCCGAGCGCATGCAGTTCGACGTCGGCGCACTTGATGCGCTCCGAGAAATCGGTATAGCGCGTCAGGCAGACCACCGCGTGGCGGTAGGCCGGCATGCGGTTGACGCAGTCGACCAGCAGGGTTTCCAGCCCGCCCACGCCGAGGGCGTACACCAGGTGCACGACCAGCGGACGGGTATCGACACTGCTGCCGGCCAGCTCGGGCACGCGTGCGTTCATCGGCCGCGCTGCGCCACCAGGGCGCTGTCAAGCGCCGCGCCCTGGTCCTGCAGGAAGCGGCGCAGCGTGGCGCGCGCCTGCGCGGGATCGTCGTAGGGCACCGCCAGCATGACGGCGGCGCCGTCGTCGCCGCGCAGCATGGCCTTGGAGGCGGCCTGCCACAGCTTGCCGCTGTAGTCGCTGGCGGTGTAATGGCCGCCGATCCACTTGAACGACCATACCAGCAGCGGCGCGCGGCCCTGGGCGCGCAGCACCGTTTCGCGCAAGGCCAGCGGGCGTCCGGCCAGCGCCTCGGTGCGTCCGGCGCCGTCCACCTCGTGCCAGGCATCCTCGTAGTCCGCCAGGCGGTTGACGGAGCTGATCAGGGTCTTTTCCTTGTTCTGGTTGCGGTAGTACAGCACGGTCAGCCCGACGGGAACGCCGCCCTGCTGGTAGACCCGGTGCAGGCGCGCATCGGGCGCCTGGTAGGCCGGCTTCCAGTCGGTGAATTCGGGCGCCTGCGGCAGCGCGACCTCGATGCGCTCGAGCTGCACCGCGGCCGGATTGTGGTTGGCGCGCTCACCCACCAGCGCGGCGGCCGGCCAGGCGGCGCACAGCGCCAGCACGGCGGCGACGGTGGCGGGCAGGCGCGCCGGCATGCGGCCGCCGCCATGCGCCGCGGCCTGCGCGGCGCGCTCGGCGGCGGGTTCCGCCGTGTCTTCGCGCCAGTAGCTGCCGATCCAGAACATGATGAACATGACCAGGCCGAAGAACAGCCAGCCGTAGATGATGTGGTCGACGCCGGTCGCCAACTCCATGCCGGACAGGTGGCCGATCATCACGATCATGTAGGCGCGCAGGCCGTTGGCGATGATCGGCACGATCATCGACATGCCGATGAACAGGGCGCGCCGTGCGGTCGAGCGGTAGGTGAGGTAGGCGTACAGGCAGCCCAGCGTGATCGAGGAGATCAGGTAGCGCACGCCGCTGCAGGCCTCGACCACCGACCAGTTCCCGGTCGGCAGCTCGAAGCGGGTGCCGCTGCGCAGCACCGGGATGCCGGTGGCGCGCACCGCCCAGACGGTGAAGTCGGCGGTGAACTGGATCAGCGGACCGACGAAGACTTCGCCGAAAGGCACGGCGAACAGCAGGAACAGCAGCGGGAAGGCGAGCGAGCCGGCCAGGCGCGGACCCATCAGGGCCAGGGCGGCGGCCGGGAACATGGCGACGAAAGTGTATTGCGACACCACCTGCACTTCGCCCAGCTGGGCCGCCAGCCAGCCGGCGCCGAGCACGGCCAGCAGCAGCAGGGCCGGCGTCCAGGGTTTCGGTGGATACAGGCTGAAGTTGGCGCGGCGGCGCCAGATCAGCCACAGGCTGATCGGCAGGATCACGTAGCCGTGGGCGAAGGTCTCGGAGCTGTTCCAGATCGAGACCATCGAATGCACCGTGCCGAAGTACAGCAGGAAGGGCGCGAGCAGGGCCAGCGCCAGCAGGGCGATGGCGGCGCGCGACAGCGGCATGGCGTCGATGGCGACGCCGGGGGGCGGTTTCAGGAACATTCGAGGTTCTCTCCTATGCAAGCCAGGTTGCTCGCCCAGCTGTAGCGGCGCTGCACCTTGGCGCGCGCGGCCTGGCCGATGGCGGCGGCGGCGCTGTCCTGGCCGGCCAGCAGGGCGCCGACCGCGTCGGCGAAGGCGGCGGCATCCTCGGCCAGCACCAGTTCGCTGCCCGGTTCGGCGTCGATGCCTTCCAGCGCTTGCGGCGACACCACCACCGGCGTGGCCATCGCCATCGCTTCGAGCACCTTGTTCTGGATGCCGCGCGCAATCCGCAGCGGCGCCACCGCCACCGCCGCGTGGGCGATGTAGGGGCGCACGTCGGGCACGGTGCCGGTGACCCTGACGCCGGGACGCTGGGCCAGCGCCTGCACCGCCGGTGCCGGGCGCGAGCCGACGATATAGAAATTCAGGTCCGCAAAACGCTGGCGCAGCAGCGGGAACACTTCGTCGCAAAACCACTGGACCGCGTCGACGTTCGGCCAGTAATCCATCGCGCCGGTGAACACCAGGGCGCGCTCGCCGGCGGCATAGGGGTTGGCGTGGCCGGCGTCGGGCGTGAAGTAATCGGTGTCGACGCCGTTGCTGAAGTGGCCGATCTTGGCGCTGCTTTCCGGCGCCAGGCGGCGGAACAGCTCGGCCTCGGGGGCGGACACGAACAGCGAGGCGTCGTAGTCGCGCGCCACCTGGCGTTCATAGCGCAGCAGCTGCTTGGCTTCATAGCGGTACAGCAGGTTCATCGGAAAGGACTTCTGCTCGGCATACTGGCGCCATTTATCGGAATCGACGTCGCAGAAGTCGACCACGCGGCGCGCGCCGCGGCAGGCGTCGGCGTACTGCGCCATCGCCGAGGAAAACACCAGCACGCGCTCGATGCCCTGCGCGGCCACGGTGTCCTGCACCCAGCGCGCCAGGCCCGCGTCGCGGTAGTACTCCAGCGACAGCGAACGGTTCTTCAGCAGCGCCGACAGGCTTTTCACCCGCGCCAGCAGCGGGTTCATGGGCGCGAAATGGCTGCTCGCGCACAGCGCCTCGACGTGCGGCACGTACTGCCAGTCGTCCTGGTCGTCCACGAAGGTGGCCAGGTGCACGCGGTAGTGCCGGGCCAGGTGCTTGAGCAGGTGGTAGGAGCGGATCTTGTCGCCCTTGTTGGGCGGGTAGGGGATCCGGTGGATCAGCAGGAGCAGGTCTTCCACGATGTTTTCCGGTGTCAGCCCAGGTTGCGGACGATGTACGGTCCCATGAAGTTCGCCAGCGGCAGCGGCAGCTTCTTCCACATCTTGATGAACAGCTGGTACTTGGGATTCAGCGGATTGTTGTCCGGGAGGGTATCCGCGCCGACCAGCTTGTATTCGTAGGGCAGGTGCTGGGCAGTGAAGCCCCAGTTCTTCTTGAAGTCGTAGGCGCCGGTACCCAGCTTGCTGCGGCCGAAGTCGAAGATGCGGCAGCCGCGCGCGGCGGCCGCCTGCATCAGGTTCCAGTACATGAAGTCGTTGCCGGCCACTTCGCGCGCCAGGTCCGTGCCGCCGCCATAATAGGGCACGACTTCGTCGCGCCAGTAGAACGACAGCACCGCGGCCACCAGGCGATCGTCCTCGGTCAGGATGGTGCGCACCTCGCACTCGTCGCCGAAGACTTGCAGCAGCAGGGCAAAGTATTTTTTCGGGAACACCGGGGTGCCCAGCCGGTGCACGCTGCGCGCATAGGCCTCGAACATGCGGTCGACATTGTCCTCGACCACGCCGCGCAGGCCCAGCTTGATGCCCTTGCGGACCATTGCGCGCTGCTTGCGCGGGATGGCGTTCAGGTTGGCCTCGTCGTCGCCGCTGATCTCCTTGCGGAAGGTGACGTACAGCTCCTTGGTATGCCAGCTGGCGTCGTCCGGATGAACGCGCTGCATGCCGCGGTATTCGAGGTGGCCCACGCCCAGCTGCTGCGCCAGCGCGTGCGCGGCCTGGTCCAGCAGGGCGCGCGCGGCATCGCTGCCGGCGACCGGGCCGCCGTACACGCAGAAGGGCATCGCGCCCAGCGAATGGCCGAACAGGCGGCTCTTGATTTCCGCCAGCGGCAGCACGCCGACGATGCGGCCGTCCTGCTCGACGTAATAGAAGAAGGTCTTGATGCCGAACGACTGCTCGATCACCGTCTGCCAGCCGGACAGGTGGAAGAAGGTGGCGTCCGGGCAGGCGCGCACGAAGGCGTCCCAGCGCGCGTTCTCCTGCGGCTGCAGCAGGTGCAGGCTCAGCGGACCGGGTGCAGGGGCAGGCGCCCTGTGTTTGATCTGGGCGGCTTCGATGATCGAGTTCATGGGCGGTTCAGGAAAATGCGGTCCATGCGATCCCAGGCGAAGTCGCGCGCCAGGGCTTCGATGCGGCTTTCCATGCGGTCGATGTTGACGTAGTGGCGGAAGCGCGACTTGGCGCCGATGCCTTCGGGGCGCGGCTGGTCCGGGTCGACTTCCCAAGGATGAAAATAGAACAGCGCCGGCTGCTGGTCGTCGCGGTTGACCTTGGCCATCATCCAGCGCGACAGCGCGTAGGGCAGCAAACGGAAATAGCCGCCGCCGCCGGCCGGCAGGTTACGGCCTAGCATCTGCACGGTGGTGATGGGCACTTCCAGCAGGCCGTCGGTACCGTTCGGGTAAAACGCGAAGCGCGGCGCTTCCGGCATGCCGTAGTGGTCGTGCACCACCGGATAGATGCTCGAGCTGTAGCGGTAGCCGGCTTCGAGCAGGGCGTCGAGCGCCCACAGGTTGTCGCGGCCGATCGAGAAGCTCGGCGCGCGGTAGCCCAGCACTTCCTGGCCGCCGAGGTCTTCCAGCAGCGCCTTCGAGGAGCGGATATCGTTGTCGAATTCGGCGCGGGTCTGGTCCGAGGCGCGCAGGTGGCCGTAGCCGTGGCTGGCCAGCTCGTGGCCGCCGGCGACGATGCGCTTGACCACGTTCGGGTAGCGCTCGGCGATCCAGCCCAGCGTGAAGAAGGTGGCGCGCACATTGTTACGCTCGAACAGCGCCAGGATGCGGTCCATATTCGCTTCGACCCGGCATTCGCGGCTCGGCCAGCTGGCGCGGTCGATATAGGGCGCGAAGGCCGAGACCTGGAAGTAATCCTCGACGTCGCAGGTCATGGCGTTGCGGATGCGTTCACCGGGCGCCGGCGCCGGACGCGCGGCAAGCTCGTACATGTTCATTTTTGGTTGTCCACGTGATGGGTTGCCGTTTCGTTCGGGGTGGCGACGATCTTCTTCAGGATCGACAAGACCGACACGATCGATTTCTCCAGGCGCATCATGCGTTCGTCCAGCACCTCGACGCTGCTGGCGCGGCGCGGTTCGTCCAGCTCAAGCTCGTGCGCGTGCCCGTGTTCGAGCTCGCGCCGCGCGCCCGGCGCCGCGGCCGCGCGCGCTGCCGGCGCATCGTTCTCGAGCGGGTCGGGCAGCTGGTACTCCTCGTCGATGTCCTTGATGACGGTCTCGATCTCCGTCGCGCCGAAGCCGTGCAGCTCTTCCAGGTAGCCCATCAGCAGCACGCGGTCGAGCAGGGTATTGGTCTTGCGCGGGATGCCGCCGCTGTAGGCGAAGATCGCGGCGTGGGCGCCGTCGTCGAAGGCGGGATCGCCCTTCCAGCCGACGGTGGCCAGGCGGTGCTCGATGTAGGCGCGGGTTTCCTGCGCATCCATCGGCCCCAGGTGGTAGCTGGCGATCACGCGCTGGCGCAGCTGCTGCATGCCGGGGCTGTGCAGGGTCGAGCGGAACTCCGGCTGGCCGAGCAGGAAGGTCTGCAGCAGCGACTTGTCGTCGGTCTGGAAGTTGGACAGCATGCGCAATTCCTCGACCGTGCGGGCCGACAGGTTCTGGGCTTCGTCGATCACCAGCAGGGCGCGCTTGCCCTGGTGGTCGATATCGCACAAGAATTTTTCCAGGCGCGTCAGCAGGTCGGTCTTGCTCGCGCCTTCATACGGCAGGCCGAAGGCCGAGACCACCATGCGCAGCGTGTCGTCGGGATCGAGGTGGGTGTTGACGATGTGGGCGGCGACGATCTGGTCCATGGGCAGCCGGTTGAACAGGCTGCGCACCAGCGTGGTCTTGCCCGCACCGACTTCGCCGGTGACGACGATGAAGCCTTCGCCCTGCGACAGGCCGTACTCGAGGTAGGCCATGGCGCGCTTGTGGCCCTTGCTGCCGAAGAAGAAGTGCGGGTCGGGGCGCAGCTGGAAGGGTTTGGCGGAAAATCCGTAGTAAGTCTCGTACATCTTGGGGCTCCGCTTAATACAGGACGGA
>Ga0265780_10005617_pt1 | contig 15829 bp, 13 predicted proteins | sample P1T30metagenome_FD_192432 | JGI IMG/M metagenome (GOLD analysis project Ga0265780, IMG submission 192432) | Plant litter microbial communities from East Loma Ridge, Irvine, California - P1 T30 | ecosystem: Environmental > Terrestrial > Plant litter > Unclassified | place: USA: California... | reverse complement strand
GCAGAAGGCTATTTTGCAGCTGCTGGAGAAGATTGAGAGACTTTCGGGGTGGAGTACGAAGTGGAGGGCGGAGGATTTGAGGGAGTTTTGGGGGTAGTGAGGGAGGTGGTGGTGTGAGGCTGGGGTTCAGCCTGGTCTTCTACGGTATGTGTGGTGGCGGTGTTACGCGGAGCCTTGGGCTGTTTGCCGCTGGAGGCGCATTTGATATCCTCGGTTGGTGAGGCTCCCAATCATGTTCGACGAACTTGGAGGCAGAAGCTCAGCTTTCGAAGCTCAGTGTCAGTCGTGAACGCCTCTCGTGTTCACGGGCTTGGCGGCATCTTCCGGCCCCCCATGTTCAGCCTCGTAGCCTGGTCTATCACGTTAAAAGCTTTGCTGTTGCCAGGTTTTGCGATGGCCTAATCCATATCGGCATAGCCTTACTTTGATTCGAATCCGCCGAAATGGGCAACAGCTTTGGTTTCCTCAGAGGCGAAAGTGGAAGCGGGTTTCAGTTCAACGTGGTGGAGGCTTGCAAGGCTGAGGATGTGGACCTCGCTCAAGCTTGCAGCTTAACGTTTGGTGCGGATCATGACCTGGTCTCGATTGGCAACGTTACGAGGGGAAGAATGGCGCCGCAGCCTGGTATAGCCGGAATTGGAGTAAGTCAAGGTTGCTGATCGCAGACATTGTACGCGAGCTAACGTCGCTAGATCTGGATCGCGATGGTACTGTTCTTCGTTGTTGTCGCGATGTCTCTCGTCTTTGTCTTTATCGAGATCTGGTCCAGAGCAGATGTCTCGTGAGTAGCTCGAAGCGATTGCTTGACAAAGCTAACCGTCAACGCAAATAGTCAATTCAGCAGCGCCTTCGCGAGCTTGAGAGATAAGCCCAAAAACAAGACCCCCGGAAATCCAAACGCGGATCCGACATGGAAAGACAGAGTGCGCGCAGCTGGCCGAACGTTCGTTTTGGGTGTTGCAGACACCCAAACCATCTTTGTTGGAGCTTTCCTTCTCGGCTTTGCTGGCCGAAGCAAGTGTAAGCTGACAAGTTACCACTTTACAGTCGCCGTCAGTCAGATGATGATCGCGCTGTCTGTTCTCACCTTCTCCATCGCGCTGGTACGGACGTACTGGCGTAATCCACTTGCAGCCGCTTTTCGATTAATTCTCTCGGTTGGGGCCTTTATCGGTGTCGGATTGACCATCTTCAGGGAAGCCAACTATGCTCCGTATGACGCGCTCAAGCACTCGAGCCAGGACAGCGCCATCCTCCTCCCAGTAGCATGTATGCTGGAAATGGACCTTCGATCAGCAGCAGAAGAGCAAGCGCGTCAGAACCAAGCCAATCTCGGTTTCGGAAACGCAACAGCCTGGCCACCAGAAAGATTCATGTACATCGTCCTCGGCGTCGCTTTCCTCGCCGCCCACATCTCAGTCCCCATCCGCTTCGCCGAATCCAGAGACCGCGCACCGAAAGTCTGGACAGAGAAGCGTGCATTCGTCACATTGATCTACTGGATATTGGTGTTGCTCACGCCCATCGTAACGTCAATGTTCTGCTGGTTCCGCGTGTACACAATGCGCGAATGGGTAGCTGGTTCGGGGTGGATGGAGGATCCGAATACGGAGATGATAGTGTGGGATTCGGGACAGCTGATTGCTATGGGCGTGCTTATTACGGTAATGATGAATGTGCTTACTGAGGCGAAGGAAAGGGAGAAGAAAGACGCGAAGAGAAATGACGACACGGATGGAGAGGCTGGAGTGGAGTTGCTGCCGACTGCTTATCGTGGGTATGAGTATTAGGGTGCCTGATAAATCCTCTCACGCGTTTAGACAATGGTAGCGAATTGTAGCCGAAAATTGTGACTAGACGACCGATGATGGAGCTCTCTCAGCATCGTGTCGGGTTTTGCGCGTTGTTAGAAGTAAGTATCGTTTGCGCATGAATTGTGACATTGTGTTGGTGATGGTGAAGAGTGGGCGCGTCGCGATTTCAAAGCGCGATGACGGCACCAGAGCGCACGGACTCTCGGAGGTTGCGGCGATGTCGACTACTGTATGGTTGTCTGCATTACCACCATCATCGCCGCCCGAGACACGCAGAACCCGGTCGAAGGCCTCTACGTAGCTTGCGCCTTCTATATACGAATCACGACACCGAGTGCACCTCTTTCCCTACGGATGGGCACACCACCACATCGCCCCCAACTGATCGCTGCCTTGGCGGGTGCCGTGTGCTTTCACTATTACCGTTATACAGCGACATATTCACACCTAATCTAATACTTCCCCCTGCAGACCGACCTACCACCGAGAGAGTCAGAACCTATCTAAACACATCTACCCTACATATACACCGAATCGACGTCTCGCATTGGCCGCTTCAGCGCCCCGCCACCATGTTCACGAGCTTCACCGGCAACACGCGAAAGGCGCGCCAAGTCAACCTCGGCGGCAAGAAGACGAACCCCTTCGGCCCTCCCGGCTCCGGCGCCGGTTCACAAGCCGCCCTCGATCGCGCACAGCAAGAGCGAGCGCAACGGCAGCGGGAACGAGACACGCTCAATGCGGCCAAGCGGATACAGAAAGTATGGCGGGGTCACTCTGCCAGGAGAGATGTGGCTGACGAGCTACGGGGCGCATGGGACCGCGTAGAAGAGGCGAATGGCTCTTCGAGGACGGCGACATATGACTCGGAGGTGGAGGCTCTCGCCCAACTACAACGGCTGCTTCGATTCGCATCGTCACGGAGCGATGATGATCTGCGGCGGATACAGCACTATGCATCGCGCCAGATGGAAACGGTCAAGAAGTTGGGCATCACATCAAGCGGGCCGTGGCCGTGGGCATATCTAAGGCTGGAGCGCATCCTACTCGTGGCCATAGAGCGGCAGCTTCAGAAGCACGCGCCGATGCAATGGAATCAGGTTGGGGCCTCTCTCAGCGTCTTACAGTTCCTCGCAGACCAGATACCCGCCGAAACGTCCCAAAATGCCGAGCATTACTACCGCACACTTGCAAGCGTCGTATCCACCTTCACCCCAACACTTGAAACGCAGAGCGAAGGATCGGAGATAAGTGACACCATAGTCAGGGCAGCCCTCTCGCCGATGACGCGGGTGACTGGCTACACACTGGATGCTTATGAGGCTTTCGGTATACACTTCCTGACCCTCCCACTATTAGGCTCGGACTCAACGTCACCACCATTACAAAAGTTCCGCGACTCGCTCGCCGACGCCATCAACTACAAGCTACTCGCAAACGCATTGGCGACACTTTCCAAAAGAGCAGGGCTACAAAGCAAATCCGAACTGAAGAACACATCAAGTAGACTGCGTTTACTGGGAAACTTCATCTACTTCCACCGCTACGCCCACAACTTCGACACTCCCGAAGCCTACGCTGTTCACAAAGACTTTGTAGCCGTCGTATCGGTTCTGTTGAACTCCCTCCCAATCAACATTGTAGATGACGATCATCCAATCGCCGAGCTATCCGAAGACGATGGTGCCGAACAAGACTCCAGCGCTGTGTCAAATTTCTTGAAAGAGCAAGTCCGCTCCCTGGTACATCAGGAAGGTATTGGGAGCCTCTTGGCCGGATCATCACAGTCAACGGAAGCTTCAGATGATGAGAAGGTCGAAGAAGCCCGGCAGCTTGCAAACTACGCGCTTGCACTACTTCGCTTCTTCCCTCGTCGCGGAGACGAGATACGAATGTGGCTCTACATCGGCCCATCAGAGGCATCTGGCAAGAGCGCAAGGAAGCTTCCAGCGATCAGATACTTCTGGGAAGCATCAAAACGATCATCGGTCTTTACCACCATCTTCAGGGACTCGAGGGCAGCGATCGGACTCTTGAAGCCGAAATCTTCAAATCTGAACAACTCCGACCGCCCAGGGACATCCGGATTGACGCAGCATGGCTTCTGGCAGCCAGCACAACAGCAAGTCGATCGCGACGCAGTCACCACCGACGAATGGCGGGTTATTCTGGTATTCCTCGAACTATATACCTTTGTACTCAAAGTCACCGACGACGAGGAGTTCTTCACTTCGGGGCAGAAAGACATCTACTCGGGCCAGATCCGCGACAGCGGCCTACCTCTAAGCGAGGTGAAGGATTTGACGACTTTCTTGAAGAATTTGGGCTTCACACTTTACTTCAACGCAGTAGATATTACGACCTCGGAAGAGGATATTGGAGGCAATAACAGAAGTCTTAGCTACTTCAATCCTGGTTTCATGGACAACCAAGCCCAGAAAGAGCATGCTGAGCCTTCAATAGGTGGTGTCGCAGGCTTGAGGATAGATTACGTGAAAGGGCTGGTCACTGGACTACTTCGTATGGTATACGAGCGCGACTCGCGACGCAAGTTCCTGCCTTCGGACCACTGGCTCATGGTCTCGCGCTTCGACATGACAGGATTCATTCCGGCTGTAGTTGAGGAGGAAGAGTCGCGGCACAAGATCCAGGAGGAAGATGCGGAAGATCTTGACGACCTGGAAGAAGAGGAATTCGACGACACACCACAACTCATCGGCACAAGTCGCACACAAACACAACGACGCTTGGAGAAGCTACAGCGGCAGCAGCGCAAGGCTTCGCGGAGACGGTACCTGCAAGCCGTAGCACCTCGTCTCGAAATCCTGCAGAACATGCCGTTCTTCATACCCTTCACCACCCGCGTTCAGATCTTCCGCGAGTTTGTTAAACTAGATATGATCAAGCGACGAGGATCTGCGGATCCTGAGTTCTGGCGGTTTCGAACTATGCAGCAGCCAAACGCACGCAGCCAATTGGAGAAACATACGGCTAGGATCAGAAGAGAGAACGAGTTCGACGATGCTTTCGAACAGTTCTATGAACTAGGCCAGGGCTTGAAGGAACCCATTCAAATCACCTTCATGGATCAGTTTGGCGCCCCCGAAGCCGGTATTGATGGTGGTGGTGTTACCAAGGAGTTCCTCACCAGCGTCACCAGCCGCGCGTTCATGCCAACTGAGTACATCGACATGTTTGTTGAGAACGACCAACATCTTCTGTACCCCAACCCCGCAGCAGTTGAAGAACACAAAGAGGCTCTCCGACAAGCCGGCATACGCGAGGGTTCACAAGAGTACCGTGCCCAGATAACTGAGTTGCTTCAACGCTACGAGTTCCTGGGACGCATCATAGGCAAATGTTTGTACGAAGGTATTCTGGTCGATGTAAACTTTGCACCGTTCTTCCTCCGCAAGTGGGCACTAACCGGCGGCACGGGCTCCGCACCCAACGAATCTGGCTACCGCCCCACGCTCAACGACCTCCGCGACCTAGACGAAGAGCTATACCAAGGCCTGCACAAGCTCAAGACCTACCCTGGCGACGTCGAAGACTTCTCGCTCAACTTCACCGTCACCGACACCGTCGTCGTAGACCACACGACCTCGCCCAAGAAAACCAAAGCCATAACCAAGGACCTCAAGCCCGATGGCTCCAACACCCCCGTCACGAACCAAAACCGCCTCGTCTACATTAGTTACATGGCGCGCCACCGCCTGCAAAACCAACCCTACGCCCAAACCACGGCTTTCCTCCGCGGCCTCGCCACCATGATCCAACCCTCCTGGCTCTCCATGTTCAACCAATCCGAGCTCCAGACCCTCATCTCCGGTACCCGCACATCCATCGACATCGAAGACCTGCGCCGCAACACCATCTACGGCGGCACGTATGTCATCGGCGACGACGGGCTTGAGCACCCCACCATCCAGCTCCTGTGGAAGGTCATGAAGGAGATGAGCGATGATGAGAGGCGTGCGGTGCTGAAGTTTGTGACGAGCACGCCGCGCGCCCCACTGCTGGGGTTTGGTACGCTGAATCCGAGGTTCAGTATTAGGGATGCGGGGAGGGATCAGGATAGGCTGCCTAGTACGAGTACGTGTGTTAATTTGCTGAAGTTGCCGATGTATGAGGATGAGAGGACGTTGAAGGAGAAGTTGCTGTATAGCGTTTTCTCGGGCGCTGGGTTTGATTTGAGTTAAGGGTTTATGAGGGTTGGTGGAGAGGATTGGGAGGAGGATGGATGGTGCGTGGTTGGGGGAGTGGAGCTGATAGATTTGCATAGCATGGTATTATGGGGCAATTATGAAGTAGACTTGCATGATGCATGTATACCACTTGACTACAACTTGATCGCTCTTGGAAGTCGTGTATGTTGGCCATGTGCCGCAGTGTTTCTTCGCATCGTTGGTAATCTAGTTCGCCATAGGATTGTCCGCCGCACGACATGAACACATTTCAGAAACATTGATCGTTTTTATGGGTTTGATGGCGTGTAGTAGTGATATGGATGCATTGACACTGGACGTGTTCGATTTAGAAGCTTGAGTTGAAGCGCGTTGTCGCTGTTACAAGATCCGCCGGCTGGTTACCTTCACCGTTAGAATCCCGTCTCCATTGTTTGATTGAGGGATTCAGGCAACGTATGTGTGTTGTAAAAGTCGTGGGTGGCTCCCTGCGCATCGTCCATGGATCATCGTACGGGTTATCGCAATAACACGGGCTGGAATGGTAAATGAGTTCGAGATTTTCGCACACAGATGTGAGTCAAAGTAGAGAGTATAGAAGCTTCGTTGTTGGCCAAAGACCTAGAGGTCTCGTATCCTATCTGGGCCACCGAATGAACCGAACGATAGATTGTCACTTAGAAAAATCAACGACACGAGTATTACAGGGAGTATTATAGGGAGAATGATCTGGAGCCAAGTTTCACCGTAGTGCTTCTTCCATTTGGTGAGTATAGTCTGAGCCTTGTCATACTTCGCGTTGAGCTTGTCTAGATCTTGCTGGGTGCTATCGCTTTTTGCGCCGGATGGATTTGCGGCTATGACTCTCGATTGGCATTCTCGGAGCAAATATTGGATACCCCGAGCAGTCATCTCAGGATGTTTTTGGAATTTGCGATCGTTGAGGAAAGCGAGGTAAAGATCCATCATGCTCGCATTGTCAGACCGCAATCCTGTTTGGTCCGCGGAAGATAGGTAACTGGCGAATATATTCCAGCAATGGTATACGTCCCTGCGTGGAACGTCTCCTACACCCACATGAAGTCTTCCGACAATCCAACGAACCGCTTCCATACCTGATGGGCAGTCTAGAATAGGTTCCCTTGTCATGTAGTACACCAGGAGTGCACGGGTCAGCGAAGTTCTTTGTTGGGCTGTGACGGATTCTTCCCACGAGGCTGTGCCGGCAGCATAGCGATACCAGCCATATTCCATGGCAACACTCAAGAAGAAAAGATGCTGACGGGTATTATCAGGCTCGAATATCTCCCAATCAGCCTGTTTAAAGACGAATCGTTCGAAAGTCATTTGCCTCGTTGCGGTCCATTCGACGTTTGACGCTCGCTTTTTGAACATCGTCGCCTTTGCCCAGTGAAGCTTCATAGTCTTTTCCATATTGTCTAGTAACGCCGTGTAGGGACGAAGATTGCGATCTTCCAGAAAGCCGGCAAACATAAGTCCTTGCCGCAAGTTCGCAACAGAACGGTCGGCGTCCGCCACGATCGCTCTTTCCGAAGGCAATGCCTTCATCTCGAGAAGACATGAAATAAATAGAGTGAGGTCGATATCAAAGTCAGAGCCAGCGCGTGCCTTCAGTAGGTCCCAAGTCTCATCAGAGCGGAAGAAGTCGATCGCAGTCTTGTGGTAGAACTCGACCCATGCGTCCATAGCAGACGAGCCTCGTTCAGCGATATTGTCTTGGTTTGTGACTTCAAGCAATCCTTTCGTATGGCCATCGATCCTTCTTTTCATCCACAAGCATAGCGATCGTCTCTTGTTTGACGGCATGATCCACGTTTCCTCGGTGATAGCCTTTTCAACTGTTATGTCCTCGTTGTCGACAAGAGCTAGTTGAAGAAGGCTCATCGGCTCGAAATCTGGCACTTCTTTGCTTCTCAGCATTATGAGAATCATCCGAGCCGTACTCTTTTGCGTTGCTGGGTCTAGCGATTTGAACATGCGCTTATACATTTAGTAGAGGTCCGAGGGGAGCGAGTCAAGCTTGCGTTGCAACGTAGATGCTGTCTCACCGTTCTGTAGTCCGTCTAGGATTGAACGAAGCGCTAACACCACCCAGAGGAAAACGCCGGCTGATTTGTCGCATAGGCCGCGCACCAAGGTTGAGCGAAGCTCTGGATCCAATTCTTCCATTTCTCTTAAGCCCCGGGAGTGATCCAGCCTATCAGAAACAAGTTTCATCATGTCCTGATACGTCAGGTCTTGTAGCCGAAGCTGAGGCATATTGTGAAAGGCGTCAGTGAACTCCGTCAGGGGTCGGCTAGACAGCACCAGCTTCACGTTTTCGTAGGAAGACAGTGCTTCGAAAACACGAATAAGATCACCGTGATATCCAGCGTACTCATCCAGTCCATCAACGAAGAGGCAGATTCTGAGGCCTTCGGAGTTTTCGACAAGCAGAAGAAGAGCTTCTATGAGCTCTGGAATCGTCCAGGAGAGGTCCAACTCACGTCCTGCAACAATTTCTGTGCAGATCTCAGGACAAACGAACGGTATAAGCCGTGGACATTGCGTAAGGAGCGTGTGCAGCAGCCCTCGTAATAAACCTTCGTGCGATGATTGCAGGGTTTGTCCGGCGGCCCAGAAGAAGAACTTAGCCTGCAGCAACGTAGAGCCACCTCTCCACGAGTCGAGAAGATCAGTGGTTATCGGGTTTGAGCAGATGTACTTCATTAAGGTAGACTTTCCGCTTCCGGCCTTTCCCGAGATCCAGTACAAGCTGTGTCCGCTACGGAGCCATGCCGCGAAGTCGGACCAGCGACGGTCTTGCTTGGGTGCTTTGAAGATCCAATCGTACGTGTCATGATGGGCTGTCGCTGTATCGCTGAATCTGCTTTGCAGCCCACGATAATGTAGCGCGGCCAAAACCTTTGTCGCAAGCGGCGAGAATCGTTCGTTGGAGACGGTTTCCCCGGGATGAGTGTTGGATTGGTCTCTGAACATGATCACACGCTCGATTAAGTTGCCAGGGGCCGAGTCTTCTTGGGCGGCAAGTGCGAGATTCTGGTCGGCGCGTGAAATTGTGGTGCCGTCTTCAAGCCCCAGAATGACGCGGTGCACTTTCTCTCTTTTAGTATTTTCGCTCTTGTTTTCGGAATCCCCCGTAAGATCGCGAGGTGACGCCGATGATTCTGAGGAACTTTGTGTAAACGTCAAAATCTGCACAATGCGATTACTTGCCGTCTCCAGATTGTTAAGGCGCTGATTTACTTCTGAAGAGTGTAAATCCGTCTTCGCGTTGAGCAGGGCAAGGAGGCGTAACGAGAGGTCCTGCTGGTAGCCTTCAAGCCTGCTGACCAGCCCTTCGATTTGCTCTTTCTTTAGGATAGTCCGAAGCGCAATGTGGAAACTTTCCCATGCAGATCTTTTTTTCGCTTTTGGGATGAGGTCCTCAAGGTATTTGATGATTTCCGACCCGACTTCAGAGCAACCTGCAATGATGCGGTCGAGGGCCTTCGACAGTTAGCACCTTATCCATCCATGCAGTTACACAAGCTGGGTTGAGGATGTACCTCATATTCATCCTTGAGTGAGTCCTTACGACCGCTGATTGGTGCACGCAAGCCATTGACCCAGGATTTGAGTTCCTGCGCTCTGTGCTCGATCTCTGAAACGCCGATGGTGGTGCCTGCCTGATGAACATCGTGGCCGAGGAGTATGACTTTGACAGTGAAGTCGATAAATGTCACAATGGATGTCGCAATAGAGACCGCGCTAATAGGATCCATCGGAATGATCAGAACTGATGGCGGGTTGAGAGATGGGCTGATTAGCGCAAGGCCGGAGCCAGTCTTTATCTGAACATTACCGCGCGGAATCAAGAATGAGCACTGGAATCGATACCAACGCCATGCAGCCAGGCTGAGGCTTCAGACCCCGGTTGAAGTTGCACTGTGTACTGATTCCGACCTATCACACTACCAGTACAGAGTTGGCATCTGAAGTGGCGGGGGCGAAGCTGCAGCTGAGGGCTGAGCAGCACGCGCGCACTGCGTCGGCGTGAGTATGCCTACCGCATACCCGGTATCGAGTAAGCCAGTGAACATCCTTTGGCGAATGGCTGAGACTTGACGAATGGCTGATGGATGTTTGATGCTGACAGTGGGCGATTTGGAGTTCAGAATCGTGGTCGAAGCGAAGCGAAGGCGCAGCCTGCAGGCGCGTGTCGGCCGCCACTGCTCGCACCTACAAACGTGCTCGACCCCTCTGTGAAACCCAATAAAACCCAATGCCATCAGTTACAATGTTTTTACACCAGAACGATAGGCTGGTCACACCATGTACTGTCCCGGACCGCTTCCGATGCATATACCCGTAACGCCACCAAAAGAACGTCGATAGGAACTCCCGGGATTTGTGACCAGATCTGTAGGGCTTGAGACTGAAGGTCCGATTGCCCGGTGGCTTTGACCACACCATCGTCTGACGATGTTGATTGCCGTTGCACAGGAATCAACAAATGTACGGTAGAGGTGGTGGAATCTACTACGTTATTATCAGTAGCTATGGACATATAGAATGCAGGATTCATGTTCACATCACATCTTATACCATTACTATCCAACTCAATCCTATCCATAACCAACCCCACCACCCCTCTACTCATCATCCCCATCCCCATTCCCATCCCCATCCATCCCCGGCGGCGGCGCCGGAATACTAAAATCCTCCAAACTTGTCCACTGACTACTCCTATACCCCCCTCCCACTTGCGTCATCCCAAACATAGGACTACTCCACCCATCACCCTCTGCCGCAACCTTCTCCGGGCTAGGAAAACTACTCGGTATAAACAACGGCGGCGGTTTTCCCGGCGAGATATTAGGCTGAGAACTAGCGATACGATGGGGTGTAGTGTGCGTGCTGGAAAAGTGCTGGGTACGCTTCCGTCGGGGCGTGCGCTGCGTGATCTCATCCACGGTTGTGGCTTGAGAAGGGTGGTAGCCTGATGGTTGGTGGTTTTGATTTGAATGAGGTGCTGTGGGTTGGGGGAGGCGGGGGGTGTCGTTGTAACTGAATGCGTCGGGGGCGGCGCGCATACTTGAGGATTCGGGGGCTCGAGCGTTTACGTATTGTGAGTATGAGAACCATTCGTTGTGGAGTTGTTGTTCGGCTTTGCTGGAGTGGGACTGTTGGGTTTCGTGGTCGGGGGATGGGGAACGGGGGACTTGGATGGATTCGCCGTTTAGATCTGCTGAGTGGTGGATGTCTGTCGAAGTGGACTGTGGTACATGTGCCTTGCTTGATTGTGGAGGAGTTGGGTCTGGTGGTGGGGCTTCTTCTTCTTCTTCCGATGAATCATCGTTGATGATCATCGGTGTGGATGGACAGGTTTCTTGATTGAGGTCTTCAATGACTGGAGGGGTGGAGCGGAGCTGCTCTTCTGGCAAAGATAATTCTCCTTCACTGCTCGTGTTAGCCTCGCTCTTGATTGGCCTCTCTTCATTCGACGGATTGAACGGAACTGTGGGCAATATCGTTGTGTCGTCGTCTTCGTCATCTTCGTAGTCGTCCTCGTCATGTCCGGGCTCCTGCTTGACAGCGACAGACTCGGCTACAGTAGAGGAGGATCTGCCACTCGACTGCTTTTGCGGGTCGCCAAGTTCGGGAGAAGGTTCTTGGTCACCGCGAAGCTCAGGTAGATCGCATGATTCTTGTGATGATGCAGAGTTCGCCATGACTTCCTCTCCGTTTGCACCAGCACATGCCTGGTCGATCCTGTCAAGTACTGCCTGTGTATCAGCGCCAACGGCTTCCCCAGTCGCAGCTTCACGTCGCCCGGGAGAAGCTTGCGCATCCCCACCTCCGCGACGTCCAATAGTAGGCAGATCTTCTTCTATGACACCATCATCCTCATCTTCAGAGTCTTGTATCGTACTCTCAAACTTCCTCAGTGTTGGCGGCGGTATAGGCGTTTTTGAGGGCATCTTAAACGTCACCTGCTTGCGTTTCGAAGGTGTCTCTGGTGCAAGAATTGGGTTGTCAGAGCGCTGCTTGAGAGGAGAGCGGTGTAGCTTTTGTGGAGAGACTTGGGTCGATAGTGGCGAGTCGGCGGGTGACTGAGAGGAGGGAATCTCGCGAATACGGCGTTTCTCTGGAGTCGCTAGAAGGCTGAAGCGGGTTTTACGTGTTTTGGCCTGCGCTTGCGGCGCATAGAAAGCTTCGTCCGTGTCTGCGGCTCTTGGTCCTCTTCCTCGTCTAGTCCCCCGGGTCGTTCTTGTGGTAGGCGCTTCGATAAATTGCGTCGGTTTGTAGCTGTCTTCGCAATCCTCGTCCATCGCGTCTTCTACTGACTGCACCACCAACTCCGGGGTGTCTTGCGAGTTTGCCGTGGGCTCCTTCTTGATGTGTTCGTCCTCTGGGGTCTGCTCCATGTCGTTCCCAGCTTCACCTGCACCGTTGTCCTCTCTAACACCAGTCCCCTCGACTCGATAAAACCCCTGTTGCGCCAGGCGCTGCGCAACAGCATCGCCGTAGGTCTGACTAGCCCTGTCTTCTGCCTCGACATCGCTCAATATTTCGTCTAGATCCTCGTCCGACATGATCTCCTGCGGCCGCATGCCTGGTATCATCTGCGTCAACGTGCGCTGCTTCCTGTCGCTCCTCGCCTCGCTTTTGCCACGTCCACCCCAACTCAGTCGCGAGCTCTGTTTTATGGGCTTGAAACTGGGCTCTTCATCGTCTGGCAAGGGCTTCCGTCCGTCTACCAGTTGTGTCATTGTTGACTGCCGCCGTAATGTGCGCTCTCGGTTGGTCTTGGTGGCTGTCGCATTGTCGTCGTCATCGGATCCGGCTTCGGCGCGCCTCGAGCGGCGAGGATTTTTCGGATTGACTGCAGTTCGTCGCCGTTTAAATGTAGGCTGCACCGGTTCGTCCTCTTCGTTGTCTTCTTGCTGCACCCCATCGCTGTTCCGCTTCTTTCCCTTCCTCTTCGTCGTCCTCGTAGGCTGCTCTTCTTCGTCCTCGTCCACCTCAGCCTTGATAGAAACCCCTCCGCCCTCCAAATCCTCTTCCAAATCCGTGTCGCTGTCCTCGTCCGAGTCAGCGACAACAGGCGTACCCTGCCTCCTCATCTTATCCGGCAGGAAGACCATTTGCCGCTTCCCATCGTGTACCGGAGTCGAGCGCCGGCGCACAGTCTTGCGCTTGTGTGGAAAGCGAACCTGCTGGGGCACTTTCCTGGAATAGTAGACCTTGTAGTCGGCGTCCTGGTTGCTCGAACGCGTCTTGGGCGTCATGGTGGGTGGGTGGAGCAATCGATAAGTTGGGGCGTTGGAGCGTTGGTCGACGCGACGCGTTGAGGGGACTAGCGCGTCAGCGAAGACGACAGGGGTGTGCGTCATCACCACTTTCGCTTCTGCCGTCTCCGACTCATACATTGATCGTCAACACCATACATGAAGCATGCGAACTGTTAACTCAACTCATGCACGTTCACAAGACTAAGTGAACTTACTGCCTCGCTACAGTATTACCATGCGCGATGAGCTCACAGCCATCATACCTGATCATCGGGGCTGGAGTCTTCGGTGTCTCCACTGCCTACCACTTGATCAAGAGGTACCCCGAAGCACACATACAACTAATTGACCGAACACAATACCCCTGCACTCTTGCCGCATCCTGGGACTGGAACAAAGTCATCCGTGCGGACTATGGCGACATCTTCTACATGGAAAAGGCGTTGGAAGCCATACAGTACTGGCGACATGACCCACTCTTCAGGCAGTTCTACCACCAGAGCGGTTTGATCAACATCGACAATACCGACCTGGGTAGAGATATCATGAAGAACTATGAGAAGCTTGGAGTGAAGGTTGATGCGGAGGTGGTGAGCCCCGAACGTCTCAAGGCGATGTACGGTTCTTTCTACGATAACACCGACTTTTCTGAAGTTGGCGAAGTGTTCGTCAACAGAGACAGTGGGTGGGCTGAAGCTACCAAAGCCCTGACTGCTTACACTGACGCCGCGATTGAGGCAGGAGTCAAGTATACCGCAGCAGGTATCGACGTATTAACCTTCGGTACTGATGGAGAATGTACTGGAGTTCGAACGAAAGGTGGTGACAACATCACATCAGATCGCATCATCCTGGCTACTGGTGCCGGCACAGCCAAATTGATCGCCGACAGTGCTCCGAACAGGAAAGAGCTACAAGTTGACGGGCGTCTGGTTGCTGGGGCAGTGGTCACTGGCATCGTCAACCTAGATTCAAAGAACGGGCAGCAGTATACCAAGATTCCAGTCACAGTACATTCCGTTCTACCAACACGAGGTGAAGCGACCAAGGTCCACCCTTCATACTCATACTAACGCACTCCAGGGGAGGTTATGCCACTAACAGCGCCCCTATCGGCTCAAGACTCATATACCGTCAAGTTCTGCAGAGACGAGGCCTACAAAAACACCATCAAGCAGGAAGCTTCCGGCCAAGAATTCTCGTCTCCACCGAACGAGCCCGGCCAAGCGCAGAAACAGCCGAACCAATCTCTCAAACAACGACTTGAACTCGTCAAGGACGGTATACTTGGTGAGCCCGGGAAGGACGTCAAGTTTGACGAGTATCGTGTTTGCTGGTGAGCTGCCTTTCCGAAACATCACCATGGATTGATCTGACAGTCTCTAGGGATGCTGTGACACCAAGCCAAGACTTCATTATCACGGCGCACCCCCATTCTCAGAACCTCTATCTTGCGACAGGCGGTTCGTTTCACGGTTGGAAGTTCATGCCTACAATTGGTCGTTACGTCGTGGAGATGCTGGAAGGTACTCTAGACTCCGCTCTCGTCAACCGATGGGCATGGGATTGTGAGAACGAAGGCGGCGCGCATGCTCATCTGCTCCCAACGACCGAGTTACGAGACCTATGAGAGATGCAATGAGATGGTCAATGATAGCATGTCACAACAAGTGAGTATATGGGTTCTCAGTTGGGGTATTAAACATTACAATTCAATCTATTTGAGATAACCATTCTCTGCACGGCGCTATGTGAATAGCACGGTGTGGTTTGCCACTCTCAATTCCCCCACGTCTATTATCCAAATAACCCACACCATGGTATCTTCAATCCCTGAAACGCCATCCCCAAACAGCAAAATACCGAGCCCTTGTCCCAACCTCAGATATCGAACCAAATCCAGTCTTTAATCCCATTCCAACGCACCAGCCCAATGACCACATCCAACCAACCCATCACCTCATCCAAACCACATCAAATTACCAACCCCCACCCTACCCCCCTTCCTACCTCTTCCTCCCCCCACTCCGACTCCTCGTCCTCGTCGTACTCTGCGCAACGCTCAGCCCATTCGTACTCGGCCTCTCACTCTCCGTCTGCGCCTCCAGCCCCTCACACCAAGCCCTTTCCTGCGCCTTCGTCGCCTGAACCTTACTCAGCGTCTTCTTCAGCGCGCCATACAAATGCTGATTATCTGACGAATCCAAATCAACCCAAAAGCTATATATACTCAGTGACTGATGATTCATATTCTTGAACCTGCGTAGAATATATTGGCGCGCACTGAGTTCCGGATCCGATTCATTACGTATGTAATCCGGAAAGAGTTTTTCCAGGGGTGCGTAGGCCATTTTGCTGACGAAGCGGGTGAAGTTGTTGAGGATGAGGATGATTGTGGAGTTGGCGAAGCCGGGGCGGTTGACCCATTGTTCGAAGCCTTCGAATTCGTGGACGAGGATGGATTCCGAGGGGCGCTCTGGGCTGGGTTTGTTGTAGAGGGAGACGTCGACGGTGAAGATGACGGCGGTCG
>Ga0265780_10005614_pt1 | contig 15832 bp, 12 predicted proteins | sample P1T30metagenome_FD_192432 | JGI IMG/M metagenome (GOLD analysis project Ga0265780, IMG submission 192432) | Plant litter microbial communities from East Loma Ridge, Irvine, California - P1 T30 | ecosystem: Environmental > Terrestrial > Plant litter > Unclassified | place: USA: California... | reverse complement strand
GGAAGATGGGGATAGGGAGAAGAGGGAGTGTCGTGTTGGTGGTGGGGGGCTGGTGGGGATGGAGGAGGGACGGGAGGGGGATGAGGTGAAGAATAAGGGTAGTAGGAAGGCGTGGGCTAGGTTTAGACGATTGATCAAGGTGCGTTGAGTTGGGTCTGGTGGTATCGATGGGATGAGGATTGGGAGATTGCAATGGGGTGTGTGACTCCATGAGTGTGTATGCTGCACAGCTTGGTCAGTGGTATTCTTTGCATACGGTATACTGTGTTTTGCTCGGTAAGGCATCCTGATGGGACGCAGATGGTTGACATGATAGAAGGTTTGGGTTGTAAACACTAAGTGCTTGCAGTCTTCAACACGTGGCAAACCTCATGTATAAGGGGCCATCTCCGCTTACTCTATATGTAGGCTATTAACGCGTATTCCCGTTGCTGCATACTACTTTTGCCAACATGTTTATTGAAATGTGTCACTGATGATTGCTGCGACGCTGCGACGCTCACTCGATAACCCAGACCAGAGAAAAGAGTTCGACTGGGAGGTCTACTTTCAGCCCATCGTTACGACGAGACACTGCGAAATAGATCCGATGATAGCGACGATATCGTACCTGTGGATATGCTGGGAGAGTCCTTGAGCTCCAGGCGCAACATCTCACCTGCAGCCAGCGACGGAGATGAGCTTGGATTACATCTTCGCATGCGCGGAGGAGTTAAGCAACATCGTCTGGCTGTCTCAAGCACGCATCCATGCGCCTGGGCCGGATTAGTCCTCCAATAAACGATGAAGGCACGTGAACCGGCATATGGTATCAGATCGAGGGACTGGAATCGATTGGTGGATTTCAGATCGTGATATCGGCGATGAACAGTTCCTGGAGCTGATCACAGCCTTGTTTCATCGTATGATGCTCTGGATCACTTTCTTGGCGCATATCGCATGGGTCGGGATGGTTGGTGTCTTTCTCCACTCGAAGCTACGTGATGAAAAGAGCATGTACACGCGCGAAGTCTGGGTAGAAACATGAACGACGCCTCTAAATCCATCTCCGTATCATTAGAGATGGTGTGCATCACCTCAGCCCCAACCATAAAGTTTAGTGACGTGTGAAGTCGAAACCCCTACACTAGGATGAAGCAGCCAGCACAACCTCACACACGACCAACCCCCCGCTTCCAACGTTCCTTCACAAGTACCAGATGCCTAGATCCGCGGCGCATAACCATCTATCTAGAAAACGTAGGTACGTATGCGGCTCAGCTACCACACTCTATAATCGGATTTCCGAGCCAGCAATGCAACCATCGCGACTCACCTGCGGGCCGAAATCCTACAATCTGTCCTCGGTAGATTGTCGCTGAGATGTCCTTGTAGTAGCAATCATCGCGCGCTGAGCATGTTTGGTCGTGAAGTGTCTAAGTAGGTAGGCTATCTTCACCACCACCATCAACTACCACATCCCCAAACCCATCCACCACCAAACCACTATCTTCCAAATGGAACCCCTCCTCCTCACCACCCTCCTCGCCCCCTCCGTCCTCGCCGCCTCCTTCGCCGGCTTCTCCAGCGCCGCCTGCCAAAAAGGCGACGGCACATACGTGCCCCTGTCCGCCGCGCAGATCCAGTCCTACGTCGTCGCCAACTGTGGCGGGCTGGGTAGTATGCGGGATGTATTAATCTGGTTGAGGTCGAGTGACATGTCAAGTTCTGATGTCCATGCCTACAACCCTGCGATATTTAAGCTCGTCAACAAGTCAAGCCCACGTCACAATGTGTAACAACAGCGCCAGTTATATGTACCAGATGCATAACGTAGGATATATTGCATACAAACAACAGTACAATGCGTGGCTAATTGAAAATGCGTGTCAATGTGGGAAAACGAAATGCTGTCCATACCCCATAGTCCGTTCTGAAATCCTGCTCACGCCCATTACTTTTCCCTCCTGAATATGATGATGAAAAACGCGGTACGAATTGCCCGTTGTGTGTGGAGGAGCCGAAGTTGTGCGACGGCGACGAAGTGAAATGCGTGGATAGCTGTGGTGACCAAACACGTGTTCGGCGGAGGCCTTTGATCCTTGGTTGATCATTGATAATACGAGTCATGATTGCGGGGCGGCCTCGTCGTTGGCGTTGATGTTCGTTCGACTCCTAATTATAAGGTGTCCATATTCATTTTCTCGAGATGCAGCGACATAGCTCTTCGTTGTCCGGTCGCTCGTGTGGAATTTTGGCCGGCTCGAAAGTTGCGTCGTGATAGCTCATGTTGTATCGCCGTCACGGATGTCCGCAGGTGGAGACATGAACGCGACCCAATTTGTTTCGTTTCGTTTCGTTTCGATCGTGATGCTTCATGCATCATCGTCCCCCTCTCTTCACCCCATCCCTCCCATTCCCACCCATCAAAACGCCGCCAGAAAATCCCTATACTGCAACATAGCCGCGCTCCTCCTCGCAAACAGCTGGCTGATAACATCCATAGTGGTGCGTATGATCAGCCTCGGCTTCCCAGGGATGAACAGATCCGCCAGCGCCAGCGCCCAGCAGGCGATTTGCACAATAAGTAGTGCAGCAATGCATACGCGGAAGGAGGTGTCTTTGGACATGACGATGCAAAAGTATAATAACGAAGGGCAGCAAAATCAAACGCTCGCGAAAGAAGGGTACTTGGAGAGAGAGCAACGTGTGAGAAAGTCAGGTGTGCGGGAATCGAAATGGCTGGTGTGATGATCGAATGTGATTGCAAAGTGGGGCGACAAAGTCGGTATACATGAAGTCGGTGTGAACCTGCCATGTTGGCATCTTTCGTTCGCGGATAAGGCCAGATGTTCAAAGCCGCGCCCCCGGGGTTCATCAATGTCAGACAACATGCTATCCTTGTGCTACGCCGCGCGCGCTTCACCACAAAGACTCGGACGAAGACGCCAGCTTCCCTGCCGCACGGCGTGGTCGGGCGACGAAACCCATCCTCAAAGCGCGGGGACAGCGAGGTTTTTGACAGAGTCTCGAGCGCGACGTGCATGCGGGCTATGATGAAGATGGTTAGGTCGGCGAGGCCCTGATGCATGGGTGTGCATCGCCCTGCAGCAATCCGCACGGCAACCAACACTTGCACTTCACAGCCATGTTTCGTTTCTTTCTTTGGACTTCCGATCGATCGCCGTGAACGTGGCTCTAGAAAAATCAAGTGTCATTCCGTGACGTTTGCGCGTGGCTTTCTTGCGACATGCGAAATAGGTGGATGCGGCGCCCGCGGAGGTCCAGAACATCCACACCACACGCTTCGGATCGCGCTCCGCCAGCACGTGGATGAGTATCCGCACGGCGATGGATAGGACTGTCATCTCCAGTCCATGTCTCCGAAGCGATTCTTCTCCCCGGCGCGACATTCGGTGGTATTTAGCTCAGCCTTCGGAGCTTGTTGGTCTCAAGCACCATGGTTCCGCCGCGATTGCACGCTTGAGAGTTTGCATGCTCGTTTGACGGTTACCTAGCGATGATGCCGGCAGTCAGGGCGGGCAGGCGAGCAAGGCGTATTCGCAACAGGCAGACAGATAAAAAATGGTGAACTCGGTGCCGTGACGGCGTCTTTGATTGTAGCACAATGCCATTGTCAGGGTTGGTACAAAGGGAGCGGCGCATCAGCTCACTCGATGCGAGTGTGTTCTCGAGCGAGGCATTTGGATCCTACATCCAGATCCAGTAGTGCTTTTTCTCCGCAATTTGATACTACCGAACTACCGTGGAGTTGTCTGGCTCATTCAAGATCTGTAAGACATACAAGTCCTGCCCCATCAGGTTAGTTCATCATGCGGTCCCGGAGTCCAGAACAGCGCCACGAGGTACTATCGCAGAATACTTCAAGTTGCAAGATCCTTCATAGTGGCAGGTGCCAAGTCTCTCGTTGCTGTCGCGCTGCTCAAGTCTCTCGCGCACATTACTCACCATGGGGCAGGAAAAGAAAGCCGACGCCATCGTGACGGTGCGGCCGGTACACCTCAGGACGATGAGTGATGATTCGATGCACCCGACAAGATTCCGAGACGATGAGGAGGACGAGACTGCTAGCCAGGTCTCCAGTACCATCAGCCTTGAGGAATTGGAGGCTGGGAGAATTCGACCAAGATGGTACCGTCATAGCGAGTCAAGCACAGTGAAGCGCTGGTTTGGCGCAGCAAGTCCATCTAAGAACGACAAGAGACGAGATTGGTGTCGATGGCTAGTGATTGGATTTGTTTTTCTGGGGTTCTTGGGTGTGATGAGTGGAATGTGAGTAGAGCATCTTCAGCTGCATCACCCACCAATACTAACAATTCCAGAATATACGTATCGTTCGTTAGCACATTGATAGCACGACTGCGCCCACCACCAGGCCACAGCGGACTAGATCATATTGTTGGCAAGTGGACAGAGCCCGACGTGAACGGCGCGTTCAAGTACGACTGGAGGGACGACTTCAGCCGGGATATCGTACCAAAGAACTGCCATTCACACAACGACTACTGGCGCCGCGTACCATTGTATGAAGCGCTTGCGGCTGGCTGCAAAAGCTTCGAGGCCGATGTCTGGCTGACGGATGATAACGAGCTGCTGGTCAGCCACTCATGGAAATCCACTATCGCAACTCGAACATTGCATTCACTATACCTTGATCCGCTTGCCAACATATTCGAGCATCGCAATGTCAGCGCTGCATCGACTTCCGACAGGGAGATTGGCGTGTTTGACGCGGAGCCAAACACATCCACTATTCTCCTTATCGACTTCAAGTCTGATGGGCACAAGATCTGGCCTGTTCTCCAGGCGCAGTTGCAAGCTTTCCGCGAAAAGAACTGGCTCACCTACTACGACGGTACGGCCATGCACCAGGGTCCTCTGACGGTCGTTGGTACTGGTAGCACTCCCTTCGAACTCGTGCAGCAAAACTCCACCGATCGTTACATCTTCTACGACGCGCCTTTGCGATCGATCTCTGAACCCCAGTACAACAGCACCAACTCTTTCTACGCGAGCACAAATCTCAAAGCAGCGGTTGGCGGCATGTGGCTTGGCCGCTTCTCCTCCAAGCAGGAGGATACGTTGAAGCAGCAAATCCAAGCTGCAGAAGACAAGGGGTTGAAGAGCAGGTACTGGGACACTCCGGCATGGCCCATCAGCGTGCGCAACAGTGTTTGGGCCAAGCTGATGGACTTTGGTGTTGGTATGCTCAACGTTGATGATCTGGTCAGTGCAACGCGATGGGACTGGGAGTTTTGTGTTGTCGCAGGCATTGCGCTGTGTGGAAAGAAATGAAGGTTGCAACGTGAGGAGAAGACCTTTGACAATCAAAACGGGAAAACGCATGCTGCTAACGCACCAGCTCGAGAAGACTGCGACGTGTCTTGAGCTTCGAGCTCGGCATGAAAGGGATAGGTGTGTAGAGCGCACAGCGCCGCAGAGCAGACGTCTGCACCTCGCCTTCAGCGAGGAACTGCGTGCCAGCAGCGGAAGGTATGGCCATGCGTGATGTTGACATGGACTTATAGAATATATGCCGAGAATTGATCCATCGCCATTGACGTAACACGACAGTATTCCCTCGTGTTCGATGTAACTTGTGGGGGAGTCTCTCAAGCTACCGAGGTGATTTTCAAGCTCGACCCGTCCAAGTAGGACTGGCGTCGGTACAAGTTCGGCAAATCATGGCGAATTGCTAAGAATAGCGACGAGCACGCGAGCACAACAACCACAATAACGGCAATCTTATCCCACGAAATTGTGCAAGAGACGATGTGCAATGGGAAAAGTGCCAGCCACTTTGTCTTCATGACCTGCGCCTCCTGAGCTGAAGTGGTGGCTGGTGTGCCCGTTTGGTTGGCGTTATTACCGCGTTCGGTACCGTGCAGGGGAGGGATTACGTATGCCTCACCCTGGTTCACCTGTAAAGCTCCACCGCAGATGCAGCCTCAGGAACGGCGAGTCCGAGGAGCAGTACGAGAAGTGACGGTTGGTTGGGAATGAGCATAGCAGCGGCCTGCACATGTCCTTGCTACGGAGAGAAGGGCTTGGGGTGTAGACTCGGATGCTTCCTCGCGACAAAAGGACCGTTTGGTGCCTCATGTTTCGCAGGCTCTGGGTTTCAGCTCACGAGGGTGGTGCATTGAGGAAGTCGTGAAGAGTGCTTCTTCGGTACTCGGGTCCACTTCAATACTTGTGGGTTTCATAATAGCTTATCGATAACAAAGGTCAGAGTAGAGTTGGCGAGATCGGATCAGCGTCAGGGTTGATGATCCGTCGTATGGAGTCGTGTTTGGTGGAGAAAATGTGCGACAGGGGACATATGGTGAGTACCAAGTGGAGCAGTGAGAAGATTCTCCACGACGAGGGCGATTGTTGGCCAGCGAAGTGAAAAGATCAACGAGCGGTGCCGTTGGCGAGTCTCGAGCGGCGCGCGCCATGACGGAGGGGCTTGCCCGTGACTTGGCCCAGCGCGCACTAGCGTAGTTTCACGTCGCCCAAATCCCTGGTGTGGCTTGCCCGTTCCTGCAGAACGAGGGTCCGGGGTCGTCCATGGCCTCTGAATGTTGAGGCTCCTTAAACTTCTTTTCTGCACTCACTCTCGCCTCTCGCTTCAACCTCTGTGCCATTGTGAGGGTTTCGGAGCTCGACGCTCTTCATTGCCATTGTCCCTTCGCGTATTTCCTAAAGTAGTCGACGGCTGGCCTTGGTTAATTGCTGTCGCTCCACTGTACCACCACCTGCAACGAAAGGGAACAATTGTGCTCGACGCACATTCCTACCCCGTTCTTTGGAAGTGAAGGGAGCTTTCTCTTCCCCGCTACAGCCCCGCCTCTCTTTGGGTGGTGTTGAGACTCTGCACATAACTTGTGTTTGAGACGTGCTTCCCTATGACGAGCAATCATCGTTCGCCCTCCCAACGGTCTTTCCGCCTCTCCAACCACGGGTTCCAGCCGCTCAACGGTACTGGCGAAAACATGGATAATACCAACAACATCCCGCTGCAGACTGTAGTCAGCCACACGCCTTCGCATCCCTCGCCAACGTCCGACGACAATGAGAAATCAGAGAAGACGGGCATGTTCCACAGAGGACGCAGGCGGATTGCGAAGGTCGACTCGAGAACGGGCGCGCCATTGCCTCCCCGCGGCGACCAGCCTGAAAAGACTGCGCTCAACCGCATGGGCAGGGTTTACACCAAGATTCTGAACTTCAGCATCGTCACGCGCTACATGATCTACGTTGCGCCCATTGCGCTCCTTCTGGCTATTCCAATCATTCTGTCGCAAACTGGCACAATCACGACTTCAATTGGCGATACTGAGCAGAAGAAGTTTTGGATATGGATCGAAATCAGTGAGTTGTTCAAGTCAGGGTGGGTGTACATGACCTAACAGCTGTCAGTCTGGCTCAGTTTCTGGGCCATGAAGATCGTCGCCCACTTCCTCCCCAACATTTTCGAGTTCCTCATTGGCGTAGTCAGCCCCGGTGTCCGCAAATACGCTCTGCTCTTGCGAGCCATCGAGAAGCCTTTGTCCTTTGTCCTTTGGATGATTGTGAACCAGGCTACCTTTCCTGCACTCGTCCGACCCGTTGGCGATAAAAAACCAGGATGGATCGGTGTGATGCAGTCAGTTCTGCTGGGTCTGCTAGTATCTACCATCATTATCCTTGCCGAACGTGTTCTGATCCAGTTGATCAGTATCAGCTACCACCGCAAGCAGTTCGATGGAAAGATCAAGGAGTCAAAGCGCAACATCTACCTACTTGGCGTGCTGTACGACACCTCCCGAGCCCTCTTCCCTGCCTACTGTAACGAATTCGCCGAGGAGGACTACACTATTCAAGATACAATCCTGGATCTCGGTCTCGGTAGCAAAGGCCGCGGAACAGCTAAGCATGGCCGCTCGGGTAGTCGCACACCTCTCCATCTCATCCGCGAGGTTGGCCGAGACGCTGGCCGCATTGGAGACAAGATCACATCCATGTTCGGTACCATCGCCTCTGAGATTACTGGAAAGAAGGTCTTTGACCCCAACTCTGCACACTCGGTTGTCCTCACTGCGCTTGAGAGGAACAAGTCGTCCGAAGCTCTCGCTCGTCGAATTTGGATGTCATTCGTGGTAGAGGGCAAGAATGAGCTCACTATGGACGACTTTGTCGAAGTCATGGGCCCCGCGCGCCAAGAGGAGGCTGAAGAGTGCTTCATGTCGCTTGACCGCGACGGAAACGGCGACATCAGTCTTGACGAAATGATCCTCACCGTGACCGACTACTCACGCCAGCGCAAGTCTCTTAACAGCAGCATGCACGACGTTGACCAGGCTATCAACGCCCTTGACGGTCTCCTGCTCACCATTGCGCTCATCGTCTGCATCTTCGTCATCATCGCTTTCCTTGCTCCAGGCTTCCGTGCTACTCTGACCACCTCGGCCACCGCTCTGCTCTCGCTGTCGTTTGTTTTCGCCACTACTGCCCAGGAAATTCTCGGTTCTTGCATCTTCTTGTTTGTTAAGCACCCTTACGATATCGGAGACCGCGTCGACATCACCAACGAGCAGCTCACGGTTGAGCATATTGCACTTCTATACTCGGTGTTCAAGCGCGTGACCAATGGCAAGACGGTACAGATTCCCAACATCGTGCTTAACAGCTTGTGGGTCGAGAACATCACGCGAAGCAAGGCTATGCGCGAGCAAGTGTCGGTCTTTTGCTCTTTCGACACTTCTTTCGAGGATATCAACGCTCTGAAGCAGGAAATGATTGCATTTGTTAAAGACTCTGCGAACAGCCGCGATTTCCATTCCCACATCGAGATTGAGGTGGCCAGCATTGCGGAGATGAACAAGCTTGAGTTGCGGGTGGAAGTCCTGCACAAGAGCAATTGGTCTAACGAAACCCTCCGTACTGCACGCCGCTCCAAGTTCATGTGCGCTTTGGTCCTGGCACTTCGCAAAGTCCCTATTGCTGGTCCCGCCGGTGCAGACGCTGTTTTGGGATCGGCTGATAAGCCAACCTGGTCCGTCGCTGTCCCTCCCGCCGATGCTGTAGCCGCGTACAAGAAATACCAGGAAGACCAGGATGTCAAACGCTTGTATCCTCTGAACAAGCCTGAGGACGGTAATGACAAGGGGAAATCTACTAGTACCGACTACTTAGCTAGTCCTGTAGGAGAAGGAGAAGCCGTAAACCTATTAACCAGCCGACGACCGGGAGTCGACCCCATCCGAGACGATACCTGGAACGCCCGCGACGATGCCAGTACCATTGGCCGACCCAGCATGGACGCCCGCCCAGACATCGACGAAGTCCGCGGTCTCCTCCACAAGGCCAGCAGCGCAGGCAAGCGTAAAGGCGGCACCACACTCTCGCCAAACACGGCCCGCTTCTCCAACGACTTGGGTCGACAACAGAGCATATCGCGCCAGATGCGCAACGTGCCGCCACTCCCCACGCCCGCAGTAGCATCGCCATACGCGCAACCACCCGGCCAAGCACGCACCATGCCACCCGCATCGCCAGCCTCCATCTCCACAGGTCACTACGAGGACGTGCAATTCCAAACCATGATCCCGCCGCCACGCTCGAATAGTCGTCCGCGCGCGCCGGCTGTGACTGAAGAACAGGACGAGGGCGAGAGGAGATGGGACCCGAATGCGGCTCTGTCGCCGTCTACCAGCACCAACCCTTACCGTAGTCCAGCGACGTACAAGCGCAAGTGAAGGAGGTCAGCAAATGTGTAATGTCTTTGATGTTTTAGTTTTATTAGATTGAGGGGAAATTAGCGTGCATGGTGACTGTCTATAGTTATGAGATGCTCACTTTGGCGTTGGGAAACAACATTTGTGGTAGTCCAAATCGATTGATGAATGGTATTGATTGAATCGGCTTTTCTTGTGTAGTGCTGACTGTGTACCACGGCCCAATGAGCGGGATGTGGTGCCGATGTGAATTGTTTGGAGCACTACGGTAGCGTCACCCAGTTACCGTACATGATGAGATGGGCGAATTTTCTCAGAGACGGGGTATAAATACCGCCTCCTTCCTGCTCTTCTGCTTTCTTCACATCACATCACAAAAGTTTTTCCTCTCTATTCTCCAAAACGCACGCTACAGGGCCTTGATGAGAAGCTCCCTGCCTCTCGCCTCTTCTATCCAAAAACACACACAGAGTTCTTTAATGTCGAAAGCCCTTGTCTCTTTTTTCCAAAATAAAAATAAAACAGCACATCCGGGTCGTCATGAGCAATTTTTCTGTTCCTCTACAAACGAAATTGAAGTTCTGGGCACTCGATGAGGACCTGGGGAGGCTACGTCTTCTTAAAACAGCCTCAAATTGTGCGTATGGACTGTGTGGTGTCGGCCGGGATACCTCAAGACGTATATCATGGAACGGCTGCGTCTTGTCGATATTCACCCGGATCCTGAACGTGCAACGCCAGTCTTCTCTCCAAAGGTACAAACTGGCTCTCCACGAAAAGCCTTTTCCGCCTTCAGACCCCAATATATCAAAAAAGGCCACTCAACCATCACATGGCTGGAAAAGCGGCAGGAGGCCGGGGAGATTTTTCTGAATGGAAGGACATGCAAGGAGTGCAGATGGTCAGAAGGAGGGTGGTATCGGACTTGGATCTTCTCCGGGAGAAATAAAACGGTACCAGAGATTATGCGCTTATGTGGCCCGACGAGAAAAACGCAGAGAGTGATTCTATGGGAAAGAAAGGGATCGGGAAACAATGGGACGCGAGTGCGATGCGTGGCATGTCCTTTCCTCCTGCTTCGACGGGCGAGCGAGGGATGTAAACTTCGCTGGACCTCGTGTGAGACTTGGTCGATCCTTCTCGCACGCTTGTGCTACAAAATCTTACGAAAGATGTCGTCATGTTTTCTTGGATTCCCGGTCTCGAACTCAAAGGCATCGAAGCAACACGTCATGTCTTTCCCGCCTGCCTATCGGGCGAGCGAGACGTACTCCGAAACGCTCCACCAACCATGCTCACTTTTCCCGGATCCCCATTCCCGAACTCCATTTCAGAGGCAATCGACGCCATGTTCAGCTCTTGGGCGAGCTGGGTATATAAACGCCTGCCAGGCCTGGACTGGGGACTCTACCGAATACTTCTCTCGCTTGTGTGCTTCGAAACATTTGATCGATGGATGGATGTCCTGCCGGAATTCGAATCCTGATCGCGTACGTTTGATGTGCTGGTTCTTTTCTGCCTCGGCCAAACATTGGTCAGAGCAAGTCATGTCCTGTTTTGCCGCTGGGATCGAAACACAGGACCGGAGGTTACGTGGACGGCTTCTTTCTGGACGATCAGAACAACATAATTAACTGCTCATGAGTGCTGTTTCTCGAGCGGAGTTAAAAAGAAAGAGCAAGCAACGTTCGCTATTTGTCGCGTTCGGTGGATATATAGGTCTCGCTGAACTGGCAATGGTGGTTCTTTCACAACTGCAGTCGCTCCTCTGTTTACCAAAATGAGAGAAGAGTATATGGATGTCTCTGTCTGTCCTCCAGAAAAGTTATACATTCATCAAACACATGTGGAAGGCTTCGCTCCTCGCTTTAGCAGAAAAGAAAGCGCGATGTATTCTGTCCATGCCGAAGAAGGTGGAATGTGAGCTTTTACTGCTCACCTAGAAAAATGCCAGGAGAAGACCATATGGAAGTTCGGGTGTTTTCACACAATAATAGTTCACGTTTGTTCAAAATGTTCCCGACAACCATGGCATGGCCCCAACTGTTTCTTTTCTACGCCCAAGGCCGAAAGTGGGAATATACAGCTGTATGTCCAGCTAGTCTGCGCGCCAAAGACCGATGGAGGTCCAAATCCCACAAGCCACCAATTTTCTCCTCGGCTACACGTATTTTCCAATACGAAAACCCTAACGAGTTCCGCGCTATTATTTCTGCTGGTGTGCGAGACCAAAGTCTAGACATATCCATCACACTCGAGTAGAAGGAAACGTCAAATTAATCATGAAACTCCAAACACAAAGCTGCATATCGCGAGGTCGTGATCGGGATTTCCCTGAGGCTATTACACGCGGATATCATGGCTTTTCGAATGTCCGAGACCGAGAATCATGGTTCAAATGCCGTCTGCTGCTGTCTATGTGCGTTACTCGAAGTTGGAACAAAAAAGGACACCTGAAATGGCATATGTGTGCTCGCTTATGTACACTCGGCATATATATTCCAGTCTTCTCGACCTCATCGGACCTCCTTTTTTCAATCCCGCACGGTTTATCCTAACCGCCTCAAAAAAAGACAATGAGCAATTCCATGTTTTTCTGCTTTTCGAAATCGGCCATCAGACCCTGTATCAAAAAGATCTTGGGGTTGTCTCGAAGAAAACCACGGATGCTATCAGCATGGCGAGAGGAGCAGATACCTGCGATTTAAACCAGCCGAAAATCCAGCCATGTTCTCGAGATTATCCATCCCTTCCAATGTTCACATCAAAACCTCCAGACCGCGATAACATGTCTTTTCCCGCCACCCCATTCGACGTATAAATAACTGTCAGTTATATACCTCCATCATTCTCATTACAGACTAAGCTTCCTACTCTTCAAAATATAATAGTAGGTCTACTCCATGTCGTGCGCTGTGTCCCGAAGAAAAAGAGGTTAAAAACAGACTCATGGGAGAGAACCCCGTCTGGAGAAGAGTCGCACATCTCCCCAAATTTGGAATTTCTGCTCAATCATGTTCGGGAGTTAGGGCAGAGCGGGCCATGAGATAAAAGCCAAGGAGCAGTAAGAAATGCGCGAGTCTGGGAACGGCAATATCGCATGCTCTCTTTAGTCTCCCAGAAACAGAAGATATATGGGGTCATGAATTTTGAAATCTAGAGATGTCTCATTCAATCTGATCCGCTTGGGACGTCAAATGCTATAAATTCTTCGCCGGCCCCATCAATCTGCCCCTCGTTGTTGTACACCACAGTGTGCGAGGTTGAAACAACGCACCCGAACCTGAAATATCTTCTCTTGGTCTTCAAAATGATACAACATACCATTATGTGGGGAACCTTGAGCCACTGCCAAGACTTAAAAAATCAATAGGTGCAGTGCGACCTGGGGACAATTTTTTGCGGAAATGCGCACGTACGGAGGCCTTCCTTCGTGCCATAACATGACTAGTTCGAGTTATGTTCAAAATTGCTACGAGTGTCCACACATGCCAAAGAAAATCAGGATTTATTTCGTGGTTTACCAAAACCAGAAAGCAGCCGTTGTATGTCTCGTTTGATTTTCCTAATACAGGTATAAAACCTCGCCATGCTTGCCACGGCCAACTCATCACTAGGTACTACTACTTTGTTCTTTCTCAAAAGCATGATGGAGCATAGACATGTTCTGTTTCCTGGAAACCGGGCCTCTACGAGTAAATGTAGATATTTACCATAAGAAAACGAATAACGTAAAAGTCCAAAAGGCCGCGAAAAATCGACAAATCTTTTCCCAAAATTCACGGACATTTCGAAGCCTCTGAGGATCGTGCTGATGCTCGGGCACTTGTCAAGTTCATCGCTTAGCATGCTTTACATATAAATACTGCGACCTGCTCCTCTCTTCCTCCTCACGAATTATTCCACTGAAGTCTAAAAAATGAAGTGGATACCGCCATGTGTTGACTGGGAGATCTGAGTTCAAAAAGAAAAACCAAGGAACAGATGCGGACTTGAGAGCTTTTAGAAGATCAACCCGCCAGAGATCATGTCTCAAAATCAAGGTTCGCGATGCGCATGGCTGTGCCAAGATCCAGTCTCCAAACGTATATGTGAAAAGAAGATGGTCGTGTCTGGATATGTACATATCACTGTCACGAAGTTCTAAATGGGCAGAGAGATTGAACCATGACTCCTGCTCAACTTCGCGCTCGAGGCTCGCATATAAAGCCTTCCGCCCGTCTCTTTTTCTCACCCATCATCAGTTTGAGATCAGAGACCAGAAACCGTCATCCTGGTTTGTCTTGAAGAATGTGCGATGTTAAAACCTTCCGATACGATTGCATGGCAAAGACTTTTCTTCTACTTTGCATCATGAATCGCTCTCAAAAAGGGGGATACGAATGGATCAATGATCTGTGTGATTCCAAAGTTTCAGAGTACATACTTGTCCACGCGTATTGAAAGCCCGGACTAAACTCGATACCCAGACTTCATGCTCTGGTTTAAAACTAGCGCGGGGAGATGTCATAAAGAGCAGCTAGTACCGCATCTCTTGTGTCAGGAATTTGGTATTTGGAGGCGTCGCAAGGGCAACGTATTCTATAGTTAGCCTTAGCGCAGCCTCTTAGAATAAAAAGAATATAGAATCGTTAGAAAGAGAATAATAATTCGTCTAAGTATTAATTAAGACTTACCTTTACCTCTATTAGCAGTCTTTTATGCTTAACTACCTTATAACCTACTCTAATTCTTATATTTAAATTATTTATCTCTATATAAGCTAGAAGCATATAATTAAATAAGATAGATCGCCTAATTACCTGCTTCTAAGTTTATTATTCTAAGAGTAGAAAGATAACCTTACAGAAGCCTTAAAATGCGCAAATAGGACCTTTAGAAACTAAGAACCCTTTTAGAGGCTCTCTTAGAGTAACTCTAGCGTTTAATAAGACTCTACTACTAAGTAAAGTAAAGAAAGGCTCTAAACCTATTAAAAAAGCCTAAGCTAATACTCTAAGAGTTAAAATAGCCTAGAATAGGCCTAAGAATCCTAAATTCGCTAGAGAACTCTAGAAGATACGCGCATAGCTTAAAAAGACGAAGGAGAAAGAAGAATTACATTCTCTCTAAGAACTTTAGGCTAGAGTAGTAGCAGGAGATATCTCTGCTCTTTATGCACTTACAAATAACTTAGATACTTTAGTAGTAGCCTTAGTATTATTATTAGTAGCTCTACTGCAACTAATACTACTTTAGTAGTTTATAAAATGCAACTAAGTAGAGTATAACTGCTAGGTATAGAACTGCAAAGGATATTTTACTTATTTAGCTATATATTTTGTATATAAATAATAAAAAGTAGATTTTAGAGTAATATACCTTACAGAGTTACTAAAGATACTATAAAATACGCACTGCTTAGTAGAAGAAGTTACCTTTATAAGTTAGCTTCCTACTTAGGCTAACCTTAAGGTAGTAATACTTAATATGCTAAGAACCTCTTAGAAAAGACAAAGAGCAGCTTATAAATAAATTAAGAGCTATAGATAGAGAGCAAACTAGTCTCTAATAGAACTTCTAAACTATTTAAGACTATTATAGAAAGAACTAAGTAATACTATTATACCTAAACTACAGGCAATTAAATATACCTTATTCTTATAACCTAAGATCTAAAGAGATCTTAAGAAGCTTCTAATAAGAATACGCTTTAACCTTATAATAATAGAGAAATAAGCTAATATTATCTATTAACAAACTCTTCTAAAAAGAGATACTAGAGAAACTAGCAATAAAAAGAAAGCTAACTAGCAGTAACTAGATTCGCATAGTTTAAAGAGGGACGCAAAAACTTCTAAAAACACTAAGAAAGTAAGAATAAGTTATTCTAGCTTAAAAAAGGAGCAAAGAATAGACGCTAAGCTTAAAACGTACTATATTACCTGCTATAATTACAGACAGCAGAGCTACTACTCTAATAAATATACTAACTCTGCTAAGGCAGAGAGTAACTTACGCAAAAAGAATATAGGAAAAGAGAAGAGATAGAAGAACTAAGCTTCTATCTTCTCGCTTATATAGCTCTCTTCTAGAAGAATAAGAAAGTAATAACGCTTTAAGAAGCGTTATATCTAATATCTGCAAAACTT
>Ga0265780_10005612_pt1 | contig 15835 bp, 16 predicted proteins | sample P1T30metagenome_FD_192432 | JGI IMG/M metagenome (GOLD analysis project Ga0265780, IMG submission 192432) | Plant litter microbial communities from East Loma Ridge, Irvine, California - P1 T30 | ecosystem: Environmental > Terrestrial > Plant litter > Unclassified | place: USA: California... | reverse complement strand
GCCGCCGCTCGAATGGCCGTGACTTCCTGCTTCCAGGTGCGGCCCGGCCGAACAGGTGCAACCGCCTTGTGGTAAAGCGGTCCGCCTTGCGCAACCGTGAGAACCCAGGACAAGCCGATGGTCGCGTTGGTTGTGGTTGCCTGCGCCGTATTCGCCAAGCCCTCGGGAGCGCCGCTGGCAGTCGCGCTGAAAGCCGCGCGGTCGGGTGTGTCAACACCGATGCCGCCGCGCGTGTAGCTAGTCTCCAGCGTGAAGGTACGAGCCGCCAAGCCGCTAACATCGGTGGCTCGCTGGGTCGTTTCAGTGCTGATCGCCGTGGCATTTCCATCGGCGGCTCGCTGCGCCGTCTCCACCTTCGTGGTCAGCGTGCCTTCCGCATCCTTTGCGCGGACGACTTCAGCCGAAAGGTCGGTCAGCGCCTTGGAAGCGTCGGTGCGTACAGCGGCCACTTCGCTGCGCGCGGTGGCTAGGGATGCCTGAACATCGGCGACGTCCTCGTTGGTGGCATCGACTGCGGCGTCGAGCAAGCGCGCTGCCTCTGCCGCGAGGCGGGCTTTTTCCGCGGCTTGAGCGATCTCGTCGATCACACCGCCGACTGTCTTACCCGGGCCCATGGGCGAAGTGGGATCGGCGCTGTTTGTTGCCCCATCCGCCGGCTTCTTGCCATCATCGTCGTTGATGCCCGACCAGTCGGCCGATTTGCCCGCGTCGCCGATCGCCAGGATCAGCGGGTTCTTGGCCCAGTCGTAGGCGGTAGGCACGGCAGCCTGCACCGGCGCGCGATCGTCGGCGTCCCACTGATAGATCGCCGCGTTCTCCTCGCGCAGCACTACAGGGCAAGGATTGGAGCGCGGGTCCATTTCCACGACCCGGAACAGCTTCCGCTTGAAACCGAGCGGCGCGAACGTGAACGGCACCACGTCGCCGATGTTGTAGCGCCAGGCGGTGATATCGAACGGCGCGGCGAAATGGCGGTTGTACTGCTTGCGCTGCAGCGCCTGCTTCACGATGCGCTGCGCGTGGCTGCCGCTCTCCACCGCGCCTAGATCCATCGCCATCGCGCGATCGATCCCGTCCAGGCTGGGGATGCGGACCTCGGGGTAGTCGATCGGCTGAAACAGCGACGCCGGCGACGGGTCGATGAACTTGCCCCTCACCACGTTGGGCGTCTGCTCGAGCGACGGATCCGGGTCCCAGGTGAACGGCCCGACCACATCGTCGTCGCCGAGACCCTCGTCCAGCGCGGCCGCCGCCAGGTCATTATGCGCGATCTTGATGGCGAGCTTGCCGTTGGCGTCCTGCAGCTTGCCGTTGCAAGCGGCCAGCAGCGTGTCCTGGCGGCTGCGCGGATCCTCACTCTCGGAGAGAACGCACGCGCCATGATACTTCGGCTCGGTGCCGCCGCTCGACCGCGTGGCGGGCTCGTCGGCTATGTTCGCCGCGACGATAAACGATCGCAGGTCGATCCGCTTCTTCGGGATGCCGCAACCGACGGCCAGCTTCCACTCGCCGGTGGCCGGGTTCTGGATACGCCACCCGAGCAGATCCCGCAGGGCGTGCAGCGGCAGGTTTTCGCCGATGGTCGCGCCGTCATCGGTCACATAGCGCCAGGTCGACTGGTCATCGGCACGCATCGGCCCCGAACCACCCGGGACGGTGCTATCGCGCCGCGGATCGTACAGTTTGGAGCCTCGGCCCACGATCGTGATCCGGCTCGGAATCCCGCTAGCGAAGGGGCTCTCCCCCTTCTTGCCATTGCCGGTTACCTTGAAGCGCAGGCGCAGATACGCGCAGCCGGTCAGGCGACGGCTCGCATTCCACTTGCCCGATCCGAAGGTGAACGCGTTTGCCGGCGTCCCTTCGTTGATGATGTTGGGAACCGAGAGGTAGTTCTTGAACTTGCCCTGGACGCCGCCGGCGCGAGTCCAGGCGAGCTCCTGGTTGAGCCAGATCTCGTCGGCCGCGCTCTCCACGGCGCAGCTCGCTACGCAGACGATCCAGTCGCAATAATCCTGGTCGTTGCCCGACCACTCTTCATAGCGGACGTCGACCGGGAACGCGGTCTGCCCCATGGGCGCCTTGCGGAACGCGCGCGGATCTACCGAGGCGGTCAGCCGCTCGGTCTGGGCCTTCGGCACCTCCGGCGTCTTCTGCAGCATGCCCGCGGCCATCGCGAGACCGGACGAGGTCAGAAACAGCGTTGAGGTGGAAACGCCGGCGACCGTCATGGTGCCCGCCAAGCCGGCCATGCCGATCGCGCCGACGCCGGTTGCGATCAGCGCTGCCGCGCCAATGGCGAGACCCGCGATCTTTACATACTTGGCCATGCGTCAGCCCCCGAACGGAACGCGCCACGCGCGTGCGTCTTGCCAGATCGCGCGGTCGACCTTCACCAGCCCCTCGCGCTCGCCCTCGCTGCCAACGGCCACCAAGAAGGCGCCCAGGCAGATCCCCAGCACACCCTCGGTCATGACGATATCGCCGCGCTGGGCGAGGTTCGGCGGCACTTGGTCGAACTTGGTGTCCAGCGTCGCACTGAGCGTGCCGGCGCCGAGGCGGCGCAACGCACGCTTCGCGCCGAGCTGCGTCGCGTAGCGACCGCGAAACTCCGGCATTGGATCCTCGCCCGTCATCGCCTCGACCGCGCCGGCCGCGAAGATGCAGCAGTCGTGCTTGCCCCAGGCGAAGGCGCGCAGGCGCAGAGGCTCGAGGAACGCGGCAAGCCGCGTTTCCCAGTCGGGAAGACGGTGCATGGATCAGCTCCTTTGCGATGCGCCGTTTGCGAGCGCGATCGCGAGCTCGGCCGACCTGTCGGCGGGGTCGAAGTCCTGCTGGTCCAGCAGCGTGCGGTTGGAGGCTTGGGTGAAAAAGCCGGTGTAGGATTCGACCTCAAGCGAGATCGTCTGCTGAGTCATGTCGCCGCTGACCTTCGGCACGTTCATGTAACCGGTGTAATAGCTCCACAGCCCGCCGATACGGGCCAGCGTGGCCGGATCGTACATCGCCTTCCAGAGCCGCGCGTCCCGCCCCTGGTAATTGGCCTTGTTGCCCAGCGCCGTCATCAGCTCGTCATCCAGCGCTGCGAGGCCGGACAGGCGCAGCGTCACGGTATCGGTGCCGCTTTCCTTCGCCTTCACCGGGCCCACCGAAACCACGCGCGGATCCAGCGCGTCGAAGGTGAACCCGTCCAGATCCTCGTCGCCGGTATTCTGGAATGTGACCGAATAGGGCGCGTCGGTCACTCGGAGTTCTTCGCCGGCTATATCGAGGAACACGAAGTTGACCGGCCGGCGGACGTCGGCACCCAGTGCGGCGCTGGCGAGATTGTCGGGGCGAGTGTCCATCAAGGCTCCTCGCATTCGAACTGGACGCCGTACTTCTGACCGATGCCGACCTGCCACCCGTTCTTCGGGTCGGTCATCGACATCAGCGAATAGGGCCGCTTCACTTCCATTGCGGCGTTGTCCGCCGGCACAGTCCGGATGTACGGCTTGAACCGAATAAGGGCGTTGCCGGTGGCGTCGGCGACAACCGGTGCCATCAGCATCAGCAACTGGTCATTGATCGTGATGAATTGACCGCGGCGCAGCTTCTGCCCGGCCGCGCCCCAGCCATCCGTCTGAAGGCTGAAGCCGGCCTGCCCGCCACCCTTCACCAGGGGAGCGACGCCGGTGATCTGATCGTTCTCGCAGGCGATCAGCTTGAAGGTGTTGGCGACGCCGTCGAGGTCGACGACGAAGGCACGCCACGCTTCGACGTTCCGCTCGCCAATGATCGGCGGCAACGAAACCTTGGCACTCCACCGCGGCGCTTGGCCAAGCAGCACCACGCGGCGCTTGCTGGTTACCTCGCTGCGGTTGACCTGGGCCGGCTGCTCGATGGTCCAGTCGATGTCCGCCGCGACTGGCTTGCTCGGCATGGTGATGAGCATCAGCCAAAGCCTCCGGGCAGCGTCGGGCGATTCATGTTGCGGAGCGTCCTACTCTCGGCGTGCATGGCGATCGGCTCTGCGGCCGCGCCGACGGTGCGCGCCGAAACCTCTTCCATGCGGGTTTCGAACATGGGCGAGGGCTCGACGCTAAACCGGGCATCCACCTGCATCCTGCCGCTGCCGCTCGGCCGCATGACGGATTGCGGCGTGATGGCGGCGAAATCCGCCATGCGTGGCATGGCCGTGCCGATCCGCCCGCCTGTGGCGAGCCCCGGTAGCCGCCCTTTGTTCATCGCGTCGATGATTGGCCAGTAGCGGCGGGTTGCCTCCGCATTGACGATCGACTCTCCATTCGAGACCAGGAGCGGGTCGACCCCATCGATCAGCGCGAAGATGCTATCCGACGTGCCAGTACCAGGGCCGGAAATCTTGCCGCCCTTCGCCCGCTTCTCGACCTTCCCGCCATTCTTCAGGCCAAGGAAGCCGAGGCTCCCGCCGCCGATCGTCGCGAAAATCGCCTTCTGGATCCCGAGGCGCGCCAGATCAGCGATGGCACTAGATACGAAGTCACCGACCGCACCCTTCAGCTTGAACAGGCTCGCGATCTCGCGCGAGCCGGCATCCTCAAGCGCCCCGAAACCACGAACAGCGACCCCCTCAAGGGCCGTGCTCATATCGGCGGTCGTTTCCTTCAGCTGGTTCTTATACCGATCCAGCGGGCCGGCATTATCCCGCTCTACCACCGCTCGGCGACCAGGCTCCTCCTGGTTGATCTCGATCGCCTCGATAGCACCTTGGACCCGAGTCGTAATGTCGGGACTGGCCAGCTTGCGGGCTGCCGCCGCGCGGCGCTCCTTCAGCTCGAGCTCGAGGAGTTCCAGCGCGATCTGCCGACGCTGCTTTGTGGTGGTTGCCAGCTCGCCTTGTAGCTGAAGCAGCGATGCTTGCGATTGGATCTCGCGCCGGGTGAAATCCAACTGGCGATCGAGCAGCTCGTCGACAGCCTGCGCCTGCCGCGCCGCATCCTTCCGATATGCCGAGATCTCCTGGAGAGACAGTGTATCAGCGTTCAACGCCTTCAGCTTTTCGGCCTCGGCCGGCTGAAGCTTCTTGGCCGCGACCTGGGCGTCGATCGCTGCGTCGCGCTGAATCTTCGCCGCCTGCAGCTGCTCGATTTCGATTTCGACGCGCTGATCGGCGCCGGCGGCTAGAGCTACTTGGGCTTGGTAGAAGTTATCCTGCGCGGTTCGGAGCTGGTTCGCATAAGCCTGCTGCCGGCTTGCCTCTCGCTCGGCAGCACTCTCGCCGGACCGCATTTCGCGTTCCGAGCTGCGGACATCGACGTCGCCCTTTTTGCCGGCGCCGGTCCACTCATAGTGCTTTCTGCCGCCGCTCTCTGTGACGATCTTGAAGCCTTTGAGCCCGGCAGCCTGCGCGGCCTCGCGCGCCTTCTGGTCGTCATGGGAGGCGCGCGTTGGGTCGAGCGCCTGATCACTCTGGTGGCGGCTTACGCGGCGGTATCCATCAAGCGGCGATTCCCCCGCACGATGTATTTCGTTCTGGTCTGCTGCTGACCGATGGCCACTGCGGCCCGCTGCACGTCGGATGCCCCGCGCGTTCAATTCGCGCTCGAAGTCGGCAAAGGCCTGCTGCGGCGTACGCGTTTCACGCTTCGCAGCGGACTGCTTCTTCTGCTCGTCGGCGACCGCCTTGTTCTTGCGCGTCTCCAGATCGAGCAGCTTCTTGGCGAGCTCGACCGAGAGCGCCTGCTGCCTGTTCAGGTCCAGCTTCGCCGCGACGATCTTCTGATTATATTCGAGTTCGAGCTTCTCTTTCTGGTCCGCATAGTCGCGCTCGATCCGGCCCTGCGGGGTCGCCGCTGCCTTGGCGGCCGTGTTCGCCTGCTCCACGCCGAGTGCCCCCCTGCTCTTTGCAAGGAAGGCGCGGGCCTCGGCAATTTCGCTGTCGAGCCGGACGAGGTTTGCCTTGGCTCTGTCGAGCCGCGCCTGCGCAGCGGCAAAGGGAGCAAGTCCGCCGCCAGGGCCGGCACCCGCGTTGCTGGCGGCGTTGAGTGCCTTCTGCGCCTCGGCGACGCTCTGTGCCGCCGCCGAACGCCGGGTCTGAAGCTCATCGAGCTTCCCGTTCGCTTTTGAATTCAGCCGCTCAGCATTCGTCTTCAGGGATTCGTTCTGACGATCAATCTCCTTCGTCAGCTGACGAACTTCATCAATGATCCCTGCTTCGGTCTTCGCGAAGGCCTTCTTGGCCTCGTCAGCCAGTGCCGAGGCCTGTGCATTTTCCTTGAGCTTCTCGACTTCCTTCTCAAGGGCATCGCCGCCCTCGAGCAGCTTGGAGACCAGAGGCGTCAGCACCACCAGCGCAGAGCCGATCGCCATGCCCCATGGGCCGCCGATGAAATTGACGAACTTGTTCGCGCCGCCCCCCATCAAGCCAATCGCCTGGGTGACCTGGCCGATTTGCTGCGCGAAGATGATGGCCGGCGGGGTGCCAGCGGCGAACTGCGTGGCAACGTCGCCCATCTGATAGCTGAGCTGCTGCATGCCGGCGCGGGCCTGGCCGGTCATGACGGTGATGTTCTTGCCGGCGGGTACCAGCTCGTTCATCCGCCCTTCGACCGCGGTCAGCGTGTTCGCCTGGTTGCGAAGCGCGATCGCGTAGTCGGTGCTCTCCTTCTCGGCCACCATGGCAGCGGCCGCGTACTGGATCAGCTCTGCGTTGGTGCCACCCTGAGCGACCGCTTCGGCCCGCGCTGCCTCGGCAACAACTCGGATCGCTGCGGCGCGCTGTTCGGCCGCCAAGGCGGATTCGCGTGCGGCCTTGGCGTTCACGATCATGAGCGCGTCGCTGCCGTTGCCGGCGCCGGCAACTTCCTGCGCGTTGCGGCGGATCTCGCTGAAAGCGGCCTTGTAGCTCTGAGTGAGCTGCTTCGCCCCGTCATTGTTGTTCGCAGCGCCGAGCTCGCGGAGCGAACGCTCCACGGCCTCCAGCTGCTTCTCCGCGTCGCCTTTGAACTCGACCAGGGCCGAGCTGCCGGACTTGAGGATCGCCTTGAGGGGATCAACGGAGCCCGAGACCTGCAGGAACAGGTCCCGGCGCGCGCTGCTGCGTGCGGCCATAAGCGCCTCCGTTGATTAGATCCGCGACTGAGCCTTCACGGCTTCCTGTCGCGCTTCGATCAGCGCCCACCATTCGTGGGACGTTGCTCGCCAGAACTGCTCGGCCGACCACCCGAAGGAATCGCACGCGAGCCCCATCAGCTTGCGGTAGGGAAAGCTCAGCTCTCCGCTACCGCCTTCGCTTCCCCCGACGCCGTGCGCCCGCCCTGCGCAGCGTCGACGAGGCAGATGGTGAGACGGGCCGTGACCTTCGCCGCGCCCTGCTCGTAGATGAGTTCGGCGAGACGCTCCGGATCGACTGCCTTGGTGGCGTTATCGTTCTCGTCCGCGCCGGCGCGGATCAGCTCGGCCGCGACGATGCCGAGCTGCGAGAGCGTCAGCTGCATCCGGTTGGCGAGCTGCATCAGCACCATCAGGGACTCGCCGGTCTTGGTCTCGATCGACTTTACGGCCTGGAACGAAGGGCGGAGCTTGTACTTCACCCCGGCGAGGTCGAGCTCGTGCTCGCCCCGCTCGGGATTGGCGGTGCTCATGCGGCCGGCGCGGCGGCGGACAGGTTGTCCACCGTCGGCGCCGCCGCGTTCGCCATGTCCATCGACCAGGTCGCCGGACCGTCCTTCGGGAAGTTCGCGGAGAAGTTGCCGATCGCGACCAGACCCTGGAACTTGATGACGGTGCCGCGCTTGATCTGCACCTCGATTTCGGGAGGCGAGAGCTTCGACGCCGCTTCGGCTGCGGTGAAGCCGGCGTCCGGCAATTTGAGGTTGCCGGACGACTTGAGAGCGATCTTCTGCTGACCGTAGGTCGTGGCGCCGTAGATGCCGCTGTCCTTGTCGCTCTGATCCTGCTCAGCGCTCGAGCGGGTGAAATCGAGAGCCGTTTCGCCACCGATCGGGGTGAAAACGTTGCTGCCCGTCTTGATCGCGACGCGCCAGTCTTTGCCTTGTTCGTTTGCCATGCTTGCTCCTTTTCCGGCTCAGGCCGGGTTTGCGGTCACTTCGAATTCTTGGATGCCGGCATGCGTGATGCCGTCCCGCGCCGGCGGGCTCGAGGCCGCACCGTTCCAGTCGATCGAGCCGAACTCGACGCCGGCGATCGTCGGCACCTGGTGCTCGAGCGCGATGCGAACGCGGTGCATAAGCGCATGCAGCTTCGATCGCTGCGTCCCGCGGTAGATCACCACCACCTGGACGGTGAGGCGCTCGGCCTGCTCATCCTTCCCGCCTTCGTTGCCGGCATCGATGTCGCCGATCAGCACGATCTGGCGCTCGCCAGTGTCACCCGGCTCCCAATGCGGAGTCTCGGTGGTAACCTCCGCCACGTCGGCGCCGATCGTGGCGTCCAGGAGCGAGAAGATGCCGTCCGACGCGGCCGACAGAAGGTCGATCGGTTCAACCATTGCCCGCTCCCGCCCGCGTGAGGGCCTGGGCCCAGAATTCCGACAGGTGCAGCTCGGCCGCTTCCTGCAGCAGCGGCTGTTCGATGTACGGCCGCGCCGCCATCGCCTTTACCTTCATCTTGTACGGCGATCCGATCAGCGTGCCCTTGTTGGGGCCGCGCCGGCGCTTCCGAGAGCTCGCACCCTGGTAGATCACTTCGCGCTTGCTGGTCTTGCCGTTGCCGGCGACCCGCCGCTTCTTGATCCGGCGCGTGACAGTCACCGTCTGCGCATCGCGGCCGCGCTCGATAACGCGGCCGTAAAAGCTGCGCGTCCGTTTGCTGAAGCTTCCCGGGAAGAGGCCGATCCGGATCTTCAACCGTTCCAGCAGCAGCTGCAGCGACAGCGCGCCTGCCAGCGCGCCGGTAAGTTTCGCGACTTCGGCCTTCTGCCCGGCAAGTATCTCTTTGCCGATGATCCCCATCTCGACCGCAAGCTCTTCATGCGCGGCTGTCGGCAGAGCTTCGAAGAGGGCCATCGCGTCGTAGAGCCCGGTCACCCGGGACTGCCGGCCCGCCATCAGGCTGACTTCAGCGCTGCGGCCGTCGTGGCCAGGATCACCAGCTGCTCGCGATCGCCATTCGGATCAGCGGCGGAGGTGATGTTGAGCTCGAGCGCGCCGTGGCGCACCTGGTCGTTGGTGTTGATCCCCTCGCGGTACCGGATCCGTATACGATAGCTCGCCACGCCCTGCTTGACGTGCTCGGCCATCGCTTCCTTGCCATCCAGGCTGATCACCTCGGCCCAAGGCTTCGCGATCGGCGTCCACGCGATCGTCGAGCCGCCCTTCCCGTCCTTTTCCTTGGTGCCGCGGCGAATCTCGATGCGATGGCGTAGATCGCCAGCCTCCAGAGGCTTCATCCGAAGCTCACCACCACCTGTCGGCCGACCAAGCGGTCCAGGAAGGTTTCATCCGCGAGCGGCTTCTCGCGATTGCGATAGAGATCCGCGAGCACGGCTTTGATCGCGTGCGTAACGTTGGCCGGGACCTGATCGACGGTAGCCCACCCTTTCGCGGCGTCAATAATCGGACGCCCAAGGTGGTTCTCGACAACGGCGATCGCCGCAAGGATCAGCGACGCGAGATGCTCGTCCTCGCTGTCGACATCGATGCGCAGATGCTCTTTCGCAGCGTCGATCGTCAGGAGCTCTTCCATATTACCTCCTCGGCGCTGGGAAAGAGTCGGGCCGGCGATTGCCGGCCCGACTGGATCAGCTGGCGGCGGGTTCGGCAGCGCCGCCCTTCGCTTTCGCCTGCTCGGCGAAGCCCTGCTTGATCAGGCGTGCCTCGGTTTCTTTGTCGAAACCGGCGATCTCGCCTTCGTTGTAGAGGGTGCCCTGCTGGCAGGGCTTGAGGAACTTCACGGCCATGTCGGCTCTCCCGAAATGCGAAGGGCGCCCTCTCGGGACGCCCTTCGCAAGCTGTTGGTGGTGGCGGAGCTGGAGCCTTACGGCTTCCAGGTGACGCCGGTGAGCACCGCGAACGCGTTGTCGTAACGCAGCTCGGTGTCGTGCTCCTCGATCAGGCGGATCACGGTCTCGTCGTTGGAGAACGCCGAGCGGATCGTGCCATTGTCGTCGTAGGCGGCGCTGTCCGAAGCGGCGAGCGTCACCTGATAGGTGTCGCCGATCAGGAACTGCTCGAAGTCGCCGAAGTAGATCTCCGACTCGTTCGTGCCGACGCCCAGGTTATCGGGCACCGAAGTCGTGACGAAGATCGGATAGATGCCGAACTTGCCCTCCGCGACTTCCGGGAACGCCTTGTTGCCGTTTCCGTCGCGGATGTTCTCGAGGAACGAGTGGACGGTCGGCGACATGATGTACGCGCACTTCGACAGCGGCACGTTGGCATTTACGACCTTCAGCTTCAGCCGGGCCATGTCCGACGTAACGGTCTCCAGCGTCGGATTGGCGGTCATGGTCAGCGCGTTGCCGGCCACGATCATGCTGCGCAGGCCTGCCGGGGCAGTCGCGGAGCCGGTACCGCGCAGGAACTGCTGGTCTTCCTTGATCGCCGCCGAGGTGACCAAGTCGTCGCGGACCATGGCGTCGACGCCATAGGAGGCGCGACGGAGCAGCTGGTTGGTGATCGGCACCAGCGCGCGCAGCGTCTTGGCCGACATGCTGAGGTTGTCGACGGTGATGTCGGTGACCGGCGCCGGCTGACGCTCGCCGACATACCCTGCGCTGGTGCTGCCGGTCTGCTTGCGCATGGTCAGGTTGCCGTCCGGCATCGGAACCGAGCGGGCGCCGGCGTTGCGGATCGTGACGCGCGGCCGGAGCAGGCTGATGAAGTCACGGCTATACGCCGTGTCGACCAGATAGCCGCCCTTGGTAGCAGTCGACTGCTCCATGTTGGCGACGATCTCGCCGGTCGCGTCGCCCCAGATGCCGGCGGCGTGCGCGGCCATTGCGCGCTGGTCCTGGCCGCCAGTCGCCGCGATCGCGATCGCAACGCGACCGACCATTGCACCCGGCTCGGGCTTCTCAGCGACGGCCGCCGGCACCTTCCCGGCGGGGGTGATGGCGCCGGGGATGGTGACCGGGGCAGCAGTCGACGCCTTCAGGGCGAGCAGCTGCTCCTCCTGGGCGATCTTCGCCTGCAGGCCGGTTGCTTCCTTCGCCTTGGCGTCGAAGTCGGCCTGTTCCTCGGCCGTCAGGTCGCGGCTGTTGTCGTTGGCGGCGATTTCCAGAATGCCGTCCATCGATGCAACGACGGCCGCCAGATTGGTCTTGAGCGCGGTGATGCGCATGGACACTTCTCCTTGGTGGTTACAGCTTCGCGCGGATCTGCGCGAGAGCCAGGGTATTCGCCGCGGCCGTCCGCCGGGGCGTAGCCGGTCCGGCTTTGGCCAGGCGGCGGATCGCGCCGTCCAGGCCATCAGCCTCAATCCGGTCGACCATGCCTGCGGCGAGTGCCGCTTGGCCGGCCAGGGTGCCGCCCGCTCCGAAGTCGGAGCGGACCGTCGCCTCGGTGACGCCGCGGCCCTTGGCCACGGAGCCGATGAAAACCGCCTCGATGCCATCCAGCATCTGTCGGATCTGCGCCTGCCCTTCCTCGGTGGAGAGATCAGGGCGCTTGTTCGGCGCATTGGTGCTGGCGATATCGAGATCTCGCCGTCCGTTCGCGTCGGGGTCGACCTGATAGGACGTTGAGATCATCACGCCGATCGAGCCGACGACGCCGGTCGGATCCATGCTCATGCCACCGGCGGCGCTGGAGCCAATCCAATAGGCGGCAGAACAGCACATGCCGGTCACATGCACGGCGATCGGCTTGGGCGAAGCTGCGACCATGCGCGCGAAGTCGTTGACCTGGGCGACGGCGCCGCCTGGGCTATCCATCACCATCAGGATCGAGCGTACGTCCGGAGAAGCCTGCAGCGCGCGGAGATCGGCCGCAGCCACATCGAGCGAGCAGGCGCCGGAATACTCGGTCATGACATTGGCGCGTGGAAAGACAGGCCCCATCACCGGGAGGAGGCCCACGCCATCGCGGAGCATCGCCTTGCGCGTCGCCGGCGCTCGCGCGCCCATGGCCGCAACTGCCGAGAGCTGCCGGTCCTTGTGGCCGTCTTCCTTCAGCGCCAGCACCGCGGGATCGTCGAGGACGCGCGTCGCAATGGCCTCGATCGCGGCGAGATAGCCGGGCAGGATCGCCCAGGGCTGCGACCGGATCGCAGCCAGCACATGCTGGTTCATCATTCCTCCTCGGGATCGGGTTGGGGCGCCGGCGGCTGAGCAGGAGGCGGCGAGGCTTTGTCCTCGCCCTCGATCTGAGATCCAGAGCCGACACGATACTCGTCCCCGCCCTCGCGATCGTTGCGGTTTTCCATTCGGCGCACCTCGTTTGGATTGAGGATGCCCTTGTCGATCGCGGTGCCGTACGCCTCGTACCGGCTCTTGATGTCGCCCTTCAGCAGCGCGTCGGGGTTAGACTCGAAAAAGTGGCCGGGCTCGGCGAAGGCGTGCGTCATGTGCGCGTCGCCTCGGCTGAAATGGCCGAGCATGGTGTAGAGATAGAGCTCAATGCTCTGCTGTTCGATGTTCGCGAAGGTAGCGCGGCTGAGCTCGAACAGCACATGCGGCGGCGTACCGAAGGCGCGCGCGACCTCGACCACGCTGAAGCCGCGCGTCTCGATGAACTGCGCTTCCTTGTTGTTGTGGCTGAGGAACTCGGCCTTCATCTCCTGGTCGAGCACTGCTGTCGCGCCGGCGTTGCGCGGTCCGGAGAAGCGCTGCTGCCAATCGTTGCGGATTCGCAGCTTCTCTTCCGGGGCGACCTTTGCCTTGGTGGTCAGCACGGTGGAAGGCTGCGCGTTATTGTCCCAGAAGCGCGCCGCGAACTCGTTTGTCGAAGCCGCGCCCTCAAATGCGTCGGCGAGCAGCTGCAGGCGATCGATGCCGACTAGCCCGTCGCGGCTGAACCCAGGCACAAACCAGCAGTCGTTGCGGGTGAGCCGCTTGCGCGAGCCGTCCGGCAGCTGCGCGTCGTAGAACATTTCCAGCCCATCTTGCTCGTCCCAATGCTGGACGGGCGCAATGCCGTCGGGCAGCAGCCGCGACAGCCGGTGTGGGCGATATAAGGCATCACGGTGGATGTAGGCGCCGAACTTCCCGCGCATCAGCAGGTCGCCCATCATCAACTCCTTGAGCAGGAACGCCGGCTGCACGGCATTCGCGCTGGTGAGGATCATCTGCGCCTGCGGTGCGTCGTCGACGCGCACCTTCCCGCTCGAAGTGCGCCGGTAATAGTGGCACGGCGTCATCGCGAAGAGCCCGCACAGCACCTCAAGTGCTCGCAACACCGCCGGCACGCTCATCGCCCGCTGCTCGCCCATGGGCGCGTTGCCCCGCTTGGCTCCCAGCAGGTTCAGCACCGTCATGCCGCCGGTGTCGTTCAACCCATCGGCGCCGGCGAAGATCTGCCCGTCGCGACCGCCGGCAGCCGGCGATCGCCAGCCCTGCAGAGCCGCGCGAGCACGGTCCATCATTCCCATGCTCAGATCCCTGTATATTCGAAGCTTTCGGCACCGTCGCCCTTCAGTGCGACCGCGAAGGCGGCGATCAGGGCTACCGGGTTGTCGATCTTGGCCTCGATGCGCGGCTTGCGCGGGTAGACGTTGTCCTTGGCGTCGGCCTGGGCAACGACGTTGGCGACCTGCCACTCCATCACCGGACATCCGGCATGGGCGATGACGCCGCTACGCATATCCGCGTCCAGCTGCTTCATCGGGTCGGAGAAGTTCATGACGTTCGGCCGCACCTCAAGCATGGGCGCGCCCTTCTTCATCAAGCGATTGACCAGCATGGTCGCCTGCGCCGGGTCATAGGCGATCGTCTCGACGTCGAAGCGGTCGCGAGCCTCGTCGATCGCGAGCTCGATCTCCTCGAAGTCGGTGACGTTCCCGGTTGAGACGTCAAGCAGGCCCTGGGCGTGCCAGCCCTGGTATGCGCTGGTGTCCTCCACCGCCTTCTCAGGCACGAAGTAGCGGCCTATCCGGATGTACGGATCCTCGGCCGTCGCTTTGTCGCCGATCGGCAGGAACAGATACTCGAGCGCAGCGATGTCGATCTTGCTGGCAAGGTCGAGGCTCAGGATGCAGCGCCGGCCAGCAAGGAGGTCGATCTTCTCGGCATCGATGAAGCGGACCGGGATGTCGGTGCGAGCGCACTTACGCCACGCCTCGATGTCGAAATACGCCGCCTTCGCCGCAACCCAGAGGTTGAGGTGCTTGGTCTTGAAGATGCCCCGCTTGCGCGGCCGCTCGATCGCGTCGCGCTGCTGGGCGAGCAAGTAATCCAGGCTGACCGAGATCCCGATATTCGGGTTCGCCTTGGTGAGCGTCGTCGGCGACTTCCAGTCGTCGTCCTCGTCCGCCGCGTATTCGGCGAAGAAGGTGTTGTCCTCGATCGGCGGACCACCGTTGTGCCCGATGCCCGCAAGCTTCTCGCGCTCCTCGAGCACCATGGCATAACATGGGCCTGCCAGGTTCTCGCCGGCGGTCGTGATCAGCAGCTGCAAAGGCTGCGACCGCGCACCCATGCCGGTGATCATCGTGTCGACCTGGGCGTCGTCACTATGCTCGTGATATTCGTCGTGGATCGAGCAGCTGGGCGACTGCCCGTCGCCCGGATCCCCGACGATCGTCTCGAACTTGGATCCGTCGTCCGGTCGCAAGAGCGTCTTGGCGAGCGACTGGATGCGGAATTTCTTCCGGAGACCCTGCAGCCGCTGCACCATCAGCCGCGCCGGCCGGAAAACCTCCCACGCCTGCTTCTCGTTGGTCGCGCCTGAGTAAACCTCGGCGCCGAACTCGTTGTCGGCGCAGAGCATGTAGAGCCCGACGCCGGCGGCGATCGCCGACTTGCCGTTCTTGCGCGGCACCACCAGGAGCCAGCGCCGAAACCGGCGGGTGTCTTTCTGCGCCCCTTCCTTGTGGAGCCAACCGAAGACGACGCAGATGTTCCAGATCTGCCACGGCTCGAGCACCAAGCGCTTCTTCTGGCGGGCCCACTCGCCCTTGGTATGCGGCAGGTTCTCGATGAAGCGGCACGGCCTGGCCGCTCGGCCCTCGTCGAACCGATACGGGAACAGCACCGTCTGGCTGAGCTCGAGCTCGTCCAGGAAGCGCTGGCACTGGAGCCTGATCCACTTACCGGCGGGGATTGTGCCGGCGACGACATCGGCCGCGTACTTGCGGGCGATGGCGGGATAGTCCCGCGGCGCGGCGGGCGCGCGGACCACCGGGCTAGAAGTCGCCGAAGCCGTCTAGATCGTCCGCCGCCCCGTCGTCCTTGCCGGCGATCCTCAATGCCGCCGATGGGTTGAGCATCAACTCGCCGATCAGCGACTGCGTATGCCGCATTGCGTCGCTCAGCATTGCAACCTCTGGTCGGGCGCGGACCATCTCGGTGACGACTGACTCGCCGTCGACCTTGCGGACCGAGCGGCTTGTGCAAGTGTCGCCCGTCATCTCGAGCACGGATTGAAATCGCTGGATTTGCTCGAGCCGCTGCGCGAGCAGCGCGACGTGCATCGTGAACTTCGCTTCAGCCCGGCCTTCAGCCGCGAGCAGTCGCGCGATGTCGTTGAACATGAGCTGCGCCAGATCGGACAGGTGCAGCGGCGCGATCATGCCGCCGATCTCGGCAGGCAGCGGAGACTTCGCCGCGGCGACCGGCATCGCCGGCGCCTTTCTTTTCCGGCCGGCGCCAGGCCGGGGTCCACCACGAGACATAAGCGGCCTCCTCGGTGAACAAAAAGGGGTTTGAATTACCCCGCGTAAGAATCGAGCCCCTACGCGGTGTCCGGCCCTGGCAACCCCA
>Ga0265780_10005611_pt1 | contig 15842 bp, 12 predicted proteins | sample P1T30metagenome_FD_192432 | JGI IMG/M metagenome (GOLD analysis project Ga0265780, IMG submission 192432) | Plant litter microbial communities from East Loma Ridge, Irvine, California - P1 T30 | ecosystem: Environmental > Terrestrial > Plant litter > Unclassified | place: USA: California... | reverse complement strand
ACCAGAATATAGCTATCTGATTCCCCGGTCACGAGTGATTGCAGGAATAGAAGCACGACGCAAAGAACATCAAATTATTAACGTTTATATTGTTAGCAAAGCCTGAATATTATTTAAGAAAAAAATGAGCCAGTCTCCGAATGATATTGATGACGAAGATTTTCCTGACATTGAGGGTGCCGTAATTGAGCTTGCTGTACTAGAGAAGTATCTTCACGATCCAGCCTTCGCCGGACGATTTATATCCGCAGGAGCAAATTTTGAAGATGCGATCGCTCGAACGGGATATTACCCCGACGAAAAAACTATCGAGCCTGACGAATTTATCGATGGCGGATACAAGTTTTTTAACGATACACACGAAGCCTATGCCGAGGAATTTGAGTCGCGACTTGGTGAGATAATCGATAAAGAGAAGGTAGACATCTATCTAGATGCGTTCCGCCAATTGTGGACAGATGGCAAAAAGAATCGTCAAAAGAGCGATATTATGATGCAGATTAAGGCATCTATTCGTGATCATGACAGATTCTTCTTTCCAAAAAACAATGTATTCGTTAACAAAAAAAACGCTGTTCCTGAAGATGTTCTAGCATTTTTCACGCCGGAGGAGATGCGTGCAATTTTCGACTTAAATGGGAGGCTCGCTAATACATGCGTTGAAGATTATTTGGCTTCGCGCCATGATTCCCGATCCAATTCTATTAACCGCATCTACCTTCATCGGGGAATTTTTGCGCCAAGACGAATCCTCGACTCAGTACTGGTAGAGGAAAACTACCTGACGTCCTATTCGATGGCCGTTACGGTGCCGGAGGTTTTTGCACAAACCCGTTCTTCGTCAACTGCAAAGGCTGGCGAAGCTATGATGATGGGAGCTCCTTTCCCATTGTTCCTGCAGCGAATAGTAATGTTCGCTCCGTTTATAAAAGGAATAAAGCTTGGACAGCTAGAAGTATGCGTAGCTCCTCCGCTGGAAATTTTTCCGCTAGATTATCATGGAAGTTTTCCAAGTGGACAAGAGGACATCATATTTCATGAGTACGGATTTGACGAACTTCCTGCAGGGGAAAGCTGGAGTAGGGAGCTCCCCAATAGAATTATTAAAGCTGCCGAGTAAGGTCGAGCCGATAAATAGAATCGTCAAATATGTTTAGACGCATTAGGGCGCCTATTCCGACCTAGTGTAAGAGAAACGTCGTTTTATGATTCCACGGCAGTCCCTAAAAGTGTGCGCGATTATGGACTCCGTAGAATACGGATCCAACGGCCAGGCAAATAGAGTGACGAGTAGCCCTTTCATCGTCGACGCCCTTTTCGAGGCGTATCCGATCCTGAGCCGCGATTTCCAGAGCCGCGAAAGCTTGCTTGAAGAGGCTACAGTTAAGCTCTAATTCAAGAAGGAACACGACTTTTCCAAAGTTTGCATTGTGGACGGGCATGCTGCTTCTAGCTCAGATGATAAAAATGCCAATAATACGGGTGGACGTCATCGATTGCCAATAGCGGAGGTAGTGGACCTTACAGCACGCTGGGCGTCATGGTCGGGTCCCGGCCGGCCGACTGACCGTGCGTCGCTAAAGTCTTATGTCGTTGATTCATGAGGACGGGATACGCCCCGCAAAGCTGTCTATACGGGTTCGACTCTCGTCTTCGCCTCCAGATGGCGCTAACGCCTTGGCTGAGATGCCGGGCATTGTGTCGGCGAGATCGAATTGAAGCGTCTTGACACGGTGCCGAGCCCTCGCGCGCACGACCGTGATCAACGTGAATCGATTTCTTTCTCGACCCCGTGGCCTGTCGCCTCCAGCACTTGCTGGTCCATGACCTACGTGATCAATTCATCTGAACCACCCAAGCCGCGGCGGGCATTTTCGGCAGCAGCTTGTCGAACGTGACTCGATTGTCGCGCACGCGCGCGCTGGCGGCGTTGTAAATGGCTGCTGAAGCCGCTCGAGCGCATGGGCTACAAGGGTGACATGACTGGGCATAACCTCTGCGCCCTGGCGATGAGTATCCTGAAGGAAGTCCTGGGCTACCGACACAGGTTGGTCGACAGCCCGCTGGCGCACGAGCAAAAGGACAAGCTGGAGAGTGCTTACGACCGGGCGCAGGAGCTAGACGAACGGCGGGTGAGGAGGCAGCACCGGGCTGACTACATCGATCAGGTCGCGGTCGAAGCGTTGCGTGCAGTGCAGGCCTAAAGATGATTTCGACGCGTTAGCACAGGATATGTTCATGGCTCACCAGTTTTCGCGGCACGAGTTGTATGAGCTTGTCTGGAGTGAACCGAGGACAGTCCTCGCTGCGCGACTTGGAGTATCGGACACCGGCTTGGCGAAGGCTTGCGCCAAGGCCGGCATACCGATGCCGGTCCGCGGACACTGGGCGAGACTGGCGGCAGGTAAGACGGCCGCGAAGGCAGCCCTGCCGCCACGGGCGCTTGGCCAGTCCGATGTTGTAGAGGTCGGCAGCACAAGCTACCGGCAAGTCGTCAGTGAAGAGTCCGTGGAAGCGCCGCCCGAGCCCTTTTTCGACGAACCAGCGGAAGCTGTCCGTGAGCGTGCAGAAGCCCTGCTGCTGCGCTGCAAGGTTCCCAAGGGTTTGCAGAACCCTCATCGGCTTATTACATCACTACTGGATGAAGACCAGGCACGTCGCAAGGCAATGGAAGCCGACAGATTGGCTTGGCAACGGCCAAGGTTCGACTCGCCATCGGCACTGCGGCGGCTTCGCATCGCAAATGCCCTGTTCATCGCCATGGCGCATGCAGGATGCCAAGTATCAGTTCGCGACAAGGACATCGACAAAGTTGGATTCCGGATTGGCGACACCTTCGTGGAGGTGGGATTCGAATCTTCTCAGAAGAAGGCCGGGACGGGGCGGGGCCGTCGGGGGGCGCCGGACGGCCGGCTCACCCTAAAGGCGGCTGGATGGCCGCCCATTTCTGGTGTTCCGGCCGCATGGTCCGAGACCGACGCAGAGCCTCTTGAAGCCCGGATCCTTGAGATCGCGTGTGACCTCCTCGTAATGGGTGAACTCGTCTACCGGGCGGCAGTCCGTGAGCAGTACCGCTGCCGCCTGGAGCGCAAGCAAAGGTTGGAAGCCGAAGCGCGCGAAGCACGCGAACGAGTGGAACAGGAGGAGAGGGAGCGGCGCCAGCGCCAGGAGGCAGAACGTCTGGAGTGGCTGCTAGGGCAAGCAACGAACTTGCGCCGGGCCGACGAGATACGTGCGCTTGTACGCGCTGCCGACGTGCGGTTTCAGGTTTCAAACGAGCCAGCTCTGAACGACACTTACAGGAACTGGCGAAGATGGGCGCTGATGCAGGCCGACCTCCTCGATCCTCGCCTAGGGCCCTTAACGGCGCTTGTCGGGCCTGATGAAGCAGGTGATCTGGGTGGCCTTGGCGAAACGCCCAGCTCGCGTCTAAGAAAAGGACTACGGTCGACTTGAAGTCGGAAACGGCCAAGCTGCTGGCGCAATCACAGATTTGGCTGGGCTCTGAGGTCCGAGCCGCTTGATTCGGGCTATACCGCCGCCACTTCCGTTACAGTTTAATAGCTGGGCCCCAGATTCTTTGAACAGCGAAATCCAACGCACCTCGGCCTCGCCAAGCGGCGCGTTCTTTTCTAACGCTTGGATGATTATGGTGCGTCCTTTCGCTATCTCGCTGCGAATCCAAAGTGCAACCGGTGTGTCGGCGCTTGCAGTCTTATGCTTTGATAAGCGTTCATCCAAGGTTTTCGACGTTTGACCAATGTACCGCACCCTATTGCTGCTCTCGCTTGAGGACAAAGCGTAGATCGTCACTCTCGGCATTTTCCTGATCCTGGCCGCCACGGCTCTGTCTCCTCTTAACCTGACATCCTCATTTGATGTCATGGCCGGGAGTTGATCTTTGCTGTAAGGTAAGTTTACGGAGGGTGTTGCCAAGCTCCTGGCACGGCCTTGATGCTGCCCAAGAAAATCCGAGCGAAGAGCGATTGCATACGAACGGCCTCAGTGAGTAGGGCGACCAACGATCGTCTCCAATTCCTCTTCAAAAGCACGGATATCCGTCAGAACCTACTTCGTGAGCGACAACCCGTTCAATGCTTTCGAGATGCGCCGCAACTCATCCTGAATGTCATAATTCGAAATCTCTTGAATCCTCTCGTCAATGTGCTGATAGTATTCGACTGCAGCCCTCAGCCTACCGCCCTGCTTGTTCAACTTCGGCTCGATGACTTCGATAAGTATTCCTTCAATTTCGTTCAACGCATCCGAATACTTGAAACCGGAAACTCCCGAGTCGACCGCCTGTTGGTTGCTAAGCCTTCCATCAGCATTCACGTCGCGGAAACCGATCCAGCTGAAGTACTCCCAACGGTTCCATAAGGCCCCGTCCATGTGATTCCTCAGGCGAGTGAATAGAGTGGCGTTGCCGTTGCCTGCCTGGCCGACATATACGATTGATTGATTTCTATCGTAGAGAACATAGACCCCAATTTGGTCGCGAAAATCAGCCACCATTTTTCCAGCGTAGCCCTTCAAGTGGCCGGCGTTTCCATCTCCGCCTGAACCGCGATAGATGTACTTGCGTTCCCACAGGAAGCCAAAGTTCTTGATGATCGGCATATGTCTCCTCCTTGAATTCGACAACTCTTCAGGCTACTGTGGCCGCAGAACAAAGATTGCAGTAGTCGCATCGTCCGCAAGCCTTCATGTCCGGCTTGGGCGGCAGGTCGTTATTCCTTAATGCCGCCGCCGCTGCACGGACATCACGCTTGACGTCAGCAATGAAGTCGTCGTCAACCGAGCGGCGCTTCTGTTTTTGCCGATCCAGCTCATAAATCTCCACATAGTCTGCTGGCCGTCCCGTGAGTTCTTGATAGCCGAGCGCGTAGATGTGCAATTGCGTTTCAGTCACCGCGTCAGCTTGAGCGAGATCGTTCGACTTCAGATCAACAATCGTTATTTCACCGGTATCGACACGCCGAACCAAGTCGATACGTCCCGCCACCGAAACTCCGTCGCCGAGTGCTATCTCGATGGCCTTCTCGGAGTACTCCAAGTTCTTGAACTCGGCGACGTTCTTCCGGATGTATGCCTCAATCACGCGCTCTGCTGCCTGTTCCAGTTTTTCCCGAAGAGCAGGATAGGCGTAGGGAGCGTGCAGGTGTCGCTGCACCAATGTGGCGGCCTCGTCGGGCGCAATTTTCTCGCCGCGAAGCGCGCGGTTGTGTACCTCTGCAAGTGCATCGTGCAACGACTTTCCGAAGCCCAGAGCCTCGTCAAGCGGGGCATTAAATCCATAGAGAATGCGCAGTTTGAATTGATAGGGACACTCGAAGAAATACTTAAGGTCCGAGAACGAGAGGGTAACGTTTGCAACCGATGACTTTGCTCGAGGCTCCCCTCGCTTGCGTGCGCTGTAGTCTGGCGGGCGCCGCTTGACGTATTTCGATTCAAGGATGTCATTAAAGAAGTCCGATGGCAATTGCGCAGTGCGGTTGCCTTCATGTGGTGCCCAACTCATGTGCAGAAATTTCTGCGCGCGTGTTATGGCGACATAGAACAGCCGTTGCTCGTCTTCTACGCTGCCGCGATAGCGTACGGCATTCTCGAACGCGGCCTCTGGTATCAAATGCCAAGCCGTCCTGCCTCCCGCCACTCGGGAAGGAAATTTGTTCTTTAAGAGCTGAGGAATGAACACAGCCGGCCATTGCAGGCCCTTCGCCTGGTGCACCGTCATGATGCGGACGGCGTCCCGGCTCACGAAGGCGTTATCTTGCACCCTTCCGGGTAAGCATGTTCGGCGTGGTAACGCAGGAAAGCGGCGAAGCTTCTGTACTTTTCTACTGGTTCGGAGTGGAAGTGGATGCTTTCGAAATCAGAGATGGCTTGGCTAAACTTGCCCAAATTGTAAAAGGCGACTTCGCCGCGGATATTCGGAACCTTATCCTCGCGCACCTCTGCGTTTTCAAGAAAGGCGATGAACTGACGCTGCAAGTTGTAGACCTTAAACTGACCTATTTCGGCCATCTTCATTTCTTGCCTTGCCTGGTCGGCAGCTAATATGGCGCGGTCTAATTTTATCTTGGCAATTCCCAAATCTGCTTTGGTCCAAGCCGCACGGAGCGTCATTGCATCTATCTCATCGGCTAGGAAATAGAAGAGATGGCGGGAGGCTTCAGCCTCTGCCGTTTGAAACAAGTTGTCCATACCGGTGATGACGTACGGCACACCAGCCTCGTCTAGAGCCGACATGATCGCTTCGCCGTTTTTGCGAACGGAGCGCAGGAGAATGGCCATATCTGACCAAGACATTGCTCGCTCCTTCTCGCCCTCCCGAATAACGACGCCTCGGAGGTTCGTGCAGGTTTGGGCAATGTGCCTGGCCTCAGCTGCGGGGGAGTCGAAAGGCAGAGCAATGATGTCGCCCGCTTCGAAATCCTGCGCCTGAGTGGTCTTCATTTCCTTCGGTAGCCTGTGAGCCACTTTGCGGACGAACTCTCGTGCGACAGCCACTACCCCTTCACTTGAGCGAAAATTCTCCTCCAATCGAATAGGGGTGACACCTTTGTACCGCTGCTCGAAGGTCAGGATGTTGCGAACGTCGCTGCCCCGCCATTGGTAGATCGTTTGGTCGTCGTCACCCACAACACAGACGTCAGCCCCTAACCGGCTTAGTTCCTCGACTATCGCCTCCTGCACAGGGTTTACGTCTTGGTACTCGTCCACGATCACGTGGCGTATACGAGCAGTTATCCGATCGCGTAACTGCTTGTTGCGTTTGAGCTCGTCGGCAGCAGCCTTCAAAATGCTTGAGTAGTCCAAATACCCCTTTGTGTGAAGCAACTGCTCGTAAGCCGGGAGTTGCGCAACGACTGTGTTCCCTTCTAGGCGGTCGGGCGCCACCGCCCGGTCCTCTCGTAGAATGTTTAACGAGGCAATGAAGTGCCGCGTGTCGACAAAACGCTTTAGCGGCTGACCATTTAAGGTACTGCTTTGGGTCAGTCCTGATGTGCGCGAATGCCGGTCAACGAACAGGGCTTGCTGCACCTCATTGAGTACCTCGTACTTCATGAAGGCCGGTACTTCTGCTTTCAGCAGCTCCAGACAGTAGCCGTGAATCGTCCCGATGTACATATTTGCTAAGCCCGCCATGCCGCCTAGCTGCTCAGAACAGCGCGTGTGTATGCGCTCCTTGAGTTCGGCGGCTGCCTTTTCCGTGAAGGTGAATGCAACGATGTTTTCGGGTAGGCATCCGCCACCACAATTGTCTTTCGGCCGCAACAAGTTAACGACTCGCTGAGCAACCACCTCCGTTTTGCCGGAGCCAGCACAGGCGATAAGTTGTAGGTTTCCGGCAACGTGACCGATGGCTGCTGATTGCGCGTATGTGAATCCCGAGCTACTCACGATGTTCCCCCCAGCGAATGAAGAATAAACCGAAATGAGTTATGCGATCGATGTTAACTAAATTTCAGTTCGGAAATCTCACAAATTGTTTCAAGATGGTTACAGCCAACAAAGGCTCGTCCTGGGGACGGGCCCACAGGTCTCGAAGCGGCCGATGCGAAGGTTGTGTCAGCGTACGAAATTAATGGTCTTAGCTAGGGCGCTGCCTTAGCTGTCGTCTTTGCTGCCCACACACGTCTAATGCCGGCTTCTGCCAGGCATTCGCTGTACTTAATTGGAATGCACTGAGAGCCCTGTCCCTATGGGCCAACGCGTTTCGTTCCGGCTGATGCGCGTACAGCGTGGTGCCGCTAAAAAATGTTCATCGATGGCGAGGACGTTCGCCGCGAGCCGCTACGCTAAGGTGCAGCGATGAAGCCAGTCGAAGGGGCTTGAGAGCCGTACGTCAGCGCCCGACTGTAGCGGTCTGTGCGATGCTATTCTCCACTTCTTGCACAAACGCATAGCCGGGCAGGTTCGACCTGATCCAGGGTAATGCCGCTTTGACCAGTTCGAGTGCGTTAAATGAAGCTTGCTGGTGCGAACTGGGATAGCCGTACCAGTCGATAGCATGCGGTCCACCTACGGCATGGGAGTTTAGATAACATGCGGCGAACAGCATCATCTCAAAGACAGCGTCTTGATCTTGTGGGGCAACCTGTGAAAAGGCGTTGCAACCAAAGGAGAGGATATTACGGAGCGACGGGTAAACACGCTCAGGACGATAGTCCTGCGGAATTAGATACTCAGGAATAATAACCCGTCCAAGATCCGCGAACCGATTCGAAGGCTCGGCCATGAAATGGTCGAGCCTCGGTAGGTCCCAAAATATATCCTCGTAGAGATACCAGTCCGGAAACGCTCGAGGTACAAGCAATGCTTGCAGAAGCCGTGTCAGTCGGTCGGTAACGACAGATGACGAACCCGGTTCCAAGTACCTTGTCAGCCAGTCAAGCTCGCCTCGTCGGTCGTAGACGTCAGACACTGTAGCAACGACTTGCTTCAACATAGAAGCGTCGGCCAGGAGATGGAGACGAATGCTTCCCCACAGATGCAGTCGCGAAATGCAAGCAAAGAGTTGACGCCTCGACCCATCCAGAACCCTTCCCGATTCGCTGAACTCGGGTGGGGTGGGAAAGGAGATAACGTGAATGGACAATCTCAGTGCGGCACGTGCTAATCGATGCGCGGCAAAGCTTCCCTCGGCTTGGCAGAAGTGAGATTGTTGCAGTGCGTGGAATGCGGACTCGGTGTGAACAGGGGCGGCGAGGGTGGCTTTCCTGGTCAGGCTCACAAACGCCCCATGCGCGGTCCGCAAGGTATCCACTGGATCAACATCGCCGCTCTCTGCGCGGGAGAGCTCGCGCTTCCATGCGTCACCCTCTGGAATCGTGTGCTGGTCGCGATTTCCACTTGGCGCATCGCCTTCGGGACGTGGGCTAATGGGAGGGGTCGCACCGCCGTCGTCGGACGATCCACCACTGCCGTAGGCTCTTCGCACAAAATCCGTCAGCGCGTCAAGCGTCGGAAAAGGTACTTCGCTTTCGCCGTCGTCGAGGTACAGACCGGTCTGGAAACCGGCTCGCGCTGCGCCCAGCGACAAGGTTCTCGACCCAACCCGTTCGGGAACGAAATGCGGTGCCTCGATAAAAACGGTCTGGCAATTGTCAGCCAGTGCCGTGGAATCACTCAAGTCTGCGATGCGATAACTCGCAAATGCGTAGCCAGAACGCGCTTCGATGGTGTCAATATACCAGGCGGCGGCGCGCGTCATCGAATTCTCCCAGGAGCAGTGACCACGCGTACCTGGAGATTCATCTTTTGCAGTGCAATCTCCGCTTTCAAACGTCGTTCGCGCCATTGCAGCTCCGCGAGCGTCGGTGTTGGCCCATGCGATGCGCGATCGCCGATTGCTGCTTGCCGGGCTGATTCGGTGGCAGATGTTCTGACTTCGTCGACATCGCTCGCCTCGAAGCTGCCGTTACGCACAACTTCAACGTAATCCTCATCGTTCAGCACAACGGTCGAGACCTGCCCGAGCGTAAGTCTGCGTGACGACACCGGAACGCTCTGGAACGTCTTGACAACCAAGATGTGGCCAAGGTCTGCTTTCCACATGCCGGAGATCGAATCTACTGCGCGTTCCATGCGCTTGGCGTCCAGCTCTCCGTTCGGTGCGAGCGGCGGACGCGCAATGTCGAATGAATTACGGTCGAGGACATACTCGTCCTCGCGTGCGCGTTTAAGAACCAGACAATAGTCGCCGTAGAATCTGACGCCGCTGCCGCTAATTTCGACGGCACCGAAATACATGTCCTCCTTGCGCATCTTCGTGACCTTCGAGACAGCCTCATCAACCATCTGCCTGCGCTTCGAGACGTTTTTGGGCTTGCCGCCGATCTGTCGTACGGCAACGGTGTACGTGTTCAGATAGGCCTTCGCGCCTGGTCCCGTGGAGTCAGCGCAGAACTTAGGAATAGTCTCGTTAGACATGTTGAAGACGACGCGTGCGCCACCGCCGGCTTTGGAGCCAGGGTCCGGTCCGTTGTTCTTAACGATGCCGTCAATAGTCTGGCCGTTCGCAAAGGCCATCGCGCGTCGCTCGCTCTTGCGCTTCCCGACGTTCTGCAATTCACGGGTTCTTTGCTCTTTCCATTTAGCCGCCATTATTGACTCGCTCTCGTTGCGTGGTCGAAGAGATAAGTCGTAATGTAGCAAAATTGTTGCAAAAGTGCATTATTTTATTATCGAACGCTGGAATGTGCCTCCCGAAATGAGGGACGTTGCGAAAAATTGCGGCAGTGTTCCTGAGACTTTTCATCCGAGAGAGAACGACCGAAAGCATGTTCATGCAGGCTAGGATTTTTGTAGATCTCGCAACGCCCCCTAATGCCTCCAAAATAGCCGGTTGCTTGAATACGTGAGCCGTGTGCAGCGGTGGCGGTAACGCCGAGACATGTGTACCTAATGACTGCGGTCAATATTTCAGCGCCACTTCAACAAGAATATAGGTATAACTAGCTCCTTATTGGGCAGTTGTTCACGCAACTGCCGCACTTCCTCGGTTGGGATGGTTATCGTGGTGCACCACGACTGGTGTCCGCGACGTTCATGCACTTGGCCGAGCTGTCGCAGCTGGCGCAATCTGCGGAGGTCGGGCCTTATGTGCCCGGTACGGTCTCGCTCTCCTCGTCATCCGGCTGTGTACTGCGCCGTATGTGTATTAGCGATGGTGCACGAACTGCACAAATGGATTAGGGGGACGCGAAGTACCGAGCGAGTATTGTCCGACAAAGTAACTGTGATGGAACACAGGCCGCGAACTTGATTCCCTCTGCAAAGCTGGCTTGCTCCTCAGGCGTAAGTTGAAAAGCTGCGCCTCGGTTAAGACTACCTTGCAGCGCTGCTGCAGGTGCTTGCACACTGAGCGCGTCGAATTTCACGCGTGCGCCCCTGTTGGCCGCTGCTCGAGCATATGTCCTGTTTTCTTTTGTGCCTGCAAACGTCCAGGTCCGCGCTTGCTCTCCATCGAGCGCGGACATGAAGCTCGCATCTGCTGACACGGACAGATCGTCAGCCAACAAAGCCAACTCAATCTTGGCCCGCTGGGACAAGTGAACTCCATTCGGAGGTCCATCGGCAAGCGCAGCCCGAATTCCCTGGCAGACCTCCCGGCTCAAGCTGCGGGCATTACCCATCCACCGGGCTTTACCTCCTTCCTTCGCGGGCTCAAGCCAGACGATGTGCTTTGACCATTCGATTTCTTTAACAAGCCAGCTCCGCCCAGCCAGAAGAACGCGCCGCTGAGGGTCCTCTCCGGTCAGTGCCGTCGGGTCAAGATACCCAATTTCGGCACTGCCAAAGCGACCTGTCAGAAGCTGGGCCCCGCTGAAGGACGCTAGAAGATCGCGATAATGGCCCCGACCATATTCCCGCTCAGTACGTGGTCCAATGCGAACAAGTCCCTCAGCGCCATCCAGGTAGGCATGCTCGACAAGGTGATCAACAAGCGATTTGAACCCGTTGCGCGGTAGCTCGGGGAAACAGTGGGCGAGCAGCGAAACCAGTTCGTGCACAGGCCACTCACCACGTTCCAATGTCGCAACGAGAATCTGCTGGGCCGCAATCGGCCACGGTTCATCGGGCGCTCGCGCCGCTTCGACCCAAGCCTTCGACCACAGATTGGTAACACCAAGAGCCAACATGAAGGCATCCTGATTCGTCGTCAGGAACAGGCAGTTGCGTCGGCCGCCGGATCGCCTTCCGGTGCGTCCCATCCGTTGCAAGAACGAAGACACAGTCGATGGCGAATCGATCTGAATGACACGGTCCAGATCGCCAACGTCGATCCCAAGCTCCAGGGTCGATGTCGCCACGATCACGCAGTCTTTTTCCTCACCAAACGCGGTCTCGGCCTGCCTGCGTTCTGAGGCACTCAGCGACGCGTGGCTTACATAGGTGCGCACGCCTTTCCCTCGCAGCATGCTACTTAGCTGCTCGGCGCTGCTGCGCGAGTCGCAGAACACCAGTCGCTTTTCACCCCGATGCAAGCGAGCGATGATGGTCGCTGCGTTCTCGAGAGAGCCAACGTGATCGATGGTGACATCGGCGTCGGTGCTCACCGAAGCGCTGCCGACCACACAACGATCTCCAACAGGTGCGAACCAATCCAGCAGCTCTGATGGGTTGCTCACCGTCGCCGATAAACCGATTCGTTGAAGCGGCCGCTCGAGGTACTGATCGAGCCTGTGGAGCACCGAGCGCATGTGCCAGCCGCGGTCGTCCGAGGCAAAGGCGTGCAGTTCGTCGACGATCACGGCGCGCAGATTTCCGAACCACGTTGGACGGTCCACCCTGACTGAAATCAGCATCGCTTCCAGTGACTCAGGTGTGGTCAAGAGGATGTCGGGCGCTTCTTTCAGTGCTTTTTTCTTCCGAGACTGCGACACATCACCGTGCCAAACCTCAACCGTCCGGCCGACGAGTCCAGCGTAGTGTGTCAGCCGATGTTCAAGGTTGTTCAGCAGTGCTTTGATAGGGCAGATGTAGAGAACGCTGGTCCCGGGCCAGGACTCGTTCAGCATGCGCGACAAGATCGGGATCGCGGCCGCTTCCGTCTTGCCCCCGGCAGTCGGCGCCAGCAGCAGACAGTGTGCGCCGGCGTGGATCGGAGGGATTGCAGCCAGCTGAGTAGGACGTAGCGTGTTCCAGCCCAGCGTGTTCACCACGTGGTACTGGAGGGATGGGTGCAGTTGCTCGAATTCGTTCACAACTCGATGTCGTCGACAGAGTGCGCACTTGCCGCGGCCCGCTCGATGGCCGACATCTCAGATTCCGCAAGGGTCAACGAGTAGTGCTGGCGCGGGTCGAAGTCCTGATGCAGGTCCACTCGATCGAGAACGTCGGCAACCAGCTTTTTGAGGAACAGGCGCGGCGCGACACCGACCTTTCCGCCAAGGCCTCCTGCTACAGCGCGGGCGAGGTTGTCCAGGTAGCTGTCGTCGACGACAGATCGAATCCTAAGCTCGTTCGTCCGTCCTTCGGCATACAGGTCACGCACGCGGCGGCCCACCGATAACAGCGACGTGTGGTCGAACGGCGCCAGTCGAATCTGCACAGCGCGAGGATTGTCGAACCTGCGGTCGGTGCCGAAGTCCACATGCAGACGCTGCGCAAGCGGCGCCAGGCGCTGGACACCCTGCGGGCCATCGAAAAACGCCGGGGTGCCCGTGATGACCAGGTAAAGTCCGGGATAGCGGCCGGCGTCGATTTCGTCGATCCACTGCCTCAGGGCGTTGAGACCTTTTTCACGCGTGTCCGTACGCATGCGCTGGAGCGTTTCCACCTCATCCAGCACCATGACCAGGCCAGCAAAGCCACTGTCTCGCAAGATGGTGAGCAGGCCGACGAGGAAGTTGGCCGCGCCGAAGTGGTCCAGATCGCCCTTGATGCCGGCGGCACGCTTCACGCTGGCCGCAACGTTGGGCTGTCCTGCCAGCCAGCTGATTAAGCCGTCGGCCAGCGCGGCGTCATTGTCGACCAGCGCCCGGCGGTACGTCCTCAGGACTGCCGAGAATGCGGGGGCCGTCTTGCTGATGGCGCTGAGCCGCGCCTCCATCAACTCATTCGTCCGCTGCAGCAAGTCTTCGGCATCGTCAGGGTTGGCCGCCGGGTCCGCCAAGACATCCTGTTCCAGCGCGTAGAACCAACCGTCGATGACACTCCTGAATGCGCCGCTCGCCGTATCGGCCGTACCAAGGTGCTCGACCAAGCGCCGATAGACGGTTTCGAGTCGATGCAGCGGCGTCTCGGTTTCGTTGATCTGAACTTCGGTCGCCGCGAAGCCCCGTGACCGGGCTCGCTCTTGCAGCCAGCGCCCGAAGAACGTCTTGCCGGTGCCATATTCGCCGCGAACTGCCTTGAAGCCGCCACGTCCGGAAGCGACAGAGTCAAGTTCTCCGTTCAGCGTTGATTCAAAGGTCTCAATTCCAACCGCTAGAGCATCCAGGCCGCTGTTCGGCACGGTACCTCGTCGCAATGCGCTAACGATGTCTTCCCGGCGTGCTGCACTAATCATCGTGCGTCTCCCTGATGGGCCAAATTGAACTGCTGCTTCAGCAAGGCGATGTTGAGTTCAACCGTGCCCGCAGCCTCATCGACAGTGAGCACCGGCATCTGGTCCACGTTGAGCAGTCTCCGTACGGCGCTAAGGAGGCCACTCAGGCGCATCTCGGCCAAGGAAAGCCGGTTCGCCAGCGCATTGCGCGATAGCTTGCCACCACGTTCCGATAGCGCTTCAAGGAGCAAACGCATCTTGTCGTCAGGCAGAGCCACACGTGCCGCAAGTTGCCGTTGCGAGGCGTAGATCGGGCTGGCCAACAGGCTTCCGATCCAGTCGTTGGCCGGGGCATTGTCCGCGACGGGCGGCGGGAGATCGACCTGCGCGAAAAGACCAGGCTGATCGTCGGCCGACACAGGCTTTTTGCGCGCGGGCTGCGAAGGAGGCGTCGGAACGGACTGCTTCGGGGTGTCCAGCAGCGGCGGCAGTTCCCACCACTCCGGCTGGGTTGGCGGGGCAGGGCTCCATCCGGCAAGGCTGGTACCCGCCGGCACGAATATACTCAGCGGAACAGTCACCTCTTGGGGCGACACCCCGCCGTGATAACCGTTCTTGCGTCCCCCATACCTACTGCTTTCGTCCCAAAGGCAAACCACCGCGTTCTTTCCGGCGCTGGTCACCACACGGCCGCCGCTGACAGCCAATTCGTGTGGGGAGGCAGCCGTTTCGCCATGCCGCCACCGGTCACTTTCGCCGCCAGGAGCCTGGGTGGTGCCGTCTTCCAGCAGATGGCCATGATCTGCAGTGACCACAACAACGCGCCTGGCCTCACGCGCTTCGCGCAACAGGGGCAGCAAAAGACGCAAGTCTTCCAGCGACCACCGTTGATTGAGTTGATCAGGGCCGCTTAAGTGATCATCGACGGCGTTGTACACCACGCCCACGACCTGCTGACGCGGGTTCGACATGGCAGCCCGAACCTCCGGCGCCAGGCTGCCAGCATCTGACAGATCGCCCTTATGAAAAAGTCGCGGTGGATACTCTGAGCGGCTATTGGCCAACAGCGCCGCGTGGGATGCGAAGCCGGGCTTCTCCTGAGCTTGAGCGCCGACGGTCAAGCGGCCGCACAGCAAGCTGGCGCGGCTCACCTCGGTTACGGTAGGGATCGCCGCCACACCAACCAGCGGTTTGCCTGATGACGTGAGGACCAGCTCCGCCCAACCCAGCGTCGCCAGGCGCGAGAACAGCTCGCGAAAAATGCTGGTGCTCAGGCCGTCCATCACCAGCAGCAGGACCGGCTGCGCCGCCGCAATGGGCGCCACCACCTTCTCGAGTACGCGCTCGAGCGGTACAACACGCCCGGAGTCGGCCGGCGCCTGGGCATTCCACTGCACCAAGGCTTGCGCGAACGATTTGGCGAACACGTTGCGTCGCGCAATGACAGCCTGCCGGCACGCCGCGTAGGCCAGGGATAGTTCGCGCAGCTCGTCGCCGCCCAACAGCCTGAACCTGGCCCAGTCAACGTATGCTCCCTGATCCGCCTGCCATTCCGCCGAATCCGGTAGCGATGAACCAGGTGCCATCGGGCTGAGCATCCAGCGTGCCAGGCGCCGGGCCATTTCGACACGTTCCATTCGAGGCTTCTGGTCGTCTGCCAAGGCATGTCGAAGCACCCGATCAGCCCGTAATTCCAGCTGCTGCAGGTGAGCCGGGGTGGGCTCGGCGACATGCTTGCTCAAGGCCTGAGCAAAGTCCATCAGGCGCTGATCCAATGCCGAGGGCAACACCTCGCTCAAGTGTGCGAACTCGAAGATTCGAAGGTCACGCAGCAGCGAAT
>Ga0265780_10005610_pt1 | contig 15842 bp, 10 predicted proteins | sample P1T30metagenome_FD_192432 | JGI IMG/M metagenome (GOLD analysis project Ga0265780, IMG submission 192432) | Plant litter microbial communities from East Loma Ridge, Irvine, California - P1 T30 | ecosystem: Environmental > Terrestrial > Plant litter > Unclassified | place: USA: California... | reverse complement strand
GAGCTGCCTTTGCGTGGCGAACTGCCTATACTAACCGAACCATCAGGACTGGTACCTGTTGCTGAGTACTACTTCCCCTATCTGGTTGCACTGTACGGTATGGGCTTAGTGCTTCAGATTATTGTCCTGGTTTATAGCTATCGCAAACTTGAGCGTGTTAAGCAAGCGATACACATTAATGTGCCACCGCTATGGCTGAAAAGCTTCCAACTGGTACTTTCACGGCTGAATATCAAAAAGCGTGTGCAGTTCAAGCTTTCAGATCAGGTGAATGTGCCACTAGTGATAGGCTTCTTTAAACCGATCATTCTATTTCCAGTAAGTATGGCTACGCAATTGGATCTGCAACAAGTGGAAGCGATCCTAATCCACGAATTATCTCACATACGCCGTAATGATTTTCTGCTAAACCTGATTAAGACTGCTATTGAAACGGTCTTATTCTTTAATCCTTTTGTATGGTTGAGCAGCAGATTCATCCGCATAGAACGGGAACATGATTGTGACGATCTGGTTGTAAAATTTACGGGCACGCCGCTCACCTATGCGCATGCTTTGTTAAAAATAGAAATCCTGAAAGACAAGGCTACTCCAGCGCTTTCACTTGCCGCTAGTGGAGACAGTCAGCACCTATACCACAGAATTAAAAGAATTACCGACATGAAAACGACGTACATGAGCGTAAAGCAACGCATCTTTGCGATTTCCCTTACCCTGGGAACAATTATTTCACTAGCATGGGTTAGTACAGCTAAAAACAAAGAAATTGTAACAACCGCAGCTGCCGAGGTAGCTAGACATTTTACATTGGAACATGTTCAGGCTATGCCTGAAATGGATCTACCAATAGACACACCGCCAACTAAAAAGAAAAAAGTAAAGATCATCACGGTAGATGAGAAAGGCGATAAAAAGGAATTCAATGCCGTAGGTGAGCTCCCGGACAGCGTTAGACTGGAGGAACCAGCACATGTTTACATGTTCAAATCTGATGGCTATCCACTTGATTCCACAACTGTGATCGCTTTGCGCAGAAATGCTGAAGCAATAAGTAAGCATTTCGATTCGCCTGAGGAAAAAGCCAAGTGGGAGAAATTAGGTTTGGAAATGCAGAAGAAAGGGGAAGCATTTGCTAAACGTTTCAATTCACCGGAAGAGCGGGCAAAGTGGGAGAAGCTTGGTATAGAGATGCAGAAGCGTGGCGAGCTATTTACCAGACAGTTCAATTCACCTGAAGAGCAGCAAAAGCGCAAGGCACTTACAGAAAAGATGAAAAAACATGCCGAAGAGCTGCGTTTGAAGATGAACAGTCCTGAACATCGTGAAGAAATGAAGAAGTTGAATGAGGAGCTAAGGGAAAGCGGTAAGGAGATGCAAAAAATGATGATCAGCCCGGAGATACAAAATCAGCTTAAAAACCTAAACTTTAATTTCAAGTTTGACACAGATGCAAATGAATCAATTGCACTTCGCAATTCCGAAGAGTATAAGAAACTAAAAAAGGAATTTGAGGAAAAGGTAGAAAAATTGAAAAAGAAACAGGAAAAAAGGAAATCCTGATTGTTGACCAGATACACTGGTAAAAGCACGATAATTGAAAAAGGCAGATCTTTATCTGCCTTTTTTTGTTGTAAAGAAAATAAACAGGTGAGGCTAAGTTTTCATTAATTTAGCAAATGAAATATGCTACAAAAACTTTCTATACGTAACTACGCATTAATTGATAGTGTTGAACTTGAGCTGGAGAAAGGTTTGAACATTGTAACCGGAGAAACCGGTGCTGGTAAGTCCATCATGCTGGGCGCATTGTCGCTGATATTGGGTCAGCGGGCCGAAACCAGGTATTTTTTCAATCAGGAAAAGAAATGTGTGATTGAAGGCACGTTTAAACTGAACGAAAACTCACAGCATCTTTTTCTGGAACATGACCTGGATTACCAGGAAGAAAGCATCCTGCGACGGGAAATTTCCATCGATGGGAAATCACGAGCTTTCATTAACGACACCCCGGTAACGCTCTCCGTGATGAAGCAAGTGGGTGAAAAGCTAATTGACATCCACTCACAACATGCCACCCAGGAAGTTAGTGACCCGGTTTTTCAGCTATCCATTGTGGATACGCTGGCCAACCATATGCCACTGCTTACCGATTACCGCCAAAAATACCATGCTTATCGTAAGCTCAGCAAGCAACTGGTGGCCATGCAAACTGCCGCAGATGAAGCTAGAACTAAACAAGATTATGAACAGTTTCTGTTTAACGAACTTGAAGCTACAAATTTAAAGGCTGATGAACAGGAACAGCTGGAGGCAGAGTTGGAACTGCTGAACAATGCTGAAAGCATCAAACGAAGTTTGGTAAATAGCTATGCCATGCTGAGCGAGCAGGAAATTTCAGTGTTGCCAATGCTGAAGGAAGTAGTTGGCCAGCTAAACAGCATCGAGAAGTATAATCCGGAATATGAAGCGCAAAACGAGCGACTCAAATCGGCCTTGATTGAAATAAAGGACATCTCTGAAGAGTTGATGGCCTTGGAAGAGTCTGTAGTTTTCAGTGTTGCCAGGGTTGAAGAAATCAATACCCGCCTGGATGTCATCTACGCTTTACAACAGAAACACCGGGTGAAAACGGTTGAAGAGCTGATCCAGATCCGTGAGGATTTAAGCAACAGCCTACACAGGATGCTCAGTGGTGACGAAGAAATTGAAAAGCTGCAGAAGGATTTGGAGACATTACGTGCTGAACTGGAGAAAAAGGCTGACAAACTTTCGCTAAACCGCAGCAAGTCGATCAAGAACTCGGAAAAGCAGGTTGATGAAATTCTGATGCAAGTAGGCATGCCGAATGCAAAGATCCATCTTGAACAAACCGTTCTAGCAGACCTGGGTAAAGATGGTAAGGATCACATCACACTGTTGTTCTCTGCAAACGCCGGACAAGCACCAGCACCGGTAGGCAAAATAGCATCAGGCGGTGAGTTGTCGAGATTGATGCTTGCCATTAAGTCTATCATGGCGAAACACACCGCATTGCCGACGCTGATCTTCGATGAAATTGATACTGGTATTTCTGGGGAAACCGCCTTGCGTGTTGGGGATGTGATCGGACACTTGGAGAAAAACATGCAAGTGCTTTGCATTACGCATCTACCACAAATCGCCTCCAAGGGCCAGGCGCATTACTTCGTATACAAACATGAGGCGAAAGATAAGACCACTACGGGTATTCGCAGATTGTCGGCACCAGAGCGCATCGATGCTATCGCTGAGATGCTTAGCGGGAAAAATCCGGGAAGCTCTGCATTAGAAAATGCGAAAGACCTGCTGGGCTATAAAAATGAATAAGCCAGATACTGAAAAGAAAATTTTACTAACTTCGGGTTTGTTAAGTTAGGCCTTAACAACAACATTAAAAGTAGAAATATGTACAACTTATTAAAAGGTAAACGCGGCATCATTACCGGTGCATTAGATGCAAATTCTATCGCATGGAAGGTTGCTGAAAAAGCACATGAAGAGGGCGCAACATTTGTGTTAACCAATGCCCCTATTGCTATGCGCATGGGAGAAATCAACGTACTGGCTGAAAAAACAGGCTCTCAAATCGTTCCTGCAGATGCAACCAATGTTGATGAATTGACCAACTTGTTTACTCAATCTCAAGAAATATTAGGTGGTAAAATAGATTTCGTATTACACTCGATTGGTATGAGTGTTAATATCCGTAAAAAAATTCCTTACACTGAATCTAACTACGACTACTTCATGAAAGGTATCGACGTTTCTGCGATGTCCTTCCATAAAATGCTTGCTGTTGCAAAGAAACTTGATGCAATTGCTGAAGGTGGTAGCGTTGTAGCCCTTACCTACATGGCTGCGCAACGTACTTATCCTTTCTATACAGACATGGCTGATATCAAAGCAATGCTTGAATCTATCGCAAGAAGCTTCGGATACCACTACGGCGTGGAAAAGAAAGTTAGGATAAATACCGTTTCACAATCTCCAACCAAAACCACTGCTGGTACAGGAATTAAAGGTTTCGGTGACTTCTACGATTTTGCTAATTCAATTGCCCCTCTTGGCAATGCAGATGCAGAATCTTGTGCAGATTACTGCGTAACCTTATTCTCTGACCTAACCAGAATGGTTACCATGCAGAATTTATTCCATGATGGTGGTTATTCATCTACTGGTGTAAGTGATGATGTGATGAAGCGTTTGGGTATTGGTAACGAAGCGGAATAAGCTGGTTGTTAAATAAGTACATACCATTAGTATAATATGAAAAGTCCCCTACGGGGACTTTTTTATTTGCATATATAACTAATATATTAGTTATTTGAGGACATGATGAAATACGTCCTATTCTGCTTTTCTTTCCTCTTGTTAGGCACCAGTGTATGGGCCCAAAATCTATCCATAACAGGCGTTATCAGAGATAAGAAAGGTGTTGAACTACCAGGTGCAGGTGTTTATCTCAGTAATTATAAAAACGCGACATCAACGGATGGTGAAGGGAAATTCACTTTAAGCAATCTGAAACCTGGCAACTATGATGTGCTGGTGCAGATGATGGGCTTTCTCCCCTACACCAAGAATGTTGTGCTCTCAGATAAGTCGGTCAGTATCCAGATTGTATTGCAGGAGAATAGCATTCAACTGAACGAAGTGGTTATTCGTACAGATCCCAACCGGGAGAAGTATTTACAGGTATTTAAAGAGTTTTTCATTGGTAAAACGCCTAATTCGCAAAAGTGCAAAATTTTAAATCCAGGTGTACTACGCGTAGATTATGATAAAGATCGCCGGATACTAACTGTGAAGTCAGATGATTTCTTGATCATTGAGAATAAAGCACTAGGTTATCGGCTGCGCTACATGCTGCAATTTTTCGAATATAATTACAACACACGAATTGTTTATTACAGCGGACTGCCAAATTACCAGGAGTTGAAGGGCAGCAAGGCTGCTAAGAAGCGCTGGGTCAACAAAAGGGAAACAGCATATTATGGATCCACACAGCACTTCTTCAAAACGCTGTATGCTGGCAAGAGCAAGGAACAAGGCTATTTACTGCATAAACTGATCAAGATTCCAAATACACAACGCCCAGCGGATAGCGTCATCAATAAACACATCAGGCGCCTTACTCAAAATGGAAACGTGGTAATTCGTATTGGTTCAGCAGTGAATGACTCCTTAAAATATTGGATGAAAGTGCGGGAAATGCCAAAGGAGATCAGCACACTGAACAGGCAGGAAATTTTGCTGGATACATTGGTACAGCAGCAATATCGAGACTTAAAGTCCATGCGCTTCAAAGATCAGCTATATGTTATTTACACTAAAGAGCGGGAAACTACTGAGTTCAGCAATATGTCTGGCCATTCTGTCAGCCGCCCCCTGGATATTCCAAACTACCAGATTTCCATTGTAAACATGCTTCAATCGCCGGTTCATTTCTACGAAAATGGTGGAATCTATGAACCGAAATCGCTATTGTACGAAGGCTATTGGGCTTACGAAAAAATAGCAGATATGGTGCCCATGGACTATATTCCACAAACTGAAAAATAATTAGAATTCATCTATTCTTCCAGTAACCTTACTAAAGTTTTTAGTATTTTTACACAATGGACTCGAATAAAGAAAATCCATCAGGTTATCTTAAGGGCCGGGGTGCTCAAGTGAATCCACATAATCACTTCTTAAAGAACGATTATGTGAAGGAGCATGTAGAAGGCATAGATGACTGGGAGGAAGAAAACACCAAAACGACCTTTATTTTTGGCGATGCAAAGTCGGTAGTAAACAAAGTTGAGAGCCCGGATGTTGGAATGGCTTACTCCCTTAACCCTTATCAAGGCTGTGAGCACGGCTGTACCTACTGCTATGCCAGAAACAGCCATGAATATTGGGGCTTTAGTGCCGGACTGGAATTTGAACGGAAGATTATTGTGAAAAAGGAAGCTCCGCAGCTTTTCCGTAAGTTCCTGGAGAAAAAAGGTTGGGATGCCGGGATAATATCCCTATCTGGAAATACAGATTGCTATCAGCCAGCGGAGCGAAGATTCAAGCTTACCAGGCAATTGCTTCAAATCGCACTGGAGTACAAACAACCGATTGGAATGATCACTAAGAATTCACTTGTGTTACGAGACCTTGATATCCTCAAAGAAATGGCACAGGAGAAATTATGCATGGTTTATGTATCCATCAACAGCCTAAATGAAGATCTACGATTAAAAATGGAACCAAGGACTGCAACAGCTGCGCAGCGTCTCAAAGTGGTGGAACAACTTAGTGCGGCTGGCATTCCGGTGGGTGTCATGGTTGCACCGCTTATTCCTGGTTTAAGTGATCATGAAGTACCAGCCATACTAAAAGCCATTGCAGCGCGCGGGGCCACGAATGCCGGCTACACAGTAGTGCGTTTGAATGGAGCCATCGGAGGAATTTTTAAGGATTGGCTGGAAAAGAATTATCCTGACCGGTTTGACAAGGTCTGGCACATGATCCAGTCCTGCCATGCAGGAAAAGTAAATGACAGTCGTTTCGGAGAACGTATGCGTGGAAACGGAAATATTGCTCAACTCATCAGCGACACTTTCAAGCTACATTGCAGACTTAACAAGCTAAACTTAAAACCCGTTGAGCTCGACTCAAGTAAGTTCCGCGTGCCCAAGGCACAGCTAAATCTATTCTAAGAAAGGAAGCAGACCCCTAAAATTGATTAAAGAAAGGTGCTATAATCAACATAAAGCCAAATAAACAGGCATAAAAAAAATCCCGTTGATCAGAAATCAACGGGATTTTATTTAAGCTGGAGGTTTATGCACCTTCTTCTTTTTTCTTTTTCTTACCAGGGCTTCTGTTCTCCACGGTAATTTGATCGCTTTCTTTATTGTAATCAATCTCAAGAACATCACCTTCGCTTACATCACCTTTCAAGATTTCTTCAGCAATTGGATCTTCCAAGTATTTCTGGATCGCACGTTTTAACGGACGAGCACCGAAGTTACTATCGAAACCTTTATCAGCAATGAAGTCTTTAGCTGCCTCCGTAAGCTTGATTTCATAACCAAGGTTGTGAACTCTACCGAATAGTGATTTCAGCTCAATATCAATGATTTTGAAAATTTCATCTTTACCAAGGCTGTTGAACACAACCACATCGTCAACACGGTTCAAGAACTCTGGTGCGAAAGCACGTTTCAGTGCATTCTCGATCACGCCTCTTGAGTGTGCATCCACCTGACTAGTTTTGGCCGATGTAGAGAAACCAACACCTTGTCCGAAATCTTTCAACTGGCGTGCACCAATGTTAGAAGTCATGATAATGATGGTGTTTCTAAAGTCAACTTTGCGTCCAAGACTATCTGTTAACTGTCCTTCATCCAGCACTTGCAACAAGATGTTAAATACATCAGGGTGAGCTTTTTCAATCTCATCCAACAGGATTACGGCATAAGGTTTACGACGAACTTTCTCGGTAAGCTGACCACCTTCTTCGTAACCCACGTATCCTGGAGGCGCACCCACTAATCGTGACACTGCAAATTTCTCCATATACTCACTCATGTCGATCTGGATCAATGAATCATCACTATCGAACATGAAACGTGCAAGCTCCTTCGCAAGTTCGGTTTTACCAACCCCGGTTGGACCAAGGAAGATGAACGAACCAATTGGCTTCTTAGGATCTTTCAATCCAGCTCTTGTACGTTGAATAGCTTTGGTTAACTTCTTAATCGCATCATCCTGTCCGATAATTTTGTTCGCTACAGTATCGTACATGTTTAGCAGTTTCTGGCTATCAGTCTGTCCAACACGTTGCAACGGAATACCAGTCATCATAGAAACTACCTCCGCTACGTTATCTTCACTTACGGTGTAACGCTTAGTTTTGGTTTCAGCTTCCCATTCAGATTTGGCACGGTCAAGTTCTTCTAGGAGATTCTTTTCAGTATCTCTAAGTTTCGCAGCTTCTTCATATTTCTGACTTTTAACCACCTTGTTCTTTTCAACCTTGATGTCTTCAATCTTGGTTTCAATTTCAATGATCTTTTCAGGAACATGAATATTAGTCAAATGCACTCTAGAACCAGCTTCGTCTAAAGCATCAATTGCTTTATCCGGTAAAAAGCGGTCTGTAATATACCTTGAGGTCAAAGCAACACAAGCGTTGATCGCTTCGTCGGTATAAGTTACACCATGGTGATCCTCATACTTTTCTTTAATGCGGTTAAGAATCTCAATGGTTTCATCAGGAGATGCAGGTTCAATCATTACCTTCTGGAAACGACGGTCTAATGCACCATCCTTCTCAATGTACTGACGGTACTCATCTAATGTGGTAGCACCAATGCATTGAATTTCACCCCTTGCTAGAGCAGGCTTGAACATATTCGAAGCATCTAATGAGCCCGAAGCACCCCCAGCCCCAACAATGGTGTGTATCTCATCAATGAACAGGATTACGTCAGTAGATTTCTCCAGTTCATTCATCACCGCTTTCATACGCTCTTCAAACTGTCCGCGGTATTTTGTACCAGCAACCAGTGAAGCGAGATCAAGTGTTACAACACGTTTGTTGAACAACACCCTTGATACTTTACGTTGAACAATGCGTAGTGCAAGTCCTTCTGCAATCGCAGACTTACCCACACCAGGTTCCCCGATCAGGATCGGGTTATTCTTTTTCCTACGGGATAGGATCTGAGAAACACGTTCGATCTCTTTTTCCCTGCCAACAATTGGATCAAGGCGACCTTCCTCCGCAGCTTTAGTCAAATCCCTGCCGAAATTATCCAGCACAGGGGTTTTAGATTTAATGTCTGAAACCTTCTTAGGACCGCTAAAGCTCTCTTCTTCACGATAATCATCATCACTGCCTGCAGAGGCACTGTTCTGTATATCGTCTCTGAAGTTGTTTTTATTTACTTCAACTTCCTGTTTGAAAATCTCATAATTGATGCTGAACTGTAATAAGATCTGTGAGGCGATGTTATCATCGTCGCGCAGAATTGACAATAATAAATGCTCTGTACCTATCAGGTCGCTTTTAAATATCTTAGCTTCTAAATAAGTGATCTTTAAAACTTTCTCAGCCTGTTTCGTAAGTGGGATGTTTCCCAAATTTACGGTTACACTTGAGGTACCCTTAACGGCATCTTCAATGGCACGGCGCAACTTCGAAGTATCTACTCCAAGTGACCTAAGAACCTTTATAGCCATACCATCGCCTTCGCGGATAAGGCCTAGTAATAGATGTTCTGCGCCTATGTAGTCGTGACCAAGTCTCAGGGCTTCTTCCCTGCTAAATGAAATCACATCTTTAACTTGTGGTGAAAACTTAGCTTCCATATCTACCTTTCTTTACTGGAATGCTCTAAACTATAAATTATGTTTAAATAAGCGAGACCATTTTTTTTAATTTATCAACAATTACGCCATCCGCCCTAAATATAAAGAGCCTGGTGCCGTAATTTCACAAAACGCTGCTTTTTTTGACTTTATTGCTGATATTTGTAAACCAATATGCAATTATGTCAGACGAAAAAATAATATTCTCAATGGCCGGGGTGAATAAGATTTACCCCCCACAGAAACAAGTATTAAAAAATATATACCTGTCCTTTTTTTATGGTGCCAAAATAGGCGTTATCGGATTAAATGGATCAGGAAAATCCTCCCTATTGAAAATTATAGCTGGCCTTGACAAATCCTATCAAGGTGAGGTTGTTTTCTCACCTGGGTATTCTGTCGGATATCTTGCACAAGAACCTATTCTGGACAACGAAAAAACCGTTCGCGAGATTGTTGAAGAAGGTGTAGCTGAGATTACAGCCATTCTTAAAGAGTACGAAGAGATCAATGAAAAGTTTGGTCTTCCAGAAGTTTATGAGAATGCCGATGAGATGGATAAGCTCATGACCAAGCAAGGCGAACTACAAGATAAAATAGATGCCACCAATGCCTGGGAACTGGATAACAAGCTAGAGCGTGCAATGGACGCACTACGTTGCCCGGATCCTGAAACCAAGATCGGCGTACTTTCCGGTGGTGAACGCAGAAGGGTAGCCATGTGCCGTCTACTACTTCAGGAGCCAGATGTACTGCTACTGGATGAGCCTACCAACCACCTTGATGCAGAAAGCATTGATTGGCTGGAGCAATTCCTGAAAGACTACAAAGGAACCGTTATCGCGGTAACCCACGATAGGTACTTCCTTGACAATGTTGCTGGTTGGATCCTGGAACTTGACCGCGGTGAAGGTATTCCATGGAAAGGAAATTACTCTTCTTGGCTAGAACAGAAAGCTAAACGCCTTTCACAAGAAGAAAAAACGGAAAGCAAACGCCAGAAAACACTGGAGCGCGAGCTGGAGTGGGTACGCATGGCGCCAAAAGCAAGACATGCAAAATCAAAAGCAAGGTTATCCAACTACGAAAAACTTGCTTCTGAGGACTCAAGAGAGCGCGAAGACAAACTAGAGCTCTTCATTCCTGCTGGCCCACGTTTAGGTAATGTGGTCATCGAAGCCAACAACGTGACCAAGGCTTACGGCGATAAACTCTTATTTGAAAACCTGAGCTTTTCTCTGCCACCAGCAGGTATTGTGGGGATCATTGGACCAAATGGTGCAGGTAAAACAACCTTGTTCCGCCTAATCACTGGCCAGGATGCTCCTGATACTGGAGATTTCAGAGTAGGTGAAACCGTAGAACTGGGTTACGTGGATCAGAACCATAATGACCTGGAACCTGAAAAAACCGTATACGAAAACATCACTGACGGTCTGGATAACATCCAACTTGGAAACAAAGCCGTTAACGGACGTGCGTACGTTTCAAAGTTCAATTTTAACGGTGGCGATCAGCAGAAAAAAGTAGGCGTGCTGTCAGGCGGAGAAAGAAACCGTGTACACCTGGCGATCACCTTGAAAAAAGGTGCCAACGTGCTACTGCTTGATGAGCCGACCAACGACATCGACGTGAACACCCTTAGAGCCCTCGAGGAAGCACTGGAGAACTTTGGTGGCTGTGCAGTAGTCATCAGTCACGACCGTTGGTTCCTTGACCGTATCTGTACTCACATCCTTGCTTTTGAAGGCAACTCACAGGTTTACTTCTTTGAAGGTAACTACAGCGACTACGAAGAAAATCGCAAAAAGCGCCTTGGTGATGTAACCCCTCACCGCATCAAATACAAAAAATTGGCCTAAACAGGCAGCACATCAACCTCCAAACTGCTGGAGGTTGATGTTTATACTCACCTGCAGATATCTGGTATTCTGGTTATTTTTACTATCAATAATCGAATTGTCCGACACATTCCTGATAAAGTAGTTTCCCTGGTTTAGTATATCATAAGCCTGAATCTTAAAAGTTCCCCGCTCCCGGCGCAGGAAAGATTTCTCCAAACTCATATTAATGATTGTTGGATTACTCGATGCTATAGAATAGCCAATGTTAATTCGCTTCAAGGCATCAAAGCCCAATATCACCCGTTGCGGCAAGGTCGCCTTCATACTCAGATTAAACTCATACACTTGAATATTCTTCAAATTGCTGTAACCTAAAGAATACCTATTGCTATTATAATTATAGCTGGCATCCCCAGAAATCGATAATGCCTTTTTACTCATCCGCAGCAATACCGCCTGTGAGAAATTAAATCCCTTGTTCTCATTCAATACGAAATTGGAAAACGAAACTGTATTACCAAAGCCAACCGTTCCCCTAACCTCCAGGTTAATTACATTATCGGCAAAAGGCTGTGACCAGGAGTAAATACCATCTACATTGTAAGCCCCATTCGCATTCAGGAAAGTAGTTTCCTGCTTCAGACCATTCAGCGTATCACGCCGCAGAATCACATTGCTGACCACCTGATTTTGCACCACCTCACCATTGACCGCGAACATCAACACCCGCCCGGTTTCCAGATTACTGTTCTGAAATGACAAACTTGCCATTTGATTAAAGGTAGATTTGAGATTTGGATTTCCTACAATTACATTCTGCAGGTTCCTTGTATTTGGTACAGGCTGAAGTTGTGCAATATTTGGCGCCGCACTGTTTCCGTTGTACAGAAAAGTCAGACTGGTTCGCTCAGAAATGTTGTAGCTAACATTTGCAACCGGCGTAATGTTGAATCCGGCATGCCTGATGGTGCCATAAGGCCGTTTATTAAAAACTGTCAACAGGTTAGGTTGTGCACTTACGCCGAAATTGTAGCTTAAATCCTCCGCACCGTACCTAAAATTCAGCCCCAGCAAGTGGGAACCAAATCGGGAAGTATAATTGGTACTCAGCGAATCGACAATTCGGTTACGCCCAAATACATTCCTCACCCGGGTAAGTAAGGTATTTGCATTGTCCTCCAATTCATAAGCGTACACGATATCCAAATTCTTACTCACAAGTGAATCTTCATCATTCGATAAAGGCTCTGAAAACCTTACGGTACCAGACACGCTTCTCAATCTATTCTTCGTGTCCATTAAACGGTTTAACAAGGAATCCTTCGCAAACAAACCCGTTCTTGGATTATAATACCGGATCCGGTTGTCCATAGTCTCATCAATTTGAGAGTTCGAATTTTTTGCTGATATACCTATAGATAACGTTCTTCCCGGTTTTTTTAAACGATGAGAGAATGCAATGCTTCCAGCAAATTCTGGCGTGTACTGGTCGCTAAAGATCGCATTGCGGAGATCCTGCTTGTTAACCCCCGTCTGTTCTGACGAGGCCTGGTAGTCGCTGTTTGTGTTCAGGAAATTACCGTTAACGGAAGCCTGAACATAACTTGCTTTACCAATAGACTGCAAATTCCAGCTTAGGTTATGCTTGCCAGTATTGGTGTTCCTGTTATAATCATTTAAAGTGTAAAGAGAACCAGAGGGATTTAAGGTCTCTGTATAATCAAGCTGATGATTTTCGTTCTTGTTATTATCATAGGAATAAGCCAGACTGGCAGTCACCCCGTCGCTTAGCTTGTCACGGTAGTTCAGCCCTGTAGATATATTCCTGTTGATACCTGCAGGATTATTCGTACTGTTAATGTTCCCCTTAAGCCCCACTTGTTTTTTCTCCCTCCACAAGTTCCCATTGGTTTGCAGTCCATACCGTTCATTTGTACCGGTATACAAGGCCGTATTTCCAAAATTCCCTTTTCCCCTACCCGGCTTTGTTACAAGATTCAGCATTTTCTGAGACTCACCTGATTTGTTACCGGTAAAGCTGGACTCATCACCATAGTCATTGATGATCTGAACCTTCGAAATGATATCCGCCGGAAGCTGATTGATAAAATCTTTGACATTGTTCGTGAAGAAATCCTCACCATTTACCCGAAGTTTTGTAGTGGGCTGGCCCATGGAGATTAATCGGCCATCGCGGTCAAAGCGCAATCCGGGGAGTTGCTTAAGCAGCTCGTCCACCCGATCGTTTTCCCGCACCAGAAAAGCGGCAGCATTATATTCCACTGTATCTTTAAGCACCCGAACCGGGATCACCTGCGTGGTAATCACTACTTCTTTCAGGGTGTTCTTGTCTCTTTGCAAAAAGTAAGGCAGGTTGCTATGCTTCTGACCTGGTTTAAACTCCAGTTCAACATCAAGCGGAACATAACCTAGATTTTTGATGTTCAGCTGAACACGCGAGCCAGAAATACCAGATATACTGAATTTACCCCTGAAATCGGTAATCGCATGGAGCGTATCCTTTCCTGATACAACACGGACGGAGCTGCCCGGAACTGCCCGGTTTACAGAATCTTTTACCGTTCCGCTTACCTTATTCGTAGCTTGAGCAATCGCATAACCATAGCATAAAAGATTGAACAAAAGGAATAGTAATATGCGCATAACAGCTCCTTGCTATGCGAACATAGTGAAAATTGCTAAATATGACTAATAATATAAGGCATAATAAACCTTAATCTTTCGGTTCATTTTTTGGCGCTCTTGGTCCACGCTTGTAGATAATCAGGCCATTCAAGAAGTTTCTTAAGATCTGATCACCGCAAGGCTTGAAGTTCGGATGATCAGTACTCCTGAAAAATGATCCCAGCTCACTCTTCGTGATCTTGAAGTTTACCAGTTCCATAATCTTAATGATCTCGTCGTTATTTAACTCCAGCGCTACACGAAGCTTCTTAAATATATCGTTATTACTCATACTACATTGCTATCTCTATTTTTACCTTCTTATTCTTGATTCGCTCATTAGCTAAGGCCGCAAGCACCTTCCGGCTCATATCACGCTTTACAGCAACATAACTGCTTTGATCTTTAACCTCAATTAAGCCAACATCTTCTTTTTGTAAGCCACCCTTTTTCAATAAAAGCCCTACAATATCGATTTTGTTAACTTTATCTTTTTTGCCAGCGGCGATGTACAAAGTCTGCCATTCACTATCTTTCGGGAGCTTGTAACCCTTGTCCTTCAAAACTTCTGTTTCGATACCTCCAGAAAGAAATGGATACTTTTCCTCTTCCGTCATAATCAGGTATGCCGTCCCTTTAGCATTCATCCTGGCTGTACGGCCATTGCGGTGCAGGAAAGCATCTTCCGTGTATGGTAACTGGTAATGAACAATGTACTGCACTTCAGGGATATCTAGACCACGGGCAGCAAGATCTGTTGTGATCAACAGCTTAATACTGCCATTACGGAACTTTAAAAGCGCACGCTCACGTTCATCCTGCTCCATGCCACCATGAAAAATATCGTGAGCAAGGTCTTTGTCAATAAGCAGATCACTGATCCGGTCTACCGTTTCACGGTGATTACAGAAAATCAGCGTACGCTCGTCTCCAATTTTACAGATCAGTTTAAACAGCGTATCTAATTTTTCCTCTGCAGTCGTAATTACCTTTTTAAGTTTCAAGTCAGGTATAACGGCAGCACTGGCTAAAAAGTCAATCTCTTTTGCATCGCTTACCCCGGCAAATTCTGGAATGACTTCCATCTTCGTAGCCGAAGTCAGGAACCGCTGCTTCAAGGAGCGCAACTGACCGATGATATAGGACATATCGTCCTGAAAACCAAATTCAAGAGCTTTATCAAACTCGTCCAGCACCAGGGAAGTTATTGTGGATTCATCAAAGTTTTCGTGCTTTAAATGGTAGGCGATCCGACCTGGTGTACCAATCAATAATGCTGGTGCTTCGGCCAGATTATTCTTTTCGACCTTTACAGCATGACCACCGTAACAGCAGTTCACCTTAAATCCTGTTCCCATAGCCTTAAAAACCTGCTCAATTTGTAGTGCAAGCTCCCGGGAGGGCACCAGAATTAAAGCTTGAACACCCTTTCTGGCGGGATCAAGATTTTTGAGCAAGGGCAACAGGAAGCCCAGCGTTTTACCCGAACCCGTTGGTGCCAGCAAGATCAGGTCATTACCTTTTGCAGCCGCAGCAGTGGCAGCAAGCTGCATCTCGTTTAGGGCGGAAATATTCAGATTCTCAAGAACTCTTTGTACCATAAGCAACAAAGGTAACAAATCTGCCGGGAAGCACCCGATAGGGCTTAAAACTTAAGGTAGCGCTTTTTAAGACGACGAAGGGTTCTATTCACCCTTGATTCCATCTGCATCAGCATATCGCCCCTTTTGCTCACTAACGCACTCATATAGGTATTCGCCTTTTGAATCGGGGAATAAAGATGATCATCCAATAATTCAAGATATTTTTCATTAGATCTGCTTGCCTGAAGCAAATAAAATTCATTCATCAAATCTGGGTTAATCGTGTTCATTGGATTTCTTTTTTAAGATACAACCATTTACAACTATAGGATAAACAACAATTCACCAGATAAGTTGTTCT
>Ga0265780_10005609_pt1 | contig 15844 bp, 16 predicted proteins | sample P1T30metagenome_FD_192432 | JGI IMG/M metagenome (GOLD analysis project Ga0265780, IMG submission 192432) | Plant litter microbial communities from East Loma Ridge, Irvine, California - P1 T30 | ecosystem: Environmental > Terrestrial > Plant litter > Unclassified | place: USA: California... | reverse complement strand
TGAAAATGAAAATAGTTTAATTAAATCTAATGCTGACATTGAATTGCTATCTTTAATATTAAAAATATGCTTTTGAACTTCTAATATTTTTAATATGTTAAAAGAAATTTCTTCTTTCGTTTTTAATATTATATGTAAAGGAGTTTGCCCTTCAACATTTTGCTCAGTCCACTTAATTCCTTGTTCTGATAAATAACTAATTATTTCATCAGACATATTTAATTCACCAGCAGCAATGTGTAAGCAATTATCTTTTGATGAAGAATATTCATTAAAATTAATACCTTCTATTTTGTATTTTTCTATAATTCGTTTTACAAAAAATATATCATTGGTTCTAATTGCATGATGTAAATATAAAAAACCATGATTGTTTTTACATTTAAATCCTCTTTCCAATACAGAATTAAATACTGTTTTATTCTCTTTATTTATTGCGGCTAATAAAACATCTGTATTTTTAGGAATGACTAATAAATTAACATCAAATCCTGAGTTTATAATGTTGGTTAATGCTGATAAGTCTCTTCTTTTAAGAGCTTCTTCTTGTTCTTGTTGTAAATATTGCATATGAATTCCTATTAATATGAAACAGCTTCACCTATATTAATATTATTTTTTTTAACATAATTCAATAGCCAATCAATATATCTTTTTCCACCAAAGCAATCATCACCCTCTCTATTCTGCTTCCAAAACTCCATTACACACTTGTCAGAATGCTCACAATCTAGGCATTCCGAGTTATTATCTCTTAAGACTTGTTTTCGTAAATAAGATTTTCTTTCTTTGCTTTGTAAGACTGATTCAAAGTTTTCTTTTAAAATATTTCCAAAAACTCTCATATATTCTTGATATCCATTTTTATAATCAGGAAGAACAAAATCACCATTTGGCAATAAAAATAATGTTTGAGCAGCAATATTAGCCATCAATGGTTTTTTTTGCTGATTTAATATAAATGAAAGCTGTCCAATTTCAGGAACATGGCGACCTTCTTTTTTAGCTTTAAAATAATATTCTGAAGCCTCAATCATAAAATCACTCCATGCATTCATTGAGGGGGCATATTTATCGTAAGCTTTTCCATTATTTTGTTCATTCCACATAAATGGTAAAAAAGAAGCTTCTTGAACATTTATGTTTGATAAATAATCCATAACTGCTGTAGCACCGTCTTTTAGCAATTCATGATTAACTACAGATATTGTTCCTACAGTTAATCCTTCCTGATTTGCTTTAACAATTTTTTCTTCCCATTTCTTAACATAATTCTTTCCTCTCATAAGACCATCAAATGAGCTTTGGAAATGATTGTCGCCATATTTTTTAAAAAATGGAAACCATACATCTGTATCAATAGTTAATAAAGAAGTTAAAACAGTATGTTTAGTTAAATAACCTTTTTCTTTAGTAAAGATACCATTTAACATTTCTGTAGCTTTTTTGAAATAATCCATTCCCATTTCAGTTGGCTCGCCACCATACCAATAAAATACAATTACTTTATCTTTAATATTTTTTTTCTGATAATATTCATCTACTTTAATGCTTGTTTTTTCTAAGTTTTCTAGAGACATGATTTCGCTATTTCTTCTTTGCTCTTTACTTAGGTAGCAATGAGGACAATTTAAGCTGCAACGTAAAGATGGCATTAATGTAAAAATAAAATATCCGCTCTCAATACTAAATGGCTGTATTTCTCTATGATTGTTTTGGACAATTAATTTTTCTATATAATTATTTGTGCCTAATGATGAAATGTTATAATTTTGCATATTTTCCTTCTTTTAGTAAAACCCATTATATATGTAATCATATTTATGTCAAATTATGTTATTTGTTTTTATCTTTTTAAAAAAGAATATTTTTAGAAATAATAATTGACCAATTATTTAATTTGGAATATAATTATGGAAAAATTTACTAGAATAACAACCCAAAGGTGCATTATGAGTACAAATCCAACACCACGAATATTACAATTAGACATGGCAGGTTCTCCACATAGCTGGCTTACTATTGAAGAAGCTATTGGTTACTACGCTAGAGATATGGTTCTATACGAGCTAGGTAGCCCTGTTGCCACTTATCGTGGAGGCATTAACCGTATAACTAATCAAGAGTCTACTCTTACTGCTAACAGTATTATCTCGATTAAAAGTACTCATGTTAAAGATGCTGGATTTCATAAAACACCTGCTTTAACCAATGAAACTCTTTTTGAGAGAGATAGGTATGTTTGTGCTTACTGTGGTGATAAATATCATACCACTGATTTGAGCCGTGAGCATATTATTCCTGTTTGCCAAAGAGGGGTAAACTCTTGGATGAACGTTGTTACTGCATGTAAGCCTTGCAATAACAAAAAGGGTGGTAGAACTTTAGATCAATCTAATATGAGTTTGCTATACTTGCCTTATGTTCCTAATAGATATGAAGCATTTATTATCAGTCAAGGAACTCGTAGGATTTTGGCTGACCAAATGGAATTCTTATTGAGAAAAGTTCCTAACACTAGTCGATTGAAGACTAATTAAAAAAGCCCCTTGTGGGGCTTTTTTTATTTCTTAACTAAATTAATTTCATTTGATTTTTCTTCTTTTGTTGTTTCATCCAAATCAGTTTCTTCAATAATGTATGGTGTAATAAAGATCATTAATTCTGCTTTACCTTCACTCTTAGTTGTGTGCTTAAATAAATTACCTAAAACTGGAATATCACCAAATAATGGAATTTTGCTTAAGTCATCTTTACTATCAATTTCATAAACACCACCTAAGACCACAGTTTGACCATTATTTACTGTAACTGAAGTATTAATATTTTTAGTGTCAATTGAAGGAATCTGACCACCACCTTGAACTGGAATATTCTGACCAACTGAGTCTTTACGAATATTTAAATCTAATACAACTTTACCATTTGGTGCAATTTGTGGAGTTACATCTAATTGTAAAACTGCCTTTTTAAAGCTAACTGTTGGAGGTGAACCACTTGAACCTGGAGTTACATATGGTATTTCAGTACCTTGTTCAATGGTTGCTTTTTTATTGTCCGCAGTTAATAATCTTGGGCTAGATAATACTTTACCACGATTATTGATTTCTAATGCAGACAATTCAATTCCTAAACCATTACCTGATGCCATATTTAATAATGTTAAACCAATGACACCTGGAGAAATAGCGTTAATACCTTGAGCAGCTAAATTAGATTGTGGGGTTATTGTTTGTGTTCCTCCAGTAGCAACACTACCTGATTCAGTAATATTTCCACCTAAACCAATTGCACCATTACCATTTTGTCTTCTGTATTTAACACCAAATCTAGAACCTAAATCACGACCAAAATCACTATCAGCAATAACAATTTTTGCTTCAACAAGAACCTGTCTATTTGCAATATCTAATTTTTTAATTAATCTTCTTAGTTCTTTGAGTTTCTCTTCAGTTTCTTGAATGAAAATAACATTATTTCTAGGATCAACACCAATAGTTCCACGCTTAGACAACATGGATATTTGATTATTATTTCCTGAAGAACCTTGATTATCAGATTTACCTTCTAATACTTTTTTAAGCTCTTCTGCTTTATAATAATTAATTTGGAAAAATTCTAATTTTAATGGTTCTAACTCAACATTTTGAGTTTGTAGTTCTAGTTTGGTTCTATTATTTGCGGTAACTTCTTCGCTAGTAGCAACCCAAACAACATTACCATCTTTAACTTTTTGTAAACCACGTGATTCCAATACTAAATCAAGAGCTTGATCCCAAGGAACATCTTTTAATCTAATAGTCATTGTTCCAGAAACCTTATCACTACTCATAATATTTAAGCCAGTGAAATCTGCAATAACTTGAAGAATTGCTCTAACTTCCATATCTTGGAAACTAATAGAAAGTTTTTTACCGATGTATTTCTTTTCTTCATCCTGTTGCTGAGTAACTGGTTTAATATCAATTACAAATTGTTTTTCTAATTGATAAAAACTGTAATCCCAATTATCTTTCTGTTCTAAAACGATTTTACCATTATTTTGTTGCATGGATACATCCATTGACTGAGTAATGGCATTTAAGCTTTCTGTATTAACACGACGTTGTAATTCTGAAGGAATAGAAATATTTTTTAAATCAATAATTAATTTATTTCCTTCTTTTTTCATTACAGGAGCAGAAGCTTTATTTGAAAAATCAATACTTAATTTAGTGTTTTTTCCAGAATCTTTTTTTACATTGATTTTAGTAATTTCAGTAAACACATTTGCTTGAACAGAATTAGCACTTGCATTAGGTGTAGAGATATTACTCCAATTACTTGAAAGTCCTGCAATGTTTCCATTAGCCTTAACAGAAGATGCAATTTTTTCACCAGTTACTTCATTGTAGAAAAATGGAGATTCTTCTAATAAAAGAATACCTTGATTTTCCATTTTTACAAATTTAAATTTAACAGGCTGTTTAGTATCAACAAAAACTTTAACCTTATTGTCTACCACTCTAGTAAATACTCTAGCAATTAATGGATCATTAGATTGAATAGCTGGAACATTAAAACTTTTATCTACATCTGGAAGATCTAGAACAATTTGGTTATACTCAGGAATTGCTACAATCTTAGGATCTTGATTAATTCCCTTGTTAAAGTTTAAAGTAATAATACTCTTCATTGTAAGAGCAGTTTTATTATCTTTTTTAGGTTCGGCAGAATTTTTATTTTCCAATGGAGCGGCCATGCTGCTAGAAGCATAAGCAGACATCATTAAAGCAGCCAATACTGATTTATTAGCGCCTTTTATATTTTTTATGTTTTTGCAGAGTTCTTTCATTGCATTTCCCTTTGTATTCTTTTTATTTTGTTTAATGTAAAAATATATGTTTGTCAAAAAATAAGCTATTATTTTTATTTGCCTTCGTATAATTGTACTCTTGCATTTCTAGCTACCCATTGTTCATTAGTATTGACTCTTTCTTCAATAAGAACTTCACCTTCATTAACTGAGGTTACTTTTCCATGATTTTGACCAATATAACCACCTACACTTATATAGCTTATTACTTTATTAGGATCTCTAATCATTGCATAAAAATTACCATCTTTAATGACAGTTCCAACCATTTTTAACGCTTCTAAATTAAATTCTTCTAAATACTCTTTTTCTCTATTCAAATCTGGAGCAAATCTATCTTTTAGTAATTCATTTAAGCTTAATTTTTCTTTAATAACAAATGGGTCAACTTCAGCTTTATACACTACAGGAGTATAGGTTTTAGCCGATGGTAAGATTTCAATTTTACCTTTTAGTTGTTGTTCTTGTGATTTCATCCATGTTTTAATATCATCATGGTTTGATTGTGAACATCCTGCTAGTGCAGTCATTGCAAAAATTGTTAATAGTGATTTTTTCATATTATGCATCCTTCTTAGCAGAATCTTTATCTTTATTCTTACCTTTTTTCTTTTTCTTCTCTTCTTCTGCTTTTTGTTTAGCTTTAGCTTCAAGTTCATCTTGATCTAAATATCTAAATGTTTTTACTAAAGCAGTCATTGTTACTAAACCATTTTTAGTTGTGATATCCATATCTGTAAATAATACAACTCGTGATAATTGAGCCATGTCTGAACTAAAATTGCCTATTGCATCATAAGTTCCTGTAACTTTAATGTTAATTGGTAATTCAGCATAGAAATCATTAATTTTTTCACTACCAGGCTTAAATAATTCAACTTGTAATTCTCTACCCAATGCTGCTTGGTTAATATCAATAAGAAGCTTATCCATTTGTGATTTATCAGGTAACTGCTTTAATAAAGTATCTGAGTCTTTAGTTACTTCATCTAATTGTTTTTGATATAAAGGTAGATTTATTGCTTTTCTTTTTTTATCAATAAATTCCTGTTTTAATGATTCTTCCTTAGATATAGCATCTTCTACTGCTGTTTGCTTAGGAAGCACAAAAAGAAAAGTTCCGGCGACAATTACAGCAACCAGAGACAAAACTCCTGCCCCTACTTGTGCTCCAAGCGGCCAAGCATAATATTCTTTAGGATTTAATTCTTTTACTTTTTCTAATAATTCAGCAAAATCAATTTGTGGTTTTTTCATTTACAATTCCTTATTTTTTAGCTTTTGCTTTTTGTTCTTGTTCTTTTTCAGCTTTTTTCTTTTCTTCAGCGATTCGCTTTAGTTCTTCTTCAGTTTTCTGCATTTCAACATTAATACTAAATTCATTAACTAACTGTTCAGGCATACCTTTGGATTTCTTATCTCCAGGCTTACTTACTAATACAACTTGTTTAATTTCAACTAGAGTTGGTGTAGTAAATACAAAACTATCTTCTAATGAAGTCATATAATTAGATACTTTATTATTAGATGATGTTTGACCAACAATAGATAACTTGTCTCCAACTTTTTTAATACTCTTTAAATTAGTATCATCTGGTAAGTTATTAGCAATCTCATTAATAATATTGACACCATCTGCTCTGTTAGTCTGGAGATTCTCTACGACTTTTCTTTTAGCTAAAGTTAATTTAATGTCTTCTCTTAAATTTGAAATTGAAGTTATAGTTTTATCTAACTTAGCATTTTCTTCTTCAATAAAGCCATTTCTGCTTTCTTGATTTTCCATTTTTATAGCTAAAGTAAATTGAGTTGCGCCAATCAAACCGACTCCTATTAGCGCGAAAGTAGAAACTATCCCGACAAATTTTTTAATTTTTAAGGATTTCTGCTTTTCCCTGTAAGGTAATAAGTTAACAAATATAAAACCGTTATTTTCCATGTTATTTCCTAATATATATTAAAATTGACGTAAATATTTTCTTAAAGCAAGTGAAGTCACTAAAAATAATCCAGGCTCTTCAGAAGAAAACTTTACCATATTTATTTTAGGGGATCTTTCTGCATTTTCCAAAGGTCTAGCAATATACGGTTCTGAATTAACAATAATATCTGTTGTATCTAATAAAGAATTAACAATTGATTGCTCTAAAAATGGTAATGATGCAACACCACCAGTTAATATGATTTCATCAATTTCACCTAATGAAGTTGCTGATGAAAAGTAAGATAATAAAGAAACAAACTCAGTGGTATAATTATTAATAAAACCTTTTTCAATTAAGTCAAAGGTTTCATCACCAGTTCTATCAATTTTCATTTTTTCAGCAGTTTCAAATGAAATACCTAAATTATTGATAATGTCATTAGTAAGAGTAATACCGCCAATTTGAGCTTCCTTAGTAGCAGTTAATACACCTTTAACGAAAACGAACATTCTTAACATACTTGCTGAACAATCTGCAACTACATAAGTTTTAGCTTCAAAATCTTCACCCTTCATTAATTTTAAAATATTTTGAATTGCATATGGTTCCACATCAATTATTTCAGGAATTAAACCTGCACCTTCTACAATAGCCTGTATATCATCAATTTTTTCTTTTTTACTTGCGATTAAAAGCATATCGTTTTCACTAGGGCTAGATTCATTGGCACCTAATTTGAAAAAATCTATTGCTAAGTCTTCTATTTTTAAATCTTCAGGAATATGCTGAGTAAGCTCTGACTCTACAGCCATTTTTAAATCCATCTGAGTTGAGTAATTTGGTAAAATTGCTTTTTTTGTAATTACATTATTACTTTTAATACATACTGCAACATGTTTACTTGTGCAGCCTGCTTTTTTCCAACATTTATTTACTAATTCAGAAATATTTTTTACATATTCAGCATTAAATTCACCGTTTTCATTTAAATATTCTGGTGGCACTGGAACTGAAGCATATCCTTCTAACTTAACACTCTCCAAATCTTCACCACTTAATTCCATGATCTTAATCATGCTTAGTCCAATATCTAATCCAATAATGTTTTTATTGTCATTAAATAATTTTGATAGGATGTTTTTCATTTATATAGCCTTTTCTATTATTTTTTTCGCATAATAGCTACACGATAGCAGTTCATAGTATTTAAAAAATTATTGTACCAATGTCAAGAAACCGCCACTTTATTAAGCAGAAATAAAACAAATATTTTTACCTTAAAATGTTTATTTTTGTAGAGAAATAGGATATAATTCAAACTTAACGAACTTGAAGGATTTGATTATGACTAGCACTAACAATACTAAAAAACCTTTTGGCTTAGCTGTTGCAGCAAAAGTTGCTCAGGAAGCAATCAAAGATAACATTGCTCCATCCAGTGTGGTAATTAGCAACCTATTTTACTTGCAAAAATCTACAGCTTTTCCTAAAGATTTAGATAAGCTTTTCTTTGCTAGTGCTAAATATCAAGCTAATGAAATTGAAAAGAAAGCAATTATTAAGCTTTTGGATGCCATGAAGCGCCCTCAAGTTAATCTGCAAGATTTATTTGAAAATGCTTTTGCCGAATGTTGGGTAAAGAAAATTGCACCAAAGCCTGTTGCCAAAGTTGTTCAAGCAAAGCCTGTTGCTAAGAAAAAAACTAATAAGACAACTCCTGCTAAAAAAGTAGTAGTAGCTCCAACCATTATTGTTAAGAAGGCTAAAATTTCTTAATTATAATCGCTTATAATTTGTTAAAATGATTTGACAAAGTTCCTTTTTTTATTAATAATACCATAAAATAATAGCCTTTCGCTTCGTGCAAAAGGCTATTTTATTAATTTTAAAAAGGAATTATAATGGAAAACTCTCGTGAATTAATTCAATTGGTAGATGCAGTATCTAAAGAAAAGGGACTACCAAAAGATGAAATCTTATCTTTCTTAGCAGAAGGAATTGAAGTAGCACTACGCAAAAACTTCCCTGAAGGTTCAATTGTTCAAGTTGATATTGATCCAAAAACTGGTCAAATCAGGGCTTGGCGTTTATATGAACTAGTTGATCAAATTGAAAATGTTGAAGCTCAGATGCTTCATAGTGAAATTGAAGATGAATTTGTTGATGATGGTTATGTCTGGGAAGAATTTGAACCAAAATTAACTCGCCAACAATTTAATATTACTAAACAGGTTGCTTTACAAAAAATTAAAAACCATTCACGTGAACAATCTATCGTCAATATGTTAGATAGACCTATTAATATTTACAGTGGTATTGTTAAGGTAACTAAAAAAGATACATTAATTGTTGATTATCAAGGGTTAGATATTTCTATCTATCGCCGTAATCTATTACCTAAGGAAAATTTTAAATCAGGTGATAAAATCCGCTTCACTTTAGAAGAAAATGATGGCCACTATACTGGAACGCGTATTTCTGAAAAATTCTTAACTGAATTATTTAAAGAAGAAGTTTCACATATTGAAGATGGTGAAATTGAAATTGTTGCCTGTGCTCGTAATCCAGGTATGCGTTCAAAAATCATTGTTAAGTCTAACAATCCTAGACTAGAAGCTGCTCGCATGTGTATTGGTTCTAAAGGTATGCATGTTAAAAATATTCAGCAAGAAATCAATGGTGAATTTATTGATATTATTTCCTATGATAAAGATCCTGCTCAACTTTTAATTAAGGCTATTGAGCCTGTAAATGTTAATCGTATTCTCATTGATGAAGAAGCAAAGACTATGGAAATTGCTGTTGATGGAAATAATATGGCTCAAACCATTGGTCGTGGTGGAAAAAATATTGAGATGATCAGTAATCTTTTGGGTTGGAATATTAAAGTTTATTCTGAAGAAGAATGGGAAAAAAATCAACATGACCAAGATATTGGTGCTGTTCAGTATTTCATGTTTTCTTTAGATTGTGATGAAGGGCTTGCTCAATATATCGTTGAAAATGGATATAACTCAATTGAAGAAATTGCTTATCTTCCTATTCATGAATTAGAGTTGGACGATTTAGATGAAGAAACAATTAATGCATTAAAAGCTAATGCCAAAGATACTTTAGCTGATAAAGAAAAATTATCTAAAGCTGATTCTATTCAAACATTATATTCATTAGGATTTAATGAAGCTGAAGTAAATCTTTTAATGGAAAACAATTTATTCATTTGCCAAGATATTGCAGATTTATCTACATATGACCTCCAAGATGTTATTCCTGATATTGACTTAACAAAAGCAAAAGATATTATTATGAAAGCACGCCAACTTACGGAGGTATAAAATGGAGTTAGAACTTCAGATTGATGGAGGTAAGTATCCTATTGGGATACAAATGATTGTTGATGAAAATGGTAAAGTAATTTATCGCTCGGAATATAAAGGAGCAACTATTAGCACTTTCCAATCTTATAAAGTATATAAGGCTGATTCAATAGAAGAGTGTATTGCACTAATTGCTAAAGATTTGCGTAAAGCTATTCAAGAACTTTTAGAGCAGTAATTAGGAGATAAATTTGCACATTACCAAACTTACTGATTATTCATTATTATTACTTTGTGAAATGAAATTCGGTGAAATAGTTTCTTCTAAAGCTTTAAGTGAAAAAACCAAAATACCTTTTGCAACTGTAAACAAATTACTCCGTCTTTTAATAAAAGGCGGTTTTTGTTCCTCTAAAGGTGGAAAAACAGGTGGCTTCATTTTAATCAAACCACATTCTGAAGTTTCTTTATTAGATATTATTTCCTGCATTGAAGGAGTAGAAACACATTTGACAACTTGTGCAGGAAGCAAAGATTCACATTGTCAATTGAATAAGCATTGCCGTATTTCTCAAAAAATGAAAGCCATAGATAGTGAAATCTATGCGGTCTTACGAAATAAATTCCTTAGTGATTTATTTTAATCTTAATTAAATAATCCTCTTATATTTTCTTGACATAAGGGGATTATTTTAGTTAAATCTTACCAATTTAGTATGAATTAAAATATAAATATATCTGAAAGATGAAATAGGCATGCAAAATAAACAAATCATAGAAACTCTTGATACAAAATATTCCCTTGGATTTAGCGAGAATATTGATAGTGAAACTATACCAAAAGGGTTAAATGAAGATGTTATCCGTCTTATTTCTAATAAAAAAAATGAGCCTGAATGGTTATTAAATTGGAGACTTGAGGCATTTAGACATTGGCTAACTATGGAAGAACCTAATTGGGCTTCAGTTAATTATCCTAAAATAGATTATCAAGACATTTTCTACTACAGTGTTCCGAAAAAAATCAAAAATGAAGCAGGAGAAATAGACCCTGAATTAAAAGCTTATTTTGAAAAGCTTGGTGTTCCTATAGGAGAGCAACAAGTTTTAGCAGGTAATATTGCAGTAGATGCTGTGTTAGATTCACAATCAGTTGGAACTACATTTAAAGAAAAATTAAATAAAGTAGGAATTATATTCTGCTCTTTTAACGAAGCAGTTATTAATCATCCTGAATTAGTCAAACAATATTTAGGAACAGTAGTTTCTTATAAAGATAATTATTTTGCAGCTTTAAATAGTGCAGTATTTAGTGATGGAAGTTTCTGCTTTATACCTAAAGGTGTTCGTTCACCTATGGAGTTAAGTACATATTTTAGAATCAATCAAGCAAATGTTGGACAGTTTGAAAGAACATTAATTGTTGCTGAAGAAGGCTCATTTGTATCGTACTTAGAGGGCTGCTCGGCCTCTAGAAGAGATGAGAATCAGCTTCATGCTGCTGTTGTAGAGATAATTGCATTAGATAACTCTACAGTTAAATATTCTACTGTTCAAAATTGGTATCCTGGTGATGAAAATGGTAAAGGTGGTGTTTATAACTTCGTCACTAAAAGAGCAGATTGTCGTGGATATAAATCACATGTTTCATGGACTCAAATTGAAACTGGAAGTGCCATTACTTGGAAATACCCATCAGTTATTTTAAGAGGTGATGAAAGTGTTGGTGAATTTTATTCTGTGGCATTAACTAATCACCATCAGCAAGCTGATACAGGAACAAAAATGATTCATCTTGGTAAAAATACTAAGTCTACTATTATTTCAAAGTCTATTTCTGCTGGAAATTCTTCAGGAACTTACAGAGGATTAGTTAGAGTAGGAAGTAAAGCAGATAATGCCCGTAATTTTACTCAATGTGATTCTTTAATATTTGGTAATGCACAAGTGCATACACATCCTTATATAGAAACAACTAATGGTTCTGTCACTTTAGAACATGAAGCAACAACAAGTAAAATATCAGACGAACATCTTTTTTATTTGCAACAAAGAGGTATGAGTGAAGAACAGGCAAAAAATATGCTTGTTAATGGCTTTTGCAAATCAGTTTTCCAAAAGCTTCCTGGAGAATTTGCAGTTGAAGCTCAAAAACTTCTAGAGATTAATCTAGAAGGAAGTTTAGGATAATCGGAGAATACAATGAAAATACAAAACCTTAGTGTAGCAAAATCAAATAAGAAAATTTTAAATAATTTAAATGCCAACTTTGAACCTGGTAAAATTCATGCAATTATGGGACCTAATGGTAGTGGTAAAACCACTCTTAGTTATACTATTGCAGGACACCCTGATTGTGAAGTAATTTCAGGTGACATTATTTATAAAGAACAATCATTAAAAGATTTAGAAGTTCATGAAAGAAGTTTACTAGGGGTTCATCTATGCCCTCAATATCCTAGCGTCATTGATGGATTATCACATGCAGCTTTTTTAAAAGAGGCAATTAATATAAGAAGACACAATCAAAATCTTGAAGCATTAGATGAGTTTGAGTTTTTAAAGTTATTAAAACAAAAAGCTGAAGAATTTAAATTTAATCCAAAAGATTATATTCGTCACTCACTTAATAGTGGATACTCTGGTGGAGAGAAAAAAAGAAATGAAATACTTCAAATTTCTTTATTAAATCCTAAATTCATTATTTTAGATGAAATTGATTCAGGACTAGACATTGAAGCTATGAAATATATTGGTAACTTTATTAATCAATATATACAACCTGATGTAACTATATTAGCTATTACTCATTATCCTGAGTTTGCTCGTTTATTAAATGCTAAAGAAGTGCATATTATTAAACAAGGACAAATTGTAAAAACAGGTGATATTGATTTGGTTAAATCTATTGAAGCAAACGGATTTGGAGATTTTTAATGAGTGATCGATTTAATCCGTTACACTATTTAGATAAAAGACTTATTAATGAAAATCCTATTACTAAAGCTATTTTTGGATTATCCTCTCATTTAGCTAAAAGAAAATCTGAATTTCAATTTTTTAATTTTATTGTAACTAATGAAAAAGGTATTATTCATTCTGATATTAAAATCTCTACAATTAAAAATGATAATACACTTGAATATAAAATAGATGAACATAATAATAAAATATTTTGGTTAAGAATTAATCATTGTGACAATGATATTCTAGAAACAATAGTTCTACCTAAAGGGGCAATTTTAATTCATGAAGATATTAGTTTAAATAAATCTTCTAAGGAAACCACCATTAATTGTTTAGGAAACAATTCTTATTATTATCTTAGCTTGCATTTACATGAGCAATTATTTTTCAATAAAGTAAAATTTTTAATTAACAATAATGTTAAAAGTTATTTCTTTACTTTAGAGCATGCACAAAAGCATAAAAATCAAATTGATTATCAGTTAACAAAAGAATCTAAATTAGAACATTATAGTTTAAGTAGTATCCAAAAAGGACAATTACAGGATGATAGTATTAATGTAGTTCATGATAAAAATTCTAATAGCAAAGTTGTTTATCAAAGCTTGAATAAAGGTAAGGTTGTATCACAAGTAAATAGTTTAGTTGAGAAAGAAAGTATAGGTTGTTCAACTGAACAAAATCTCAAACATATTGTTTTAGAAAAAACTGCCATTACTAATTCAAAACCCAATTTAATGATCTGCAATAATGATATTGTAGCTAGTCATGGAAATAGTATTGGCTCATTTAATAATGAAGAACTTTTTTACCTAAATCAAAGAGGCTTAACAAAAGAACAGGCATATACTGTTTTAGCTAACAGTATTATTGAAAATTATCTTTCTAATACTGACATCAAAGATGAATTAATAAATTATTTAAAAGGGAAAGAATTATATGTCTAACATAAAAGGAGATTTTCCTTTATTTAAAAAAAATCCAAAACTAATTTATTTGGATAATGCAGCTACTACACAAAAGCCATATGCAATGCTAGATGCATTAACTGAATATTATATTGAATTTAATAGTAATGTTGGTCGTGGTGTTTATCAATTGGCTCAACTATCTGAAGATGCTTATGAATCTAGTAGGAAGACATTAGCTAAATTTTTAGGTTGTTCAAATAAAAATATTGTTTATACAAGTGGTTGCACCGAGTCTTTAAGTCTAGCTGCACATATTTCTCAACAATATATCAAAGAAGGAAAAAAATATATTATTCTTCCTATTAGTGAGCATCATGCTAATGTTTTAATTTGGCAAGATATTGCTGAAAAAAATAATCTTGAATTATATTGGGTAAGTGATGCAGATTTAATTTTAAATCCTAATAATATAGATGAAGAGATTTTAAAAAAAACCGCTATTATGGCAATAGCACATGTTTCTAATGTAACTGGAGAAATTTATCCAGTAGAAAAATGGTGTAATTTAGCTAAAGTTATTGATGCTATTAGCATTGTTGACGGAGCACAAGCAATAACAAGTTTAAAAATAAATATACATGAAATTGGGTGTGATTTTTATGCACTATCTGCTCATAAGCTTTATGGTCCAATGGGACTAGGAGTGCTTTACATAAATAATAAATATTTAAATTCTTCTCCTTTAAAATTAGGTGGAGGAATTATTGAGGATGTTGAGCAGCAATCCCATAGTTTATTAGACGGAAATAATAGATTTGAAGCAGGAACTCCAAATGTAGCAAATGCTTATGCTTTTAGTAAAACAATTGAGTTTTTAAATGAAAACAATTGGATTGACTTACTCAATCATACACATGAATTAGGAAAATATCTTGATCAAGAACTTATTAATATTGGTATTCATCCGTTAAGTGTTTCAAATAAACTTTCTAAAACTCATATAAGTTCTTTCCTTATCCCTGGTATACATTCTCATGATGTAGGAACTTATTTAGCACAAAAAAATATTGCTGTTCGTGTAGGAAAGCATTGCACATATCCATTACATAAACATTTAAAAGTTAATTCCAGTATAAGAGCATCTATTGGAATTTATAATACAAAGGCTGATATTGATGTTTTAATTGGTTCTATTAAAGATTGCATTAATTATTTTAATAAGGATACGAAATGATTGACGATGAAAATGAACTAAATGCTTTGTATCAAAGTTTAGTTTTTGAACATTCAAAGAAGCCTAGAAATTTTGGAAAAATAGAATGTTCTTGTCATACAAAAGGAAAAAATCCTTCTTGTGGTGATGAAATAGATTTATATGTGAAACCTAATGCAAGCCAATCTATTATAGAAGATATTAAGTTTACTGGTGAAGGTTGTGCTCTTTGTATTGCCTCTACATCTTTAATGACTCAAATAATAAAAGGTAAGGAAATAGATAAAAGTATTCTAATAGTTAATGACTTTATTAAGTTTATTATTGAAGATGATTTATTGGAAGAGGATTATGAGCCTTTACATATCTTTAATGGTGTAAAAAATTTCCCATTAAGAGTGAAGTGTGTTCTATTAGGTTGGAGAGCTTTAGAAAAATCAATCAATAAAATTAAAGAAGGATCTTATGGAAATTAAAATAACTAATGATAATAGTGAAGTAAAAACTGATGATATTGTTAATGCATTAAAAAATGTTTTTGATCCTGAGATAGATTATAGTGTATATGATATAGGTCTAATTTATGGAATTAATATTCAAAAAGAATTAGTTTCCATATTAATGACCCTTACAACTATAAATTGTCCTGAAGCACA